>CETM01007789.1_pt1 | contig 28067 bp, 23 predicted proteins | sample 361451 | NCBI WGS metagenome assembly CETM01 (sample SAMEA2622690, study PRJEB7988) | marine metagenome | isolation source: saline water (ENVO:00002010), including
ACCGACATTAAGCGCGATGTATCAGGTCGATCATTCTTCGGGCATCATCACGAGTCGCGCTTCCAGTCATTGATGAAATGGCGACCTTAGATCGAGATGCCATCAGAATTGGCCTCATCATCGGCTTTCTCTCGGTGCCTCGATAAGACGTTGGTTTATTGTTTCTTTGTCTTTGGTGGAATGCGCGCTGATGTCACTGCATTCATCAGCCCTGATACTGGTCAATAACCCTGGAAAAACAATCCCAGACTTTGGTATCAAGGCTCGTCGGCATTGTGAAAGGGTTTTCTAAAATCCTTTATATTCAACATTTTATGTATGGTTGCGATTTTTTCCTGGCTGTTTTTAGTCGTATGGTTAGGACGATGGTATAGCCCGGTTTTGACCGACATCATACAAAAGAGAAAAGGTTGAACGATGGTCTAGGTGTCGGTCCGTGAGAAGCTGTTGCTATGCTGCCTGACAGTTAAATGATGTTTGGCGGGCGCCGCCAGGTCAGCCATCACTGTCGTGACGTGAAAAGGCGCTGGCAACCTCTCTCGATAGAGATAAGACGAAGGTCGCGCCATGCGGCCGGTGAGCTGAGTCGTTATCCGCGGTGACATGGCCGCCGCACAATGAGGTCATCGCCATGGTCGATGTCGATCTCTCCCAACCGCCTTTCTCGCTGCTCGATGATGACGGGCGTGATCTGGTGCGGCGTGGCGTGGATCTGGCTTATTACGAAAGCGACGAAGTATTGCTCGATGCGGGCCAGGCCGGCGAATATGTCTACCTGATTCACAAGGGCGAGGTCGCGGAGTTGGATACCTCCGAACCCAGTGCTACGGCCCGCATTGGCCACTACACGGCGGGGGATCTGTTCGGCGCAATCAGCATCCTCAATGGCAAGAGCCGCTACCGCTTCAAGGCCGAACAGGAATGCCTTTGCTACCTGCTGCCGCGCACGCTCTTCGAACGACTATGCGAGCGCTACCCCGCGTTCGCCGAGTTCTTCCGCCAGCGCCTTTCCGACAAGACGCGGCTGATGACCGAGCGACGTGCCGAGGGCGGCGTGAGCATGGCCGGTTTCATGCTGGCGCGTATTGCCGAATGCATGCGACCGCCGCTACTCGTCGAGGCCGACACCAGCATCGCCACGGCAGTGCGCACCCTCAACGACAGCCGTGCCGACAGCCTTTTGGTTCGCCAGGGGGCGCGCCTGGGGGTAGTGACCAAGACCGACCTGCTCAATGCCCTGGTGATCGACGGTGAAGATCAGCAGAGCCTGGTAGTCGAGATCGCCCATTTCTCGCTGGTCAGTGCCCGTCCCGATCAGTATCTGTTCGAAGCGCTGGTCAACATGACGCGTCACGAGGTGGCAAGAGTGGTGGTGGTCGAGGGCACTCAGGCGGTGGGAGTGGTCGAGCTCACCGACGTGCTGAGCTACTTCTCGAGCCGTAGCTATGTGGTCAGCCTGCAGGTCGAGCAGGCGGACAGTCTTGAGGAGCTTGCGGCGGCCAGCGCTCGCACCCCAGAGCTGGTCAAGGCGCTGATGGTGCAGGGCGTCAAGCTGCGTTTCGCCATGGACCTGTTGGCGGCGCTGAACGGCCGCATCATGCACAAGGCATGGGGATTTCGGGTCGACGAGACACACCAGCATCAAAGCTGCCTGATGGTGATGGGCAGCGAAGGACGTGGCGAGCAGATTCTCAAAACGGATCAGGACAATGGCCTGATCCTGGCCGACGACGCCGACTGGCCCGACTGCAGCGTCGAGATGGCGAGCTTCACCGAGACCCTGGTGGCGCTGGGCTACCCGCGTTGCCCGGGCGACATCATGGTCTCCAACCCGGCCTGGGTGGGGCGGGTCAGGGACTGGCGCAGACGGATTACCCGCTGGGTCGAGAAGCGCGATGGCGAGAGCCTCATGAAGCTGGCGATCCTTCTCGACGCTCATGCGGTGGCCGGCAATACGGCCCTGCTCGACGAGGTGCGTGATGCGCTGTTCGAGGCTTGTGAGGGCAATGAGCTGTTGCTGACATATTTCGCGCGAGCGGCGCTACAGTTCTCCACGCCGCTGAGTCTGTTTGGCACCCTGAAGAAACCCCAGCATGGCATTGATATCAAGAAGGGCGGCATCTTCCCTATCGTGCATGGGGTGCGCACCCTGGCGTTGGAGCGCGGCATTCGTTCTACCTCGACGCTGGAGCGGCTGGATGCTCTGGTAGCCGATGGTCGCCTGGAGGCGCGCTTCGCAGAGGACCTGGGTGAAGCCCTGTCGCTGTTCACCGAGCTGCGCCTCAAACAGCAGCTCGAACACCTGGACGGCATCAATGCCGAGCGCGACGCCAATCGGGTAGTCGTGCAACAGCTCTCGTCACTGGAGCGTGACCTGCTGCGCGAGGCGCTGCATATCGTCAAAGACTTCAAACAGCGTCTGACCCAGCGTTTTCATCTGGAATATTGACGGCAGGAGGCAGGATGTTAAAAGCGTGGCGCCGTGTGACTGATCGTCGCCGCCAGGCCGGTGGCGATTATGGTTGGCTGTTCAACCCCTATACCGGCGACGAGATGGTAGCCATCGACTGCGAGACTACCGGCCTCGATACGCGTCGTGACGAATTGGTCTCGATCGCTGCGGTCAAGGTGCGCGGCGACCGAGTGCTGACCAGCGAATCGCTGGACCTGCGTTTGTCGCGTCCGGCCCGCCTGACGGGTGACTCGATCTGCATCCACGGCCTGCGGGGCGTCGACCTCGAGGGCGGCGCGAGCGTCGAAGATGCCCTTGCGCAGTTTCTCGATTTCGTCGGCAACCGGCCGCTGGTTGGCTGGTGTATAGCCTTCGATATTGCCATGCTCAACCGCCAGCTGCGTCCTCGCTTCGGCTTCGACTTGCCCAATGCCACCGTCGATATCGCCCAGCGCTATGCCCGGGCAGTGCGTCGCGCAAGCCCGGAAATCGAGCCCAGCCTGCGCTTCGAGACCATGGCCGAGTCACTCGGCGTGCCGGTCATGGGCCGCCATACGGCACTCGGCGATGCCGTTACCACGGCCTTGATGTACGTGCGTCTGAACAAGTCCCGCCGCATCACGGCCTGATCAGGTAGCCGGCGCAGGCCAGTTCGCGGTGGCGGATGCTCATCCCAAGGGGCCGGTCGCTAGCCTCTGGCGCGAGTGGTAGTATGGTGCCTCATTTCCGTCCCCTTTTGTTGCGATCATGACCGATACTGCCGTGACTTCCCCTTCGAGCGTTTCTGATATCTCTGCTAACGATGCAGCCGATACTGCGGCAGCCGACGCTGCCGCCAAGGACAAACGCGACTTCAACAAGTTGCAGAAGCGGCTGCGGCGCCAAGTCGGCAACGCCATCATCGATTACGGCATGATCGAGGAGGGCGACAAGGTCATGGTCTGTCTCTCCGGGGGCAAGGACTCCTACACCATGCTTGAGATCCTTAGGAGCCTTCAGCGCAATGCGCCAGTGAGTTTCTCGTTGGTAGCGGTCAATCTGGACCAGAAACAGCCGGGCTTCCCCGAGCATGTGCTGCCGGAATACCTGGACAAGCTCGGCGTCGATTATCATATCCTCGAGCGCGATACCTATTCGGTGGTCAAGGAGAAGACCCCGGAGGGCAAGACCACCTGTGCGCTTTGCTCGCGCTTGCGGCGCGGCTCGCTGTACGGTTTCGCCGAAGAGATCGGTGCTACCAAGGTGGCGCTTGGTCACCATCGCGAAGATATCCTCGAGACGCTGTTTTTGAACATGTTCTTTGGCGGCAGCCTCAAGTCGATGCCGCCGAAGCTGCTTTCCGATGACGGCAAGAACATCGTGATTCGTCCGCTGGCCTACTGTCGCGAGGCGGATATCGAGGAATTTTCCCAGCGCATGGCGTTTCCGATCATTCCCTGCAATCTTTGCGGCTCGCAGCCCAACCTGCAGCGTCAGGTGGTCAAGGAGATGCTGGCCGAATGGGAGGTCAAGCATCCCGGGCGCCTCGAGAGCATGTTCAAGGCGGTGACCAATGTGGCGCCGTCGCAGTTGGCGGATCGCGAACTTTTCGACTTCAAGGGGCTTGAAGCCGAGCAGGCACGCCGCCGCCAGAATCGTATCGATGCGCTGGATCTTGGCGATGAGGCCTAGGCCTGCCGGCACGCCACTTCTGGGCGCATCATCCCTGCTGAATTGCCCCGGCGGACTTAAACCGGATCAGCTCATAAAAACGCCAAGCCTCAGGGCTTGGCGTTTTTGCGTTGCATCGATGTGGGGGGATGCGCGGGCGGCTAGCCGTCGTAAGGGCAGCCATCATTGGCCAGTTCGGAAAGGTTCTTGAGATCGAGGATATTGACCTCGCGACCCGATACGGCCAGTAGTTGCTGCTGCTGAAAGCGGCCCAGGATCCGGCTGACGGTTTCCACGGCCAGCCCCAGGTAGTTGCCGATGTCCGCGCGGGACATCGATAGCCGGAAACTGTAGGCCGAGTAACCGCGGCGGCGAAAGCGCGATGACAGGTTGACCAAAAAGCTCGCCAGCCGCTCGTCGGCAGTCATGCGTGACAACAGGCGCAGCATGCGCCGGTCGTCGCGCAGTTCCTTGCTCAGGCTGCGGTAGAGCTGGGCACGCAATTCCGGCAGGTGCTCCGACAGCCCGTCAAGCCGGTCGAAAGGAATCTCGCAGACGGTGGTGGTCTCCAGCGCCACCACCGTGCCCGGATAGCGCTCCTCGTCGATGCCGTCGAGGCCGACCAGTTCGCTCGGTAGATAGAAGTTGCTCAGTTGTTCATCGCCGCTGCCGGCACTGATGATCTGCTTGAGGCTGCCCGAGCGTACCGCGAATACGCTTGAGAATGGCGCTTGCTGACGGACCAGCGTCTCGCCCTTCTTGAGAGGTGCGCGACGACGAATGATGGCATCGAAGCGATCCATGTCCTCCACTGCCAGCGCTAGCGGCAGGCACAGTGAACTGAGACTGCAAGTCTGGCAGCGGGTTTCGTTGAGGCGGGCTCGGTGACCGAGCGCATTGGCGGGCATGTCCTTCTCCTTGGCAGCATCCTGATACATGTTAGTCCATCCGCGGGGCCCATTATGGAAGAGAGGGCGGAGGAGACAAAGTTTCCTTGCTCCTCGAACTCGGGCAGTGGCGCTGTGAGCACCGCTGCTGGGATATAGACATGAGTCTAGAGGATCTGGGCTCATAGGATGCGCGAATAGCGCTCCTTGGCCTGCCCGGGCAGCCGTGCATCGAAGGCCATGGCAAGCTGCCGGATCAGCAGGCGTCCGCGCGGCGTCACGGTTAGCCGGCTGCCGTGCTTCTCGATCAGGCCATCCTCGATGCCGGACGTCAGGTGGGTCAGCGCATCGCCGAGCCAGAGTGTCGCGTCGAGGTCGAACTCTTGCCCCAGTGTCTCAAGATCGAGCGCCATGTCGCACATCAGCCGTTCGATGGCGCGGCGGCGCAGGCGATCGTCGAGGCTCAGTCGGATGCCCTTGGCAGTGGCCAGCCTCCCGGCGTCCAGTGCCACTTCGTAGTCGCCGAGCGTCGTGGGGTTCTGTGCATAGCAGTCATCCACCCGGCTAATGGCCGAAACACCCAGCCCCACCAGATCGCTACTGCCATGGGTTGAATACCCCTGAAAGTTGCGGGTCATGTTGCCCTGGCGCTGAGCGCGGGCCAGGCTGTCGTCGGGGAGCGCGAAGTGATCCATGCCGATGTGCACATAGCCCGCGTCTTCGAGCATTTCGATGCTTGTCTGCAGCATGGCGAGCTTGGCGTCACTGTCCGGCAGGTCGGTCTCACGAATGCGACGCTGAGGTGCGAACCGGTTGGGCAGATGGGCGTAGTTGAACACCGAGAGCCGCGGCGGGGCCATTTCGATGACCTGGGCGAGCGTCGCAGCGAAGCTCGACGGCGTCTGGTGTGGCAGGCCATAGATCAGATCGAGATTCAGCGAACGAAATCCCAGCCGGCGGGCTTCGTCGATCAGCGTTTCGGTCAGTACCCGGGGCTGGACCCGGTTGATGGCCTGCTGAACCTTGGGGTCCAGGTCCTGAACGCCGAGGCTCAGCCGATTGAAGCCCAGTGCCTGAAGGTGGCGCAGGGTCAGTACGTTCGCCTCCCGAGGGTCGATCTCGATGGAGTAGTCGCGATCGGGCGCGTTGCTGAGGCCGAAGCGCGCATCCAGCCGATCGAATAGATCGCCCATCTGGCCAAGCGTCAGGAAGGTGGGGGTGCCGCCGCCCCAGTGCAGCTGGGAGACCTCGCGGGAAGTGTCCAACTGGCGGCTGGTGAGCACCATCTCGCGATCGAGCCGGGACAGGTAGGGCTCGGCCAGCCGGGTGTTCTTGGTGGCAATCTTGTTGCAGGCGCAGTAGAAGCAGATGCGCCGACAGAAGGGGACATGCACGTAGAGTGACAGCGGACGGGGCCTTGAGTTGCTGCGCGCCAGCGCCGCCTCGAAGTCCTCGGCGCCGAAGCCCTGGTGAAAGGAAGGCGCGGTTGGATAGGACGTGTAGCGCGGCCCGCTGATGTCATAACGCTTGAGCAGCGCCGGATCCCAGGCATGGGTAGACGAGGGGGCGGGCACGGGGCTGAACATCACGGTACACTCCTTTGGATGCGAATGCCTCCAGTCTAGTGCCGCCAGGGGCCTGGCCCCTTGCGCCAGGTCAATTCCCGTGAAAATGACGGCCCGCCAGGCTTATATCAGCCGCCAGGCGCTGGCCAGTTGCCAGAGTGCGAAGGCGATGATCAGCGTGGCCGCCAGGGTACGCGTCGCCGGGTGGCGGATCAGTTGGCCGAGCGAACGTGCAGCGAAACCGGTGGCCAGCAGGGCGGGCAGGGTACCGAGGCCGAAGGCCGCCATCAGGGCGGTGCCCGCGAGCGGCTCGGCGGTGGCCAGGCTCCAGGCCAACATCGAATACACCAGCCCGCAGGGCAGCCAGCCCCAGACGGCCCCCAGGGCGACGGCCTGGGGCAGGGTAACCACCGGCATCAGGCGTCGGCCAAGCGGTTCCAGGTGGCGCCACAGGCGCCGCCCCATGGCCTCGACCCTGAGCAGCCCCTTCCACCAGTTGGCGATATACAGCGCCATCAGAATCAGCATGACGGCGGACAGTGTCGACAGCGCCAGGCGCACCCCGCTGTCGAGCCCGCCGATCAGGGTGCCGAGCCCGGCCACCAGGGCGCCGGCGAGCATGTAGCTGGCAATGCGTCCCAGATTGTAGCCGAGCAACAGGCCGGTGAGCCTTGCCGGATGGCGCATGCTGGGCGGTACGGCGAAACTCAACGCGCTCATGATGCCACCGCACATGCCGATGCAGTGGGCACCCCCCAGCAGGCCGAAGACGAAGGCGGCAGCTAGTGGCGGCAGGTCGAGGCCGGTCGGATTCATCGCGGCCCACCTTCACGACCATCGTCTTTTTTCCTCTCTTCTTGCCTGTTGCCTTCCCTCTCTCCTTGCCCTTTTGGCTTGGCGCTACTGTCGTCCTCTGTGCCCTGTGGGGTCGTCGCTTCATTAGACCGGGCATCACCGGGTTGGGCTTGGCGCGCGTTCGTGGGCGAGGTTTTCGCCTGTTCGCGGCGCTGACGGGCAGCCGGCGAGAGGTCATTGTCGTCATCGTCGAAGAGAATGCGATGCGCTGGACCTTCGAGGTCATCGAACTGGTCGTTCTTGACCGCCCAGAAGAAGGCCCAGACGGCCAGCGACAGCAGGAGCAGAGACAAGGGGATCAGCAGGTAGAGAATGCTCATAGGGGCTCTGTTCGGGCGTTAGGCCGCGGTGTGGCATCGGTGAGTGCGCTTCGATGGGGGCGGCTCAGCCGCAGGGCGTTGCCGACCACCACCAGCGAGCTTGCCGACATGCCGATGGCGGCGAGCCAGGGGGGTACCAGGCCGCAGGCGGCCAGTGGCAGCGCGGTCAGGTTGTAGCACAGCGCCCAGCCCAGGTTCTGGCGAATGATGCGGCGAGTTGAGCGGCTGACCTCAATGGCTTCGACGATACGCGACAGGTGCGGGCTGAGCAGCACGGCATCGGCACGGGTGCGGGCCAGGTCGGTGGCGCCGTTCATGGCGATCGACACCTCGGCGCCGGCCAGCACCGGCACGTCATTGATGCCGTCGCCGACCATCACCACCGACTCTCCCTGTGCCTGCAGGGCCTCGACATGGGCAAGCTTGTCCTCGGGGCTGGCGCTGGCGCTCCAGTTATCAATGCCCAGCCGCTCAGCGAGGTCCTCAACCGATGCCCTCTGATCGCCGGAGAGCAGCTCGACCGATAGCCCCAGCTGCTTGAGAGCCGACACGGTGGCCGGGGCGTCGTCGCGCAGGTCATCCTTGAGCGCGAACCAGGCACTCGGCTTGCCGTCGCAGGCGAGCAGCAGCCATTGGCCTTGATCGGGGGGTGCCGGGGTGTCGCTGCCGGCGGCGAAAGCCGGTTTGCCAATCCGCCAGCAGCGCCCTTCGAGGCGGCCTTCCAGTCCTTGTCCGGCGCGGTTGATGACGGCCTCGGCGTGGATGGTGATATCCCGGTGAGGGGTGAAGGCCCGGGCGATGGGATGCTCGGAGTGCGCTTCCAAGGCGGCGGCCAGGGCGCGTGCCCGCTGCAGATCGATCCCGGCGATGGGCCGTGTCTTGACCAGCGTCATCTGGCCGGTGGTCAGGGTGCCGGTCTTGTCGAAGATGACCCGGCTGGCCTGGGCGAGTCCCTCGAGGGCGTGGGCGCGAGTGATCAGGAATCCGCGGCGGCGCAGCCGGCCGTGGCTGGCGGTCAGCGCCGTGGGCGTGGCCAGTGCCAGGGCGCAGGGGCAGGTCACCACCAGCACCGAGAGCGTGACCCACAGCGCCCGAGACGGGTCGATGTAGGCCCAGGCGATGGCCACGCCGAGGCTGACCACCAGCAGGCGCAGCACGAAGACATGCGCCCAGCGGCTGGCCAGTTCGGCGATGCGCGGGCGCTTGGCGAAGGCCCTATCGGTAAGATCCAGAATCGCCGACGCACGCGCCTCGCGGCCGACATGGGTGACGCGCACCACCAGCGGGCTGTCGACGTTGTGGCTGCCGCCGGTCACGGCGTCTCCAGGGCAGCGGGTGACCGGGCGGGACTCGCCGGTGAGCATCGATTCATCCAGGCTCGCGGTGCCGTCTTCGATCACCCCGTCGGCGGGCACGCCATGGCCGGGCCGCACCAGCACCCGGTCGCCGGCCACCAGGCGGTTGGCGGGTAGTACGCGCTCGCTGCCATCGGCCTCGAGACGCGTCGCCGAGGCGGGCAGCACCCCGGCCAGCGCATTGCCGCTGTGGCCGCTGCGGCGTCGGGCGCGCATCTCCACATAGCGCCCGAACAGCAGAAAGAAGGTGAACATCGATACCGAGTCGAAGTAGACCTCGCCGTGACCAGCGATCACCGCGTAGCCGCTGGCCAGATAGGCACCGCCGATCGCCAGCGAGACTGGCACGTCCATGCCCAGGGTGCGGTTGCGCAGATCGCGCAGAGCATTCTGGAAGAAGGGCGCCGCCGAGAACAGCACCACCGGGGTGGCCAGAGCGAAGGACAGCCAGTGGAAGAGTGCCAGGAAGTCCTCGGATATCTCGCCGGGGCCGCTCAAGTAGATCGGCACGGAGAACATCATCACCTGCATCATCGCCACCGCGGCGACGATCAGCCGCCGCACGCCCATGCGCTCGTCATGCTTGAGCCGCTGATGTGCCTGGTCGGGCGCATAGGGTTGGGCGGGATAGCCGATGGCGGCGAGCTCTGCGAGCAGCGCAGAGAGCTTGAGGCGCGACGGGTCCCAGCTAACGCTTAGCCGGTGATGGCTCAGGTTCACTGCGCTCGAGGTAACGCCATCGAGGGCGTTCAGGCGGTGTTCGATCAGCCAGGCGCAGGCCGCGCAGGTGATGCCGTCTACCGCTAGGGTAGCGGTCAGGCTATCGCCGTCGGCATGCACGAATTCGCCTTGCAGTGCCGGGTCGTCGAATACCTGCCAGGTCTCGGCCTGGGCGCGACGGGTGCTGGCGTCGTTCGAGGGCCTTTCGGGCAGTTCGGTACGAAAGCGGTAGTAGCTCGAGAGTCCGCTCGCGATGATGGCGCGGGCTACCGCCTCGCAGCCGGGACAGCACAGCGAGTGGGGCCGGTCATCGACCACTAACTGCCAGGGAGCGCCTTTGGGCACCGGGCTGCCGCAGTGATAGCAGCGGCTATCGACACCCTGCGAGGCCGTCTCGACACTCATAGGACGGCAAGCCTGATCTCAAGGGTGATCTGAAAGGGGCGCTTATCGATCATGGACCTCACTGGCTTTCGTCGGGCGCCCGAGCCTTCAGGCGGAAGGCCTCTGCACTGGGGAAGGTCGCTTCACCCTGCAGGCGCCATTCGGGGGCCTGAACGTCGGGCTCCAGCTGCAGGTACCAGCGATACTCGAGCTGACTTGGTGCCTGGCCGACGTAGTGGCTGCCATGGACGTGCTCGAGGATCAGCTGCTGGTCGCGATCGTCGCGGGTGGGAAAGATCAGCGTCAGCAGCAGTCGCTGGGGCCGGGCCTCGCCACTGAGATCAACATTGATGTCACCGGTCAGGTCATCGACGCGGATCCTGGCGGCCATGCCCATCTCGGTGGCGCGGTGATCCTGCTCGATCACCTGGTTGATGGCCAGCCCCGTCTTGTAATAGTTGTCCTCGACCATGCCGTCGTAGCTGGTGATCGACAGCACCAGGAAGGTGGTGCCGGCGATGATCGAAGAGCCTAGCACGGCCAGGATCATCCAGGGCCAGAACTCCTTGTACCAGGGGTTAGTCGGCTGAGAGTTCAAGGTTATCTCCTGATCTGTCCGATGAAGCGGGTCTCATGTGCCTGGCGGATGTTGTCATCGCTGGCCTCGAGAATTACCTGCAGCTCGTGACTGGGGCGGCTGATGGCATCGGCGTCGACGACGGCCTGCAGAGTGACTAGACGGCTATCGCCCGCGCCAATGGTGACCGCTTCGCTGCCGATCAGTTCGATGCCCGGTAGGCCCTGCATGCTGATGCGGTAGGTATGTTCGCGGTCATCCAGGTTGCGGATGGTCAGGGTGTAGGCATTGCTGATGCGACCGTCCGACGTCATCTGGAAGAGCTGGTTACGGTCTCGCTCGATATCGAATGCCAGGCTGGCGCGGTCGCTCACCGCCCAGGCGAACAGGCCGATCATCACCAGCAGGGCCGCCAGGTAGCCGATCAGCCGTGGGCGCAGGATATGGGTCGTGCCGCCTTCCAGCGCATGCTCGGTGGTATAGCGAATCAGGCCACGGGGATAGCCCATCTTGTCCATTACGCTATCGCAGGCATCGATACAGGCCGCACAGCTGATGCATTCGTACTGCAGGCCATCACGGATATCGATGCCGGTGGGACATACCTGCACGCACAGGTCGCAGTCGATGCAGTCGCCGAGCCCGGCTGCGCGATGGTCGGCGGACTTCTTGCGGGCGCCACGCGGCTCGCCGCGAGCGCTGTCGTAAGACACGACAAGGGTATCCTGATCGAACATTACCGACTGGAAGCGGGCATAGGGGCACATGTAAATGCACACCTGTTCGCGCAGCCAGCCGGCGTTCAAGTAGGTGAATACCGTGAAGAACCCAGTCCAGAACAGCGCCCAGCCGCCCAGCTCGAAGTGGACGAGATCGGCGATCAGCCCTTCGATGGGTGTGAAGTAGCCGACGAAGGCCAGTCCGGTGGCCAGGGCGATGACGAGCCACAGCAGGTGCTTGGCCCCCTTGCGCCAGGCCTTGTCGAGGCTCATGGGCTGCCGGTCGAGCTTGATGCGTCGGTTGCGGCGGCCTTCGGTGACTTTTTCGACCCAGATGTAGAGCCAGGTCCAGACGCTCTGCGGGCAGGTATAGCCGCACCACACTCGCCCGGCGAAAACCGTGATGAAGAAGAGTCCGAAGGCGCAGATGATCAATAGCCAGGACAGCAGCATGAACTCCTGGGGATAGAAGGTGCCGCCGAAGATGTGGAACTGGCGGGCGGGCAGGTCGAACAGGATCAGTGGTCGACCGCCCCAGGAAAGCCAGGGCAGACCGAAGAACAGGCCCATCAGCACCCAGTTGGCGGCGCGTCTCAGGCGCTGGAAGACGCCCTTGATCTCGCGCACGTAGATATGACGCCGGCGTTGGTACATGGCGGTGGACGTCGCTGGCGCCGGATCATGATGGCCGACGCTTGCGTCTGTCGTTACGTCTTGAGTGGGAATCCTGTCGGACATGACATCACCGCGTCGGGGCTCTTGGAGGCCCGGCGGATGTCGGGCACATCGCTATTGTAGCGGTCGGTTAACTGGCAGGCGGCCGGGTGCGACGGCGAGACGCACCCGGCCAGCGATGACTCAGTGCGAGAGGCTGTAAACGTAAGCGGTGACCAGGTGCACCTTGTCTTCGCCGATGTAGGGAGCCTGAGCGGGCATATGACCGTTACGGCCATTGCGCAGGGTCTGACGGATGGCGTCGCCCAGTGGCTGGCCGGGCTGTCGGTAGAGCCAGATGTCATCGGTCAGATTGGGTGCGCCCAGCGCCTGATTGCCCTTGGCTTGCGGCCCGTGGCAGGCCACGCAGGAGGCGGCGAAGATCGGCTGGCCAAGGGCTGCGGCGTCGGCGTCATGCTCGGCGCCGGAGAGCGACATCACGTAGTTGGCCACATTGTCGATGTTGGTCTCGCCGAGCTGCTGCCAAGCGGGCATCAGGCCGTTGCGACCGTTGCGCAATGTGGTCTTGATGTCCTCCGGCGCGCCGCCATACAGCCAGTCGTCGTCGGTCAGATTGGGGAAGCCGTAGCCGCCCTGGGCATTGGAGCCGTGGCAGACCGCGCAGTTATTGAGGAAGATGCGCTCGCCGACGCGCATGGCCTCGCTGTCTTTGGCAAGTTCGGGCACCGGTACGCTGTTGTACTGAGCGAAGATGGGCGCATAGCGCTCCTCGGCGCGTGCCACTTCCTGGTCCCACTGACTTTCCTGAGTCCAGCCGAGCAGGCCACCATAGTTGCCAAGCCCGGGATAGAGGGCGAGATAACCGAGCGCGAAGATGATGGTGCCAGCGAACAGCATGAACCACCAGCGCGGCAGCGGGTTATCATATTCCTCGATGCCATCGGCCTGGTGGCCGGTGGTGCCCACCTTGCCCTCGGCGTCCGGGACCTTGTCGGTCTTGCGGTTGGCAAACAGGATCCACCAGCAGAAGGCGATGGTGCCCAGCGTGATGACGATGATCCAACCACTCCAGAAGCCTGAAAGGGAGTCGCCCCATAGGTTGTTCATGTGTTCCTGTCTCCCCTGTCCTGTCGGGCATCCACGTCCGGCGAGGCACGGTCGTCATGCCTCGCGTCGTCCTGTTCGTCGGCGAAGGGCAGATTGGCTGCCTCATCGAAGTCCTTGCGGCGACGCTTCGAGTAGGCCCAGGCCACGATGCCGAGAAAGGCGATCAGGATCAGCAGGGTGGTGATGCCGCGAAAGGTGCCCATGTCCATGATCAACGCGCACCCTTGAGAACGGTACCCAACTGCTGCAGATAGGCGACCAGCGCGGTGATTTCCTGTTCGCCGCGAATCCTGTCCCCGGCGCCGGCGATCTGCTCATCGGTGTAGGGCACGCCCATGCTTTGCAGGGCGCGCATCTTGGTCTCGGTGGCCTCGCCGTCGAGGGTGTTGTCGAATAGCCAGGGGTAGGCGGGCATCTTGGATTCCGGCACCACGTCACGCGGGTTGTACAGGTGCGCCCGGTGCCAGTCGTCCGAGTAGCGACCGCCGACCCGCGCCAGGTCCGGGCCGGTACGCTTGGATCCCCACAGGAAGGGGTGATCGTAGACGAACTCGCCGGCCACGCTGTAGTGCCCGTAGCGCTCGGTCTCGGCGCGGAAGGGGCGGATCATCTGCGAGTGACAGCCCACACAGCCTTCGCGGATGTAGATATCGCGACCCTCGAGCTCCAGCGGGCTCAGTGGTTCGAGGCCCGCCACCGGCTGGGTCGTCTCCTTCTGGAAGAACAGCGGGACGATCTCGGCGAGGCCGCCGAAACTGATCACCAGCAGAATCAGCACGGCGAGCAGCCCCACGTTCTTTTCGACTATCTCGTGTCTCATCGGTGCAGGTCCCTTAGGCGGTCTGAGGAAGCGGCTGAGGCTCAGCGTTGCTGCGCTTGACCGTCATGTAGACGTTCAAGGCCATGAGCAGCATGCCGGTGACCCAGAACAGGCCGCCGATCCAGCGCACCACATAGCCGGGATGGCTGGCCTCTAAGGCTTCAACGAAGGTGTACATCAAGGTGCCGTCGGCGTTGACCGCTCGCCACATCAGGCCCTGCAGGATGCCGTTGACCCACATCGCGGCGATATAGAGCACGGTCCCGATGGTGGCCAGCCAGAAATGCACGGCGATGAGTTTGACCGAGTACATGTCGGTGTCGCCGTAAAGCCGTGGGATCAGGTGATACATGGAGCCGATGGTGATCATGGCCACCCAGCCCAGCGCCCCCGAATGCACGTGACCGATGGTCCAGTCGGTGTAGTGGGACAGCGCATTGACGGTCTTCACCGCCATCATTGGCCCCTCGAAGGTCGACATGCCGTAGAACGACAGCGCCACCACCAGGAATCGCAGGGTCGGGTCGGTGCGCAGCTTATGCCAGGCACCGGACAGGGTCATCATGCCGTTGATCATGCCGCCCCAGGAGGGGGCCAGCAGGATGATCGACATGATCATGCCCAGCGACTGAGCCCAGTCGGGCAGGGCAGTGTAGTGCAGGTGGTGCGCGCCGGCCCACATGTAGGTGGTGATCAGCGCCCAGAAGTGCACGATCGACAGACGATAGGAATAGATCGGACGCTCGGCCTGCTTGGGCACGAAATAGTACATCATGCCGAGGAAGCCCGCCGTCAGGAAGAAGCCCACGGCGTTGTGGCCCCACCACCACTGCACCATGGCGTCCACGGCCCCGGGGTAGATCGAGTATGACTTGAAGGCCCCGACCGGGATGGCGGCGTTGTTGACGATGTGCAGCACGGCCACCGTCAGGATGAAGGCGGCATAGAACCAGTTCGCCACATAGATATGCGCAGTCTTGCGCTGCTTGATCGTGCCCAGGAACACGATGGCATAGCTGATCCAGACCACCGCGATCAGAATGTTGATCGGCCACTCGAGCTCGGCATATTCCTTGGAGGTGGTGAAGCCCAACGGCAGGGTGATGACTGCCGACACGATCACCGCCTGCCAGCCCCAGAACGTGAAGGCGGCGAGCTTGTCGGAGATGAGGCGAACCTGGCAGGTGCGCTGCACCACATAGTAAGACGTCGCCATCAGCGCAGAACCGCCGAAAGCGAAGATCACCGCGTTGGTGTGCAGTGGGCGCAGGCGGCCGAAGCTTGTCCACGGCAATCCCAGATTGAGTTCCGGCCAGACCAGCTGCGCGGCAATGATCACCCCCAGGAGCATGCCGATGATGCCCCATACCACCGTCATGATCGCGAACTGCCGAACTACCTTGTAGTTGTAGACCGGGTGCTCGAATGCTGTGTTCATGTCAGGTTCCCATTGAACGCGGTGTCGGGGAGACGTCCAAAACCGGAGTGTGCCCGAGGCATGCCGCCGCCATAATGATGCAGATCAAGAGTCTGGAAGCGATTCTAGTCCAGCGCTCGCGGTACCCGCACCAGAAGCTCATGCACATGTTCGTTATTACTTCTTGGTTATTTATAGGAGAGTAAGTGGCATACCTCATTGACGCCAGCGAGTCGCTGCAAACTCCGGCTGAGCTCGGGCAGCGACTCGCCCAGGGGCAGGCGGGCACCTGGTGGATTCCAGAGCGAGGGCCAATCGAGGTCAGCGGCGAGGCGATTCATGGCCGACTGCTGTTGACCCATGGGGCCGGCGCCGGCCAGGACTCGACCTTTCTGGTCGCGCTGCGCGAGGCACTTGTCCAGGAGGGGGTGCAGGTGCTGGCGATCGAGTTTGCCTACCTGCAGCAGATGCGACAGGAAGGCCGTCGGCGACTGCCACCCAAGGTCGAGCGGCTGGTAGAAGAGCTGGCCGGTTGGTGCGACTTCTTGTCGCAGGCTGGTTTGCCCGCGCCCTGGCTGGGCGGCAAGTCGATGGGCGGACGTGTGGCCAGCCTACTGGCCGCCGTACGGGGTGAAGCGCCACGGGCCGCTCCGGGGGGCGAGGGGGTGAATCAGACAGGTGTGGCGGGCCTGGCGCTGTGTGGTTATCCCTTTCATCCGCCGGGCAAGCCCGAGCGAACCCGCCTGGCGCATTGGCCGGCGCTTGCCTGTCCGACGCTGGTGCTGCAAGGCACTCGTGATCCCTTCGGCCGTCGTGAGGAAGTGGAAGGCTATGCGCTGCCCGACTGCGCTGAGGTTCACTTTCTGGAGGCGGGAGATCATGACTGGACGCCGACCCGCCGCAGTGGGCTGCGTCAGTCTGACCTGATCGCTGAGGCGGCAGCGATGATCGCCGCCCGCATGGCCCTCGCCAAAGCCAATGCATAAGCATCTTCATTTTTAGGCGAGTTGCCGATAGGTGAAATCCTTGGTGCGTTCGGGCCGAATTCGCTGGATGGTGTCGGCGGAATCAGGCGAATCTGTCGATAGCGCAAGGCGGGCAGAATGGGCGCGGAAATGCCCACCGCCCGCGCATGGCGCGGCTTTGCGCACATTAAGAGCGCAAGTTGATGAATGCCCTGTGAAATTCGTGCTGCTCTGTGACGAATTATTTGCGTCAATGGCGTTGACTTTGAACCGTCGCCCTGTAGAATGCAGCGCCACGTCCCCAAGGGTGGTTAGCTCAGTTGGAAGAGCACCAGCCTTACAAGCTGGGGGTCACTGGTTCGAGCCCAGTACCACCCACCATCTCTTAGAGATGCCCTGGAGGCGTAGAGGAAAAATGTGGACTGGTAGTTCAGTTGGTTAGAATGCCGGCCTGTCACGCCGGAGGTCGCGGGTTCGAGTCCCGTCCAGTCCGCCACTTTTCTCATGCAGTATCTATTTGCAGTAGCAATAGCAGTACCCAGGCAAGTGTCGTCTTGTTGTTCGATGGACTGGTAGTTCAGTTGGTTAGAATGCCGGCCTGTCACGCCGGAGGTCGCGGGTTCGAGTCCCGTCCAGTCCGCCATCGATCATCCAAACACACGCCGCCTATCGAATATGTGGGTGATTAGCTCAGCTGGTTAGAGCACCAGCTTCACATGCTGGGGGTCACTGGTTCGAGTCCAGTATCACCCACCACGCGGACCGGTAGTTCAGTTGGTTAGAATGCCGGCCTGTCACGCCGGAGGTCGCGGGTTCGAGTCCCGTCCGGTCCGCCATTTCGATACCCGATATTAACCCTGAGCCTTGCTGCTTGGGGTTTTGTCGTTTTAGCCCTCGCGTTTTTCCTCGCCCCTCGCGATTTCCTGGTGTCCGCTCTTGCTGATGCCCCCTTTCTGATTTCAGTGTCATGGGGCTCGCGGCGTCGATGGTCGACCTTGGCCGTCTTGCGGCCCCGGCCGGTCTGTCATACGGTTGTTTGAAACCAAGCCGTGCCACCGTGCGAGGACTCGCCGTGACGACCTACCCGCATCTCTTCCAGCCGCTGACGCTGGGTAATCTGACCCTGCCCAACCGCGTGCTGATGGGCTCGATGCACACCAACCTCGAGGAAGCCCCCGGCGGTTTCGCCCGGCTGGCGGCCTTCTATGCCGAGCGTGCCCGGGCCGGCGTGGGCCTGATCGTGACCGGCGGCATCGCCCCCAACCCGGAAGGCGCCGTTTTCCAAGGCGCCGCCAAGCTCACCGACGACCAGGAGGCTGTCGCCCACCGTCCAGTCAGCGAGGCGGTGCACGGCGAGGGCGGGCGCATCTGCCTGCAGATTCTGCATGCCGGTCGCTACGCCTACTCGCCGGAGCTGGTGGCGCCTTCGGCGATTCGCGCACCGATCAACGCCTTCACGCCCCGCGCACTGGAAAGCGATGAGGTCGAGCAGCAGATCGAGGACTATGTACGCTGCGCCCGCCTGGCCCTGGAGGCCGGCTATGACGGCGTCGAGGTGATGGGCTCAGAGGGTTATCTGATCAACCAGTTTCTGTGCCGGCGCACCAACCAGCGCGAGGATGCCTGGGGCGGAGACTTCGCTGCCCGCATGCGCTTTCCGGTGGAGATCGTGCGACGCATTCGCGCCGCTCTGGGGCCGGACTTCCTGATCATCTTTCGCCTGTCGATGCTGGATCTGGTCGATGACGGCAGCAGCTGGCAGGAAGTGGTCGCCCTGGGTCGTGCCCTCGAGGAGGCCGGGGTCGATCTGATCAATACGGGGATCGGCTGGCACGAAGCGCGGGTGCCCACCATCGTCACCAGCGTGCCGCGGGCCGCCTTCACCGAGGTGACGCGGCGCATGAAAGCCGAGCTCTCGGTACCCTTGATCACCACCAATCGCATCAATATGCCAGAGGTCGCCGAACGGGTGCTGGCCGAGGGGCACGCCGACCTGGTGTCCATGGCGCGACCCTTTCTCGCCGACCCCGAGTGGATGGCGAAGGCACATGAGGGGCGCAGCGACGAGATAAACACCTGTATCGCCTGCAACCAGGCCTGCCTCGATCATACCTTTCAGGGCAAGCTGACCTCCTGTCTGGTCAATCCGCGCGCCTGTCACGAGACCGAACTTTCGATCACGCCGGCCGAATCGCCTCAGGACATCGCCGTGGTCGGCGCCGGGCCGGCGGGGCTGGCGACCGCGGTCACCGCCGCTGGCCGCGGTCATCGGGTGGTGCTCTTCGAGCGCGAAGGCGAAGTGGGTGGGCAGTTCAACTACGCCCGGCGAATTCCCGGCAAGGAGGAGTTCAATGAGACGCTGCGCTACTACAAGGTGATGCTCGAAAAATACGCTGTCGAGGTGCGCCTGAACACCCAGGCGAGTCTGGAGACCCTCAAGGGCTTCGCGGCCGTGGTGCTGGCCAGTGGCGTGCGCCCCCGTCATCTCGAACTCCCGGGCAGCGATCATCCCAAGGTGCTTGGGTACCCAGAGGCGATTCGCCACCCCGAGCGGGTCGGTTCTCGGGTTGCGATCATCGGTGCCGGTGGCATCGGCTTCGATGTGGCGGAGCTGCTGACTCATCCAGGGCAGGAAGGCGCGCCGGGACAACCACTCAACGGTCAGGCGCTGGACGCCTGGTGTCGGGAGTGGGGCGTCGATCTTTCGGCCCGTGAGGGCGCGGGGCTGACCGCTGCCCAGCGTCCAAGGGTGAGGCGCCGCGTGACCCTGCTGCAGCGCAAGACCAGTAAGCCCGGCAAGGGGCTCGGCACCAGCACCGGCTGGGTGCATCGGGCCTCGCTGCGTCATCGTGGCGTCGAGACGCTGGCCGGCTGTGAGTATCTGTCTATCGACGATGCCGGGCTACATCTGCGCGTGGCGGGGGAGGCGCGGCTGCTCGAGGTCGACAGTATCGTGGTCTGTGCCGGCCAGGAGCCGGTGCGCGAACTCTTCGCCCCGCTTGAGGGCGCCGGGGTGGCGGTGCACCTGATCGGCGGTGCCGATGAGGCCGCCGAGCTCGACGCCAAGCGGGCCATCGACCAAGGCACACGGCTGGCGGCGCGCTTATAGCACTGCGGATCGCCGTGTAATGGAGGGTGAGGGCAAGCAGGTGCAGCCTCTCACGAGGGTGGTAGACTGGTCTAAGCGTGTAATCCACGCCGACTGTCAGGGTGTTGCGATGAACCCGTCGCAATGCGCCTTCGTGAACACTGTGTGTAAGGACACCTCAGATGGAACCCGACTGCACTCCGCGCTACTTGGCCAGTGACAACACCTCCGGGATCTGTCCAGAGGCCATGGAATACCTGCTCGAGGCCAATCGCTGCGATGATCTCGCCTATGGCAACGACAGTTGGACCGAGCGGGCGACCGACCGCTTCCGTGAACTCTTCGATTACGACTGCGACGTCTTCTTCGTCTTCAATGGCACGGCCGCCAACTCGTTGACGTTGGCCGCCATGGGCCGCAGCTATCACAGCGTGATCTGCCACGAGCTCGCCCATATCGAGACCGATGAATGCGGAGGGCCGGAATTCTTCTCCAACGGTGCCAAGCTGCTGACCTCGCCGGGCGAGCACGGCAAGCTGACGCCAGAGGGCATAGAGGCGCTGGTCACCAAGCGCAGCGATATCCACTATCCCAAGCCCCGCGTGATCTCTCTGACGCAGGCCACCGAGGTCGGGACCCTCTACAGCCTCGATGAGCTGCGGGCGATTCGCGCCATGGCCGACAAGCATGACCTGCGTCTGCACATGGACGGCGCGCGCTTTGCCAACGCCTGTGCGGCGTTGAATGTGTCGCCCGCCGAGTTGACCTGGCAGGTCGGCATCGATGCGCTGTGCTTTTCGGGCACCAAGAACGGCATGGCGATGGGCGAAGCGATTCTGTTCTTCAACCGTGAGCTGTCCGAGGATTTCGCTTACCGCTGCAAGCAGGCCGGCCAGTTGGCTTCGAAGATGCGCTTCATTGCCGCCCCTTGGTTGGGGCTCCTGGAGAGCGGCGCCTGGCGCACTAACGCCGAACACGCCAATGCCATGGCCCGTTATTTGGCCGATGGCCTGACCGGGTTGCCCGGCGTCGAAGCGATGTTCCCGACCCAGGCCAACAGCGTCTTCGTCAGCCTGCCGCCGACGGCGATCACGGCGCTCAAGGCCCGCGGTTGGACCTTCTATACGTTTATCGGCGCCGGCGGGGTGCGTTTCGTGTGTTCCTGGAACACCACCACCGAGCTGCTCGATGCGCTGCTCGATGATATGCGTGACGCCCTGGGCCAGGCGTGAGCCCCCTTCCCCGTCCGTCTGGCCTCCTCGCTGCCGGCCGCCACTCACTGGCGGTCGGCGGCTCTTTCGCCTAGCGTTCAAAATCTCGGTGACTTTCAACGAACGATCCTTGCGCTTCTGAGCTCTTATAGGTCAGTGGCGTCAGACAGTCGTTGCGTTGAAGTGCGAGCAAGCCCCTGGCAACCGAATCTGTCTACGCTGATAGATGTGCCCGCCTCGAACTGACAGTTCCCGTCATCGTCGAGGAATCGTGCTTAAGGAGGCTTCGATGAGCATCTTCGATCATGTCCAGAATCGCTACGAACGCGTTCAACAGGAGGAACTCAGCCTCAAGGAGTACCTGGAACTTTGCCGTAGCGATCCCACTGCCTACGCCTCGGCCGCCGAGCGCATGCTGGTGGCGATCGGGGAGCCCGAGGTGATCGATACTGCCAAGGATTCCCGGCTATCGCGCATTTTTTCCAATAAGGTGATCCGCCGCTACCCTGCGTTCTGCGAGTTCTACGGCATGGAGGAGGCGATCGAGCAGATCGTCGCCTACTTCCGTCATGCCGCTCAGGGCCTGGAAGAGCGCAAGCAGATCCTCTATCTGCTGGGCCCGGTGGGGGGCGGTAAATCGTCCCTGGCCGAACGCCTGAAACTGCTGATGGAGCGTGTGCCTTTCTATGCCATCAAGGGCTCGCCAGTATTCGAGTCGCCCTTGGGGCTGTTCTCCCCAGAGGAGGATGGTGAACTGCTCGAGAAGGAGTACGGCATTCCCAGGCGCTGCCTGAAGAGCGTGATGTCGCCCTGGGCATCCAAGCGCCTCAAGGAGTATGGCGGTGACATCTCGGAGTTCCGGGTGGTGCGTCTCTTCCCGTCACGTCTCAATCAGATCGCTATCTCCAAGACCGAGCCCGGTGACGAGAACAATCAGGACATTTCCTCGCTGGTCGGCAAGGTCGATATTCGCCAACTCGAGCTTTATTCCCAGGACGATCCGGATGCCTACAGCTTCTCTGGCGGGCTGTGCAAGGCCAACCAGGGCCTGATGGAGTTCGTGGAGATGTTCAAGGCGCCGATCAAGGTGCTGCATCCACTGCTGACAGCCACCCAGGAGGGAAATTACAACCCCACTGAAGGCATGGGGGCTATTCCCTTCGATGGCGTGGTGCTGGCGCACTCCAACGAAAGCGAGTGGCAGACCTTCCGTAACAATCGCAACAACGAGGCCTTTCTCGACCGGGTCTACATGGTCAAGGTGCCTTACTGCCTGCGGGTGACCGAAGAGGTCAAGATCTATCAGAAGCTGCTCGAGCACTCATCGCTCGCTCAGGCGCCCTGCGCGCCGGATACGCTGCGCATGCTGGCTCAGTTCACGGTGCTCTCGCGGCTCAAGGAGCCTGAAAATTCCAGCATCTATTCGAAGATGCGGGTGTATGACGGCAAGAACCTCAAGGACACCGACCCCAAGGCCAAGTCGATTCAGGAGTACCGCGACGGAGCCGGAGTCGATGAGGGGATGAACGGACTCTCGACCCGCTTTGCCTTCAAGATCCTCTCCAAGGTATTCAACTTCGATACCCATGAGATCGCCGCCAATCCGGTCCATCTGCTTTATGTGCTGGAACAGCGACTGGAGCAGGAGCAACTGCCCAAGGAAGTCTTCGAGCGCTATCTGCGCTTCATCAAGGAGTTCCTGGCGCCGCGCTACGTCGATTTCATTGGCAAGGAGATTCAGACCGCCTATCTCGAATCCTACTCCGAGTATGGCCAGAACATCTTCGATCGCTATGTGACCTACGCGGATTTCTGGATTCAGGATCAGGAATACCGCGACCCGGAGACCGGCGAGCTGTTCAATCGCCAGTCGCTCAACGAGGAGCTCGAGAAGATCGAGAAGCCGGCGGGCATCTCCAATCCCAAGGACTTCCGTCATGAGGTGGTCAATTTCGTGCTGCGGGCAAGGGCGCAGAACAACGGCATGAACCCCAGCTGGGGCTCCTACGAGAAGCTGCGCGGCGTGATCGAGAAGAAGATGTTTGCCAACACCGAGGAGCTGCTGCCGGTCATCTCCTTCAATGCCAAGGCGTCCCAGTCGGATCAGAGAAAGCACGAAGACTTCGTCGCGCGGATGGTCGACCGCGGTTACACCGAGAAGCAGGTGCGGCTGTTGTCGGAATGGTACCTGCGCGTGCGCAAGTCCCAGTGATGCTTCAGGTCCCAGTGACACTCCAGGCCTCAGATGCGCGCGACTGAGAGCTGGACGGGGTAGCGCCGTGAGGCGCATCGCCGGGCCGGGTGACCGGCCCGGCCAGCGGCGCGATGCGCCGGGAGGGCAGCATGAGCTATTTCATCGATCGACGGGCCAATGCCAAGCACAAGAGTGCGGTCAATCGGCAGCGCTTCCTCGATCGCTATCGCACTCATATCAAGCGTTCGGTGGAGGAGGCCGTCAATCGGCGTTCGATCACCGACATGCAGCATGGCGAGAAGGTGTCGATCCCGACGCGCGATATCTCCGAGCCGGTCTTTCAGCACGGTCAGGGCGGGCATCGCTCCATCGTCAGTCCCGGCAACCGCGAGTTTGATGAGGGCGACCGGCTGCGCCGCCCCAGCGGCGGAGGTGGCGGAGGAGATGGCAGTGGCGAGGGCGGGGCGTCCAATCAGGGTGAGGGCATGGATGAATTCGCCTTCAGCCTTACCCGCGATGAGTTTCTCGATTTCGTTTTCGATGGCCTGGAGCTGCCGCACCTCGAGCGCAAGCAACTGATGGATCTCGAAGAGGTCAAGCCGGTGCGATCCGGCATCACCCGCGATGGCGTGCCCTCGCGGATCAATATCGTCCGCTCGATGCGCGAGGCTCAGGCTAGGCGCATCGCCATGCGGGCGCCCATCCGGCGCGCCCTGCGTGAGGCCATGGATGCCCTGGCGGAGGAGGAGCGCAAGGACCCGGTGCTGCGCAACCCCTCACGCATTCAGGAACTCAAGGCCGAGATCGAGCGGCTAGAGAAGCGTCTGGAATCGGTGCCCTTCATCGATACCTATGACCTTCGCTATAACAATCTGGTCAACCAGCCCACGCCGTCCAACAAGGCGGTGATGTTCTGTGTGATGGACGTCTCGGGTTCGATGACCCAATCCCACAAGGACATCGCCAAGCGCTTCTTCCTGCTGCTGTACCTGTTTCTCGAGCGCAACTACGAAAAGGTCGAGCTGGTCTTCGTGCGCCACCATACCGCCGCCAAGGAAGTCGACGAGGAGGAGTTCTTCTATTCGAGGGAGACCGGCGGCACCATCGTGTCGAGTGCCCTGACCCTGGTCGACGAGATCATCAGTGACCGTTACCCACCCGCCGACTGGAATCTCTACGTGGCTCAGGCTTCCGACGGCGACAACTGGGACGACGATTCGACGACCTGTCGTGAAGTGCTGTCCAAGTCACTGATGCAAAAGCTCGCCTATTTCACCTATGTGGAGATCACGCCCCACGCCCACCAGGCGCTGTGGGAGGAGTACGAGGCAGTCGAGGCGGATTTCCCCTCACGCTTCGCCATGCGCCAGATTGTCGAGCCGGGGGATATCTACCCGGTGTTTCGCGAGCTGTTTCGTAAAGTCGAGGCCTGAGCGGCTCCAGGAGGCAGCATGACCCGACAGACCCCCATCGCTACCGGTTCGGACTGGAATTTCGAGGTGCTAGCGGAGTTCGAACGTGAGATTGCCCGCCTCGCCGATGAATACCGTCTCGATACCTACCCCAATCAGATCGAGGTGATCACCTCCGAGCAGATGATGGATGCCTACGCCAGCGTTGGCATGCCGGTGGGCTACCACCACTGGTCCTTCGGCAAGCAGTTCCTGTCCGTCGAGCAGGCCTATCGCCGCGGCCAGATGGGATTGGCCTACGAGCTCGTCATCAACTCCGACCCCTGCATCGCCTATCTGATGGAAGAGAACACCCTGATGATGCAGGTGCTGGTCATGGCTCACGCCTGCTATGGGCATAACTCCTTCTTCAAGGGCAACTACCTGTTTCGCGCCTGGACCGATGCCAGCTCGATCATCGATTACCTGGTGTTCGCACGCAAATACGTCGCCGAGTGTGAAGAGCGCTATGGGGTGGCCGCGGTCGAGCAGTTGCTGGATGCCTGTCATGCGCTGCAGAACTACGGCGTGGATCGTTACAAGCGCCCTTCGCCCATCTCCGCCGAGGAAGAGGCGCTTCGTCAAGCCGAGCGTGAGGAATATCTGCAGGCGCAGGTGAATACCCTGTGGCGCACCATTCCCCTGGCCGGGCAGGGCCTCGAGGCGATCACGGAGGACGATGGCGATGACCCCCTGGGACTGCACCAGGCCGGTCGCTATCCGCCCGAGCCTCAGGAGAACCTTTTGTATTTCATCGAGAAGAACGCCCCCTTGCTAGCGCCCTGGCAGCGGGAGATCGTGCGCATCGTGCGCAAGCTGGCGCAGTACTTCTATCCGCAGCGCCAGACGCAGGTGATGAACGAGGGCTGGGCCACCTTCTGGCACTACACCCTGATGCATCGGATGTTCGACGAGGGGTTGGTCGATGAGGGGCTGATCCTCGAATTCCTGCAGTCCCACACGGCCGTGGTCCATCAGCAGCCTTTCGATAGTCCCTACTACAACGGCATCAACCCCTATGCGCTAGGCTTTGCGATGTTCACCGATATTCGCCGCATCTGCGAGTCGCCAACCGATGAGGACCGTGAATGGTTCCCTGATATCGCCGGCAGCAATTGGCTCGATACGCTGCATTTTGCGATGCGCAACTTCAAGGATGAGTCGTTTATCCAGCAGTTCCTGTCGCCCAAGGTGATCCGCGACCTCAAGCTGTTCAATGTCATCGACGACGATCAGGACGAGATGCTCACGGTGGCGGCGATCCACGATGAGCGTGGCTATCGTCGCCTGCGCGAGGCGCTGTCGGTGCAGTACGCGCTGTCGGTGCGGGAGCCGAATATCCAGATCTATGCCGCCGATATTCGCGGCGACCGCTCCCTGACGCTGCGCCACGTCCAGGATCGCCGTCGGCCGTTGGCCAAGAGCGTCTATCCGGTGATGCGCCACCTGCACCAGCTATGGGGCTTCACGGTGCGCCTCGAATCGATCGAGGAGGATGAAGTGGTGCGCCGCTATCAATGGCCGCTGCCCAACGAAGGTGGACAGGAGTAAGAGGCAAGAGCGAAGAGGCTGACGGATGCTCAAGGTGCGAACCAAGCGACGATTGGGAAAAGCATCCGGATAAGCCTTGATCGAGAAAAGCCTGTTCTGAGAAAAGCCCGCGTCGGGCACGCCAGGATAGACGTCAGCCGGGATGGCGCTCGCACTGAACCGACAAGACCCGCCAAGTGGCGGGTCTTGTCGTATGGCGTTGACGCTAAGCCGGTGCTGCAAACCGGCTCCTTTCCCTTGGCATCAGGGGATTAGGCAGCGGTCCAGGATTGGCACCAGCCGCCCGCTGCCACACTGTTTTGCGGGAACAGCTGACAGCCCTGGGTGTCGGCGTTATAGAACATGCAGTTGGAACACTTCTCGCCATCGGCGTAGGCCGGATGGTCGCTGGCATCGCTTGCTTGGGTGACGTAGTTCAGTGCCTTTGCTTGCGGGTTTTCCGGGTCCAGGGGAGGGAGGTCCTGAGCCAGGGCCTGGCGTGACAGAATGCCTGCGCCCAGTGGCAGGGCGGCAAGGCCCAGCAGGCTGTTACGCATGAAGTCGCGACGACTCTGATTAGCCATGGTATCTCCTTAGGGTAGGTCTTTTCCGGGTCCTTGGATGCCTTGCCAGGGGCGGGACCCGCTTCACGGTCATAGGGGCGGCTCGGGCCGCCTCTGGTTCAGGCGAGGCTGCCTTGCCTCGCTTCCTGCCTCTTGCTTCTTCCGGTGCCTTGCTGGTGGGGCACCTGACAACTATTGCACCTCATCGCCGAACGGTCTCGCTATCGTGTCGATCAGCAACGCCGCAGGGCGTCCCGTTCAGTTCGATCACGACTAGTTTAGTGCATGACGCTGTAAGCAGGGAATCCGCGGTGTTCGATCCTGTCCCTGGGTCGCCACTTGGTCCCCCTGGTCTGCCTGTGCGCATCGGGTGGCGCTGGTATACTGCGCCGCTGATGCGGAAACCACAGCCGGGGGCGTGAATGGGGATCTTGTTATCGATGGGGCGTGCCGGGCTACGCCGCCTGCTGATCGCGGGGCTGTTCGTGGCGGTGGGTACAGGGCTTTGGTATAGCCAGGAGGCCGAATATCGCGACAGCCTGAGCTGGAAGGGGGTCACGACCTGGGAGACTCCCACGCCACTGAGCCTGCACCGCGTGCTGCGCAACGATGGGTATCTGGTGGGCTGGTCCGACCTGAGGGTCAACCCGCTGTGGGTCAGCTACTGGTTGAATGATGCAGGGGCATCGCGAATCGGCGAGCGTCCCGACTTTCAGCGTGACTGGCGAACCCTCTGGCCGGTGAGCGCCGATAGCTATCGCGGCAGCGGCTATGATCGGGGCCATTTGGCCCCCAACTATGCCATTGCCAGTGTCTACGGTCGCGAGGCCCAACGCCAGACCTTTCTGATGAGCAATATGTCGCCCCAGCGGCCGCGCCTCAATCGTCAGCTTTGGCAGCGGCTGGAAGAGGTGGTGATGGATGATTTCGTGCCGCGCTTCGGTACCCTGCAGGTGATTACCGGGCCCATCTATCCTCAAGATTTTCTCGATGGTGCTTTTCGTCGGGTAGGCTTCACGCAGGTCCCTGAGGCCTTTTACAAGATTCTGGTAGTGCCCTCCGAGACGCCTCGTGTGCTGGCCTTCATCATGCCTCAGGAGGTCAGCGGCAATGAGCCGCTGGACCGCTTCCTGGTCAGCGTCGACGAGATAGAAGCCCGCACCGGCCTGGACTTCTTCCCGAACCTGCCTCAGGCAGCACAGACGCGCCTCGAGGGCGGCGTCAACCAGCGTGGCTGGGCGCTACAGGCGGTCGCGCGTCGTCCCGGGCGCTTTCAGTAAACATTATCTGGGTGCATGCAAGGTGTAGGCGTGCGAATACGCATCCGATAGGCGATATCTAGTGACAGATGCCGGGCACGAGCAGAACGCAAGGCGTGTGGCAAGGGGAGCGGGATAGCCAATACGGGGGTGACACAAGCGAGGCGCGAGCAGGCCGTTGCGAGGACGGCGAGATAAACTAGAGGGGGATGATTAGTTGGTGCCCAGAAGAGGACTTGAACCTCCACATCCGTAAGGATACTAGCACCTGAAGCTAGCGCGTCTACCAATTCCGCCATCTGG
>CETM01090487.1_pt1 | contig 28049 bp, 35 predicted proteins | sample 361451 | NCBI WGS metagenome assembly CETM01 (sample SAMEA2622690, study PRJEB7988) | marine metagenome | isolation source: saline water (ENVO:00002010), including
AATCTGATGCTAGGAGTTCGATTCTCCTCATCCGCTCCAAGTTAATATAACTTTATAAAGAAAGAAGAAATAAAAAGGAAAGAAAATGGCTGACAAAAAAAAATTCGAAAGAAATAAACCGCATTGTAACATTGGTACAATAGGTCACGTTGATCATGGAAAAACAACATTAACTGCTGCAATAACTAAAGTTCTTGCAGAAAAGGGAGGTGCTGAATTTATAGCTTATGATCAAATCGATAAAGCACCCGAGGAAAAAGAGAGAGGAATAACAATTTCAACCGCACACGTTGAATATGAAACCGAAAAAAGGCACTATGCTCACGTAGATTGCCCAGGTCATGCTGACTACGTAAAAAACATGATTACTGGTGCTGCGCAAATGGATGGCGCGATTTTAGTAGTTAACGCAGCAGATGGTCCTATGCCACAAACTCGTGAACATATTCTTTTAGCAAGACAAGTTGGTGTACCAGCAATTGTAGTTTTCTTAAATAAAATTGACCAGGTAAAAGATAAAGAGCTTGTTGAGCTAGTAGAGACAGAAATTAGAGAACTTCTTACATCTTATAAATTTCCTGGAGATAAAATTCCAATAATCAAAGGCTCAGCTTTAAATGCAGTTGAGGGCAAAGACGAAGCAACTGGAAAAAACGCAATAATGGAACTTATGAAGGCAGTTGACGATACAATTCCCCAGCCTTCAAGACCTAAGGACAAACCTTTTTTAATGCCAGTTGAAGACGTATTTTCTATTTCAGGACGTGGAACAGTAGCAACAGGTAGAGTTGAACAAGGTGTTGTTAAAACTGGTGAAGAACTTGAAATAGTAGGAATAAAAGATACAAAAAAAACAGTAATAACTGGCGTTGAAATGTTTAGAAAAATCTTAGACACCGGTGAAGCTGGAGACAACATCGGTGCTCTGTTAAGAGGAGTAGAAAGAACAGATATTGAAAGAGGACAAGTGTTAGCAAAACCTGGTTCTGTAAAACCTCATACTGAATTCGAATGTCAGGCATATGTTTTGAAAAAAGAAGAAGGCGGAAGACATACACCATTCTTTACAAAGTATAGACCACAATTTTATTTTAGAACAACTGATGTAACAGGTGAAGTAACTTTGCCATCAGGCACAGAAATGATTATGCCAGGTGATGATGCTAAGTTTACAGTAAAACTTATTACCCCTATAGCAATGAGTGAAAAACTAAATTTTGCTATTAGAGAGGGTGGTAAAACTGTTGGAGCTGGAGTGGTAACAAAAATTTTAAAATAAGCTACTAGGAGTGTAGCTCAATTGGTAGAGCGCCGGTCTCCAAAACCGGAGGTTGGGGGTTCGATTCCCTCCGCTCCTGCCAAGAAAAATGAACTAATATGAAAAACCCTTTAAGATTTTTACAAGAAGTTAAACAAGAAGCCTTTAAAATAACGTGGCCAACAAAAAAAGATACTGTAACTGGCTCTTTGATGGTTTTTGTTTTGGCAAGCCTTGCAGCAATATTTTTTTTGTTATTAGATCAGATCTTAAAGTTTTTTCTTAATTTAGTTTTATCAATAGGATTTTAAATGAATTGGTACATTGTTCAGGCATATTCAGGTTTTGAAAATAAGGTTGCAGACTCAATTAAGGACACAATGTCAAAAAATTCACTCGAATCAAGTTTGGGTGAAATACTAGTCCCAACTCATAAAGTTACTGAGGTTAAAAAGGGCAAAAGAAAACAGAAGCAAAAAAAATATTTTCCAGGTTATGTTCTAGTAAAACTTGATCTAAGCAAACAGATTTATCACAAAATAAAAAATATACAAAAAGTAAGTGGATTTCTAGGGCCAGAAGGCAAACCTGTGCCAGTATCGGAAACTCAGATTAAAAAAATTATTGATCAAGTTAATAATACAAATAGTGATAACGCAACTCCTGGAATCAGTTTTGAAATTGGAGAAAAAGTAAAAGTGTGTGATGGTCCTTTCGCATCATTTACTGGTTTAGTTGAGGAGATAAACGAGGAAAAATCTAGACTTAAAGTATCAGTATCAATTTTTGGAAGACCTACACCAGTTGATTTAGCCTTTAACGAAGTGGAGAAAAATTAAATGCCAAAAGAAATATCAGGATACGTAAAGTTACAAATTAAGGGTGGACAAGCTAACCCAGCACCTCCGGTAGGTCCAGCTTTAGGTCAAAGAGGAATTAATATAATGGAATTTTGCAAAGCCTTTAATGAAAAAACAAAGTCATTTATGGGTAAACCAGTTCCAGTTGTTATCACTGTATATAAGGATAAAAAATTTGACTTTATAATTAAGTCACCACCTGCATCGCATTTTATTAGAGAGGCAGCGAAATTGAAAAGTGGATCTAAAGAACCAGGAAGAGTCATCGCTGGATATATTACAATCAAACAAGCCGAGTCTATAGCTAAAGAGAAAATGAAAGATTTAAATGCACATGATTTGGAAGAAGCCACTAAGATAATTTGTGGTTCAGCAAGATCTATGGGAATAGAAGTGAAAAAATAATGAAAAATAGATCAAAAAGATTTAAAGAATTAGAAAAAATAACAAAGTTAAATAAGAATAATAAACTTGATAGTATAATTACTGAAATTAAGAAAGTTTCTAACGCAAAATTTATTGAGTCAATAGATATTTCTTTTAAGTATAATTTAAAAAAAATTAAAGGATCCGATACCAATTTAAGAACAGTCGTTGATCTACCAAATGGTAATGGTAGAAAAATTAAAGTAGCAGTTATATGTGACGAAGGTAAATTATCTGATGCAAAAAAAAGTGGAGCAGAAATGTACGGCTCTGAAGATTTAATCAAAAAAATATCATCTGGATCAATAAATTTTGACAAACTAATCTGTACACCTGGGATGATGAGTAAATTAGGTAAACTAGGAAAAATCCTAGGACCAAAAGGTTTAATGCCAAATCCAAAATTAGGCACCGTATCAGACGATATTATTAAGGCAGTTGATAAAATCAAAAACAGTTTATCCGAAGTTAAAAGTGATAAAGATGGCAATGTAGCTTTGTCCTTTGGAAGAAAAAGCTTTACTGAAAAAAAATTAATGGAAAATTTATCTTCTATTTTTCAAAATTTAAAAAAAGACAAACCAAATATTTTTAATTCAGAAAATATTAAGAGTGTTTACATTTCAAGCACTATGAGTCCTTCTTATAAAATAAACTTTAAGGATGTTCAGGTATGATGAGCAAAACAAAAAAAACTGAATACGTCCAAGAAATGAAAAAAGTATTTTCTTCTAACGAAGCTGTAATGATAGCTCATTACCAAGGTTTATCAGTAAAAAAATTAGACGAAATCAGAAATGAGATGAGAAAAAATGGAATTTTTTTCAAAGTAACAAAAAACAGAATTACAAAGTTAGCTTTGAAAGACACTAAATGTAAAGATCTTGAAAAATTTTTTACTGGTCCGACTGCTGCTGCAGTTTCTTCAGACCCAATTACATCTGCTAAAATATTAGCTAAATATTCCAAAGGAGACTCACCACTCAAAATCGTTGCTGGATTTATGGACGGAAAGGTGTTGGAGGCAAAAGATGTGGCCGAAATTGCCACACTCCCAACATTAAATGAGGCTAGAGCCAATATAGTGGGTATTTTATCATCTCCTGCCCAAAAGTTTTTAAGTATTTTACTTGCACCTGGCTCAAAAATTGCTATTTTGGCGCACGCTAAAAGTAAAAAAAATTAATTCAAATTTAAAAATTATGGCTGATCTTAATAAAATTATAGACGAACTTTCAAAATTAACAGTAGTAGAAGCTGCAGAGTTATCAAAACAATTAGAAGAAAAATGGGGAGTTAAAGCAGCTGCTCCTGTAGCCGCAGCACCTGCTGGCGGCACTGCTGCAGCAACCGAGGAAAAAAGTGATTTTACTATCTTTCTATCTTCTGCTGGAGATAAAAAAATTAATGTTATTAAAGAAGTAAGAGCAATTACTGGTTTAGGTTTAAAAGAAGCAAAAGATTTAGTTGAGGGTGCACCAAAAGAAGTTAAAAAAAGTGTTCCTAAGAAAGAAGCAGAAGAAGCTAAGAAAAAATTAGAAGCTGCTGGAGCTAAGGTAGAATTAAAATAATACAGGTACAAATCGTACCGATAGTAAATTGTTGAATGGAATTATCTTTTACTCAAAAGAAAAGTGTAAGAAAAAATTTTGGTAAGTTAACAGAGGATCTGTCTATACCAAATTTGATTGAAGTACAAAAAAACTCTTATAACGAATTTTTAACCGCAAAAAATCAAGATCAACAAAGCAAATTGTTAGAAAAAGGATTGTCGAGAGTATTTCACAGTATCTTTCCTATTCATGATGCATCTGAAAAATCCACAATAGAATTTATGTCTTATAATCTTTCAAAACCAAAATTTGATGAGACAGAGTGTAGGCAAAGAAGTCTTACTTATTCAGCTGCTTTGAAAGCAAATCTCAGATTAGTAGTTTATGATATTGACCCTGAAACAAATACAAAACAAATATTATCTGCCAAGGAACAAGAAGTTTTTATGGGAGATCTTCCTTTAATGACACCAAGCGGTACTTTTATAGTAAACGGTGTTGAAAGAGTTGTAGTTAACCAAATGCATAGAAGTCCAGGTGTATTTTTTGACCATGATAAAGGCAAAACACATTCAAGCGGTAAACTTTTATTTAATTGTAGAATAATACCTGGTAGGGGATCTTGGTTAGATTTTGAATTTGATCCTAAAGATATTTTACATTTTAGAATTGATAGAAAGAAAAAACTTCCAATTACTACTTTTTTATATGCATTAGGATTATCACGAGAAAAAATTTTAGATACATTTTATAAATATGATACATACAATTACGATTCACAAAAAAAATCTTGGTATACCTATTTCAACCCAGATAACTATAAGAGACCTGTTAAATTATTATTTGATATTATAGATAGAAAAAATAATAAAAAGATTTTGTCTAAGGGAGAAAAACTAAATTTTGTTTTAGCCAACAAACTAAAAGAAAAAAATCTTGAAGAAATATTGGTTTCATCAGATGAATTGGTAGGAAAATATTCTAAAAATGATATCAAAGGCCAAAAAGATGAAATATTATTAAGATCAGGTTTTAACATAACCAAAGAAGTTTTAGATAAAATTTTAACAACTCAAGTTTCCTCTGTAAAATTAGCTAATGTTGATCCAATATTAAGAGGACCATATATTTTGGAAACAATTAAAATTGATAAAAATTTATCTAAACAAGATGCTTTAAACGACATTTATAAAGTTCTAAGACCTGGAGAGCCACCAACACCAGAAGTTGCTGAGGATGTTTTTAAAAACTTATATTTTAATAACGAAAGATATGATTTATCAGATGTTGGTAGAGTTAAACTTAATGCAAAGTTAGATTTAAACACCCCTGATTCAAAAAGAATTCTTACACAAGACGATATAATATCAATTATTAAGTTTATGTTAAATCTCAGAGATGGCAAAGGTGAAGTAGATGATATTGATCATTTAGGAAACAGAAGAGTAAGATCAGTAGGGGAGCTTGTTGAAAATCAATTTAGAATTGGTCTTTTGAGAATGGAAAGAACAATTAAAGAGAAAATGTCTACTTTACTAGAAATAGAGTCGGCTCTACCTCAAGATTTAATAAATGCAAAACCAGTAACAACTTCATTTAAAGATTTTTTTGGAACTTCCCAATTATCTCAATTTATGGATCAAACCAATCCATTATCTGAAATTACTCACAAAAGAAGAGTATCAGCACTTGGACCTGGTGGTTTAACAAGAGAGAGAGCAGGTTTTGAAGTTAGAGATGTACATCCCACACACTACGGAAGAATCTGCCCGATAGAAACCCCCGAAGGTCCAAATATTGGTTTAATAAATAGTTTAGCTACTTACTCAAAAGTAAATAAATACGGATTCATAGAAAGCCCATATAAAAAAGTTATAAAAGGTAAAATTTTAAATAAAATTGAATATCTTTCTGCCATAGAAGAAGAAAAATTTACTATAGCACAAGCAAATTCTCCAGTTAGCTCTGACGGAAGTTTTGTCGAGGAACTTGTTTCATGTAGAAAGGGACTTAATTTTATTTTATCACGTAGGGAAAATATTGATTATATCGATGTATCTCCTAAACAACTTGTTTCAGTTGCTGCATCATTAATACCATTTTTAGAAAATGATGACGCAAACAGAGCTTTAATGGGATCGAATATGATGCGTCAAGCGGTACCATTACTTAAGCCAGAGTCACCTTTAGTTGGAACCGGAATAGAAGGAGATGTAGCTTTAGACTCTGGAGTAACAATAGTAGCTAAAAGAAATGGTTTGGTTGACAAAATTGATGGTAAAAGAATTGTTGTTAAGGCAACAGAAGAAAAAGATCTTTCGAAATCTGGTGTGGACATTTATAATTTACTAAAATTTCAAAGATCAAATCAAAATACCTGTATTAATCAAAGACCTCTTGTGAAAGTTGGGGACATAATCAAAAAGGGTGATATTATTGCTGACGGACCAGCAACAAAGCTTGGAGAATTAGCTCTTGGCAAAAATGTAACCGTAGCATTTATGCCTTGGCAGGGATACAATTTTGAAGATTCTATTTTAATTTCTGAAAGATGCGTTACTGATGATGTTTTCACCTCAATCCATATTGAAGAATATGAATTAATGTCAAGAGACACCAAACTAGGAACCGAGGAGATAACAAGAGACATTCCGAACGTAAGTGAAGAAAGTCTAAAGAATCTTGACGAGTCTGGAATAGTATATGTTGGAGCCGAAGTTAAACCTGGCGATATTTTAGTAGGAAAGGTTACACCCAAAGGTGAAACAGCTTCTAGTCCAGAAGAAAAACTTCTGAGATCAATTTTTGGTGAGAAAGCAACAGATGTAAGAGACTCATCTCTTAAATTACCTCCTGGAAGTTCTGGTGTTGTAGTAGATGTTAGAATTTTTAATAGACACGGCGTAGAAAAAGACGAGAGAGCGATAGCAATTGAAAGATCAGAAATAGAGGCTGTCCAAGAAGACAAAAAAGTGGAAGAAGAAATTTTAGAAAGAAATATTAAAATGAGACTTATAGAACTCATTTCTAAAGAACCCATATCTAAAGTTTTAAGAAATTTTAAAGTTGGAGATGTGATTGATAGAGAAACTTTAAGAGAATTGGGAATAAGAGAGTATTGGAAATTAAAATTTAAAAGCGAAAATATAAATAATAAAGTTTTGCAGTTAAAAGAACAGTTTGATAAAGCAAATAATGATATTCAAGCAAGATTTGAAGATAAGGTTTTAAAAATAAGGCAAGGAGATGATTTATTGCCTACAGTCATGAAAGTTGTAAAAGTTTTTGTTGCTGTAAAAAGGCGTTTGATGCCTGGTGATAAAATGGCTGGAAGACACGGCAACAAAGGCGTAATAAGTAAAATTGTACCTGTTGAAGATATGCCTTATATGGAAACTGGTAAACCAGTCGATATAGTTCTTAACCCGCTAGGAGTACCAAGTAGGATGAACGTAGGACAAATACTTGAGACACATTTAGGATGGTCATGTTCTGAACTTGGTGAAACAATAAAAAATTTACTTGATCAGTACAAAAAATCAAATTCAGATAAAGAACTCAAAAACTCATTAGAAAAAGTTTACGGAGAAAAAACATTTAATAACGTTATTAATAATTTAGATAAAAAAGATTTCATAGAATTGTGTACAAATCTATCAAATGGTGTTCCAGTTTCTACGCCTGTGTTTGATGGAGCCTCAACAGAGGATATAACAAAAATGTTAGAATCTGCAAATCTTCCTAGTACTGGCCAAACTAATCTTTGGGATGGCAAAACAGGACAAAGATTTGATAGACCTATTACTGTAGGAATAATTTATATGTTAAAATTACATCATCTTGTTGAAGATAAAATTCATGCACGTTCAACTGGTCCTTATAGTTTAGTCACACAACAACCTCTAGGAGGTAAAGCACAATTAGGAGGTCAAAGATTTGGTGAAATGGAAGTATGGGCTTTAGAAGCATATGGCGCATCATATACATTGCAAGAAATTTTAACTGTTAAATCAGACGATGTAGCCGGAAGAACAAAAGTTTATGAAACAATTGTTAAAGGAGATGACAATTTTGAATCTGGAATACCTGAGTCATTTAACGTATTAATTAAAGAAATAAGGGCTTTAGGATTAAATATTGAATTAAATTAAAATGAGCGCAAATATAAAAAATTTTTCAAAAAATCAAGTTTCAGAAAAGAATTTTGATCACATTAAAATTACATTGGCAAGTCCTGATAAAATTAAATCTTGGTCTTGGGGAGAAATTAAAAAACCAGAAACAATAAACTATAGAACTTTCAGACCAGAAAAAGATGGACTTTTCTGCGCAAGAATTTTTGGTCCTGTAAAAGATTATGAATGTCTTTGTGGAAAATATAAAAGGATGAAATTTAGAGGCATTGTATGTGAAAAGTGCGGTGTTGAAGTCACAAAATCAAAAGTTAGAAGAGAAAGAATGGGCCATATTGATTTAGCTTCACCAGTTGCACATATTTGGTTTTTAAAATCTTTACCAAGTAGAATTTCACTCTCAATGGACATGAAACTAAAGGATGTAGAAAAAGTTCTTTATTTTGAAAGCTTTATAGTTATTGAGCCTGGATTAACTGAGTTAAAAGCCGGCCAATTATTGACCGAAGAAGAATATATTAAAGCTCAAGAAAAATATGGTGAAGATGGTTTTACAGCAGGTATTGGTGCGGAAGCTGTGAGAGAAATTTTAATTAACATAGATTTAAAAAAGGAAAGAGACAGATTGAGAGAGTCACTTAAAGAGATTAAATCTAAAGTAACTGAAGAAAGAACTTTAAAAAGACTAAAACTTTTAGAATCATTCATTGAGTCAGGAAACAAACCTGAAGATATGATTTTGACAACAGTTCCTGTTATACCTCCCGAATTAAGACCTTTAGTTCCTTTAGATGGTGGTAGATTTGCAACATCTGATTTAAACGATTTGTATAGAAGAGTGATAAACAGGAATAATAGATTAAAAAGATTATTAGATTTAAAGGCACCAGATATAATTGTGAGAAACGAGAAAAGAATGCTGCAAGAGTCAGTAGATGCCCTTTTTGATAACGGAAGAAGAGGAAGAGTAATTACGGGTACTGGAAAAAGACCATTGAAATCTTTGGCTGAAATGTTGAAGGGAAAACAAGGAAGATTTAGACAAAATCTTTTAGGTAAAAGAGTTGATTATTCAGGAAGATCAGTAATAGTTGTAGGACCAGAACTAAAGTTACATCAATGTGGTTTGCCAAAAAAAATGGCATTGGAACTTTTTAAACCATTTTTATATGCAAGATTAAATAAATTAGGTCTAGCAACTACTATTAAACAGGCAAAAAAAATGGTTGAGAGACAAAAAAGCGAAGTATGGGATGCTTTAGAACATATAATCAGAGAACATCCTGTGCTGCTAAATAGAGCACCAACTTTACATAGATTGGGTGTCCAAGCATTTGAGGCTAAATTAATAGAAGGTAATGCAATCGAATTACATCCGTTAGTATGCGCGGCTTTCAATGCTGATTTTGATGGTGATCAAATGGCAGTACATATTCCCTTAAGTTTAGAGGCACAAATTGAAGCAAGAGTTTTAATGATGTCTACAAACAATATTCTAAGCCCGTCTAATGGTAAGCCTATTATTGTTCCGAGCCAAGATATAGTTCTTGGTATATATTATCTTTCACAATCTAAAGATGATAAAGAAAAAAAACCTGTAGGAATGTTTCTTAACGTAAATGAAATAGAGAATGCATTAGAAAAAAATGATATTAGTGTCCACTCAACAATAATTTCACAATATGTTACTATAGATGAAAATGGTAAGACCGTTAAACAAAAACATAAAACAACAGCTGGAAGGTTTTTGTTAGCAGAGACATTACCAAAAAATCACAAAATTGATTTCAAATTAGTAGACAAACTTTTAACCAAAAAAGCAGTATCTGAGATTATTGATATTGTTTACAGATACTGTGGTCAAAAAGAAACAGTGATATTTTGCGATAAAATTAAAGATCTTGGTTTCAAGCATGCATTTAAAGCTGGAATTTCTTTTGGTAAGAATGACCTAATTATACCAAAGACAAAAGAAAAATTAGTAAATAATACAAAAAAATTAATAGAAGATTACGAAAAACAGTATCAAGATGGATTTATTACTCGAGGGGAAAAGTATAACAAAGTTGTTGATGTTTGGTCCAAATGTACAGATTCAATCGCAAATGAGATGATGAAAGAAATATCTTCAGCAGAAAAGGTTTATCCAAATGATAGGATCGAAACAAATTCTGTATATATGATGGCAGATTCTGGTGCCAGAGGCTCTCCTGCTCAGATGAAACAATTAGCTGGGATGAGAGGCTTGATAGCCAAACCGTCTGGTGAAATAATCGAAACTCCCATTATATCAAATTTCAAAGAGGGTTTATCTGTTTTAGAATATTTTAATTCTACACATGGCGCAAGAAAGGGTTTAGCTGATACAGCACTTAAAACAGCCAATTCTGGTTATTTAACAAGAAGATTATGTGATGTCGCACAAGACCTAAAAATTACTACGAAAGAGTGTGACTCAAAAAATAGATCTTCAATTCAATTATCTGAAATTATTGAAGGTGGTAACATATTAGTGAGTTTATCCGAAAGAGTTTTAGGCCGTGTAGCCGCTGAAAACATAAAAAATCCAATTACCGGTGAAATAATAGTCAATAAAAAAAATATGATTGATGAAAAAATTTGTGAAAAAATTGATACAGCAGGCGTTAAGTCTATTAAAGTTTATTCTGTAATAACATGTGGGAGCAAACAAGGTGTGTGTGCAATGTGTTATGGCAGGGATTTATCAAGAGGTAAAATTGTAAGCATAGGTGAAGCAATAGGAATGATAGCTGCGCAATCTATAGGGGAGCCGGGAACTCAACTTACAATGAGAACTTTCCACGTTGGTGGTACAGCACAAATTAAGGAAAAGTCTTCGGTAGTTTCAGTTAACGAAGGTATTTTAAAAATATCAAATAAAAATTTAATTAAAGATTCAAAAGGAAATATAATAATAATGGGAAGAAATACTCAGCTCTCATTAGAGGACAAAAATGGTAGACAATTAGAGCTTTATAAAGTTCCATACGGTTCAAAACTTCTTTTCAACCAAGAAGAAAAAATTGGTAAAGGAAAGAAAATTTGTGAGTGGGATCCGTATACTCTACCTGTTATCGCAGAAACAGACGGGATTGCAAATTATATGGACCTTGTTGATGGTGTTTCTATAGCGGAAACTTTAGATCACGCAACAGGGATTTCTGCAAGATCAGTAATTGACTGGAAATCTCAATCAAAAAATACTGACCTAAAACCAAGAATTACTCTAAGAAACTCTGAAGGTGATATAATAAAAAAAGCAGATGGGAATGAGGCAAGATACTATCTAGTACCAGACTCAATACTTTCTGTTAAGGATGGACAACAAATTTCTGCTGGAGATGTTTTGGCAAGACTACCAAAAGAAACATCAAAAACAAAAGATATTACTGGAGGTCTTCCTAGAGTAGCCGAACTCTTTGAAGCAAGGAAACCAAAAGATAGCGCAATAATTGCTGAAAATGATGGGATAATTAAATTTGGAAAAGAAATAAGAGGAAAACAGAGAGTTTCTATTTCTACTGAGAAAGGTGAAACCTCTAACTATTTAATACCAAAAGGAAAACATATTAATTTTAATGAAGGAGAAAAAATTAAAAAAGGAGAATACTTATTAGACGGAAGTCCTGCTCCACATGATATTTTAAGAATTTTAGGTGTTGAGTCTTTGACAGAGTATTTTGTTAATGAAGTTCAAGAAGTTTATAGAATGCAAGGTGTTGTTATAAACGATAAACATATTGAAACAATTGTAAGACAAATGCTTAAAAAAATGGAAATAAAAGATCCTGGTGATTCTAATTACTTAAACGGCGAGATAGTTGAAAGAACACATTTTGAAAAAATTAACGAAGAACTAAAAGTAGCTAATAAAAAAGTTGCAATAGGAGAAAGAGTTTTATTAGGTATTACTAAAGCATCACTTCAAACAAATTCCTTTATTTCGGCTGCATCATTCCAAGAAACAACTAGAGTTTTGACAGATGCCGCAATCAAAGGGAAGATTGACACACTAGAAGGTCTTAAAGAAAATGTTATCGTTGGTAGATTAGTTCCAGCAGGTACCGGTTTTACAAAAAATCTTTTGGATACTGAAGCTCGTGAACAAGATAAATTAAGACTAGCTGAGTTAAAAAAACAAGAAACAGAAAAACAGAAGTCAGAAACACCATTAGAGACCCAATAAAACAGACATTTTTACATCCTATTATTCATTGACTTTTACTTCGCCAATGGTAGTTTAGCGCAAATTTAATAGTTAAAAGTAAGGTTATTTTGACCTTAAACAGTAACTAAAAAAGTCTATAAAGTCTGAAAACCAGGACTTTTTTCTATTAAAATAAATATTATGACAACGATAAACCAACTTTTAAGAAAACCTAGAGTGCGTCCTTTGTCACGAAACAAGGTCCCAGCACTACAAAAACAACCTTTAAAGAGAGGTGTTTGTATTAAGGTTTATACAACCACACCAAAAAAACCAAATTCGGCATTAAGAAAAGTTGCAAGAGTTAGACTATCAAATGGTTTTGAGGTAACAGCTTATATTCCAGGAGAGGGACATAATCTTCAAGAACACTCGGTAGTTTTGATACGAGGTGGAAGAGTTAAAGATTTACCCGGAGTAAGATATCATGTTCTTCGTGGTAATCTCGATACGCAAGGAGTAACAGCAAGAAAGAAAAGACGTTCGCTTTACGGAGCTAAAAAACCTAAATAAATATTTCCATGTCTAGAAAACGAAAAGCTCCAAAAAGAAAAAATTATTCAGATCCAAAGTACAGGTCACTTGTAGTGTCTAAATTTATAAATTCAATAATGTACGATGGTAAGAGATCGACTGCTGAAAGAATTTTATATAATGCGTTAGAAAAGTTCAAAACAAAAAACTTAGATCCAATGAAGACATTTAATTCAGCGATAAGCAATGTAAGACCTAATCTTGAAGTACGTTCAAGAAGAGTTGGCGGTGCAACATATCAAGTTCCAGTTGAAGTAAAAACAAATAGATCTCAAGCTCTAGCTTTAAGATGGATACTTGCTGCTTCAAGAAAAAGAAAAAATAAAACAATGTCAGAAAAATTATTTTTCGAAATATTGGACGCTTCCCAAAACAAAGGAACGGCGGTTAAAAAAAGAGAGGATACACATAAAATGGCAGAGTCGAACAAAGCTTTTGCTCATTTTAGATGGTAATATTATGCCAAGAACACATAATTTAGATAAATACAGAAACATTGGAATAATGGCACACATCGATGCTGGTAAAACAACAACAACTGAGAGAATTTTATATTATACCGGAAAGAGTCATAAAATTGGGGAAGTGCATGATGGTGCCGCAACCATGGACTGGATGGAACAAGAACAAGAAAGAGGTATAACAATAACATCAGCAGCAACAACTTGTTTTTGGAGAGACCATCGTATTAATATTATTGATACACCTGGTCACGTAGATTTTACCATTGAAGTAGAAAGATCACTAAAGGTTCTCGATGGCGCTGTTGCAGTTTTTGATGGTGTAGCAGGGGTAGAACCTCAATCAGAAACAGTTTGGAGACAAGCAGATAAATATAAAGTTCCAAGAATTTGTTTTGTAAATAAATTAGATAGAACGGGCGCAGATTTCTTTAATTGCGTTGAAATGATTAAAGATAGACTTGGGGCAAAACCTTTGGTAATGCAAATACCGGTCGGTATTGAAGCATCTTTAAAAGGCGTCGTAGATTTAGTAAGGATGAAAGCCGCATTATGGAAAGACGAAAAACTTGGAGCTGAATTTGAATATGTAGACATACCAGAAGAATTAAAAGAACAAGCAGAAAAGTATAGAAAAGAACTAGTAGAAACAGCAGTAGAGCAAGATGAAAAGTTAATGGATGATTACCTTAATGGAAAAGAAATTTCAGAGAAAGACATACTGTCTTGTATCAGAAAAGGTTGTTTGAAATTTGATTTTGTTCCAGTTTTAACAGGATCCGCATTTAAAAACAAAGGTGTACAGCCATTACTTGATGCTGTAGTTGATTTTTTACCAAGCCCAAATGATTTACAATCAATAAAAGGTAGCAAACCAAACTCAAAAGATGAAGTTGAGAGAAAATTTAATGACAATGAACCTTTTTCAGCTTTAGCTTTTAAAGTAGCCAACGATCCATTCGTTGGATCCTTAACATTTATAAGGATTTATTCAGGTACATTAAAGTCTGGAACAGGTATTTATAACAGTTCGAAAGATAAAGAAGAAAGAGTTGGAAGAATGCTTTTAATGCATGCCAATAGTAGAGAAGATGTTAAAGAAGCAAATACAGGAGATATTGTTGCTTTAGCAGGATTAAAACAAACAATTACAGGCCACACTCTATGTGACGAAGGAAATCCGGTGGTATTGGAACCAATGGAGTTTCCAGATCCAGTGATAGAAATTGCTGTAGAACCAAAGACTAAGGGTGACCAAGAAAAAATGGGTGAGGCTTTAGGAAGATTAGCAAAGGAAGACCCATCTTTTAGAGTAACTACTGACGAGGAGTCAGGGCAAACTATTATCAAAGGGATGGGAGAATTACACCTAGATATTATCGTAGATAGAATGAAAAGAGAGTTTAAAGTTGAAGCAAATATTGGAGCACCTCAAGTAGCATATAGGGAAACAATTTTAAAGTCCGTATCGAATGTTTATATACACAAAAAACAAAGCGGAGGAGCAGGACAATTTGCTAAAGTCGAATTAACAGTTGAACCACTTGAACCAGGAAAAGGTAGAGAAGTTGAAAATGAAATAAAAGGTGGAGCAATACCTAAAGAATTTATTCCTGGTGTTGAAAAAGGTATCGAAAGTGTAGCCGATAACGGTATATTAGCAGGTTTTCCATTAATAGATTATAAAGTAACTATTGTCGATGGCCTCCATCACGATGTTGACTCGAGCGTCTTAGCTTTCGAAATAGCTTCAAGGTACTGTTTCAAAGAGGCTTGCACAAAAGCAAGTTTGAAACTTTTAGAGCCTGTAATGAGGGTAGAAGTAATCACCCCAGAAGATTATATGGGTGACGTCATAGGTGATCTTAATAGTAGAAGAGGACAAGTATCAACAACAGACAAAAGGGGTAATGCGACAGTAATTAGCGCGATGGTTCCGCTAGCAAATATGTTTGGTTATATTAATAATTTAAGATCTATGTCACAAGGCAGAGCACAATATTCAATGTTTTTTGATCATTACGAGAAAGTTCCACAAAATGTACAAGATGAGGTAACTAAAAAATTGGCTTAAATTATGGAAAAACAAAATATTAGAATTAACCTAAGAGCATATGACAATAAGATACTAGATATTTCAACTCAGGAAATTGTTAATACTGCAAAAAGGACAGGAGCTCAAGTCAAAGGACCTATACCTTTGCCAACTAAAATAGAAAAATATACAGTTTTAAGATCTCCACATATAGATAAAAAAAGTAGAGAACAATTTGAAACCAGAACACATAAAAGATTAATAGACATCATAGAACCAACACCTCAAACAGTAGAAGCTTTAATGAAATTAGATTTAGCTTCGGGTGTTGATATAGATATAAAAATATAAATATGACATTAGGATTAGTAGGAAAAAAAATTGGAATGACTAGAGAGTTTTTTGACTCAGGATCATCTGTACCTGTGACAGTTGTAAGAGTAGAAAAAGGAAGAGTAATTGATATTTACAGTAAAGAAAAGAATGGATATTCAGCAGTAAAACTTGGTTTTTTAAGAGTAAAACCTTCAAAACTAAACAAACAAATGAAAGGTTTCTTTTCTAAAAAAAATACCGAGCCAAAAAAAATATTAAAAGAATATCGAATAGAAAAAACAGACAACTATAAAATTGGAAGTGAAGTTGGTTTAGAGCTATTAAAAGATGTTAAGTTCGTTGATGTTAGGTCCAAAACTATTGGAAAAGGTTTTGCAGGACCTATGAAAAGATGGAATTTTTCTGGCCTAAGAGCAACACACGGTGTTTCAGTTTCTCATAGATCACATGGATCTACAGGCCAAAGACAAGATCCAGGTAAAGTTTTTAAAGGAAAAAAAATGGCAGGTCATATGGGATCTAAATTCAGAACTTTACTTAATTTAGAAATAATTAAATCTGACATAGAAAACAACTTGATATATATAAAAGGCTCAATACCAGGATCTAAGAATACGACAGTTTTTTTGAGAAAATCAATTAAAAACATTAACAAAAAAACATTGATTGAGATAGAAAAACATAAAGAACAAACAACCCAATCAGTTTCTAAATCACAACCAAAATCCACAGGAAAAAAAGATACAACAAAAAAAGAAGATTTAAAAAAACCTTCTCCAAACAAACAAACAGAAAAAAAGAAGTAATCAATGAATATTGAGATATTAAATATTGAGGGCGGAAAATCTAAAAATTTAAATATTTCAGATAACTTAATTAATTTGAAGTTTAATAATAAACTTTTGAAATATGTTATTGATTGGCAGATTAACCACGCAAAAAAAAGAGTAGCCAAAACCAAACAAAGAAATGAAATCATTGGTTCAACTAGAAAAATTTATGCCCAAAAGGGAACAGGAGGGGCAAGACACTCAAGCAGAAAAGCTCCGTTATTTGTTGGTGGTGGTGTAGCTCATGGACCCAAAGGTGACAATTATAAGGTAAAAAAGATTAATAAAAAAATGAGAAAAGTAGCTTTGGCACAAACAATTTCAAAAAAACAATTTAATAAAGAACTATTTATATGTGAAGATTTTACAAAAGAAATAAAAAAAACAAAGATATTTAATAGTTTTTTAATTAAGAATAATCTATCAAATGTTCTTATAGTTTCGGATAAACAGTCCCAAAAAAATATAAGTAGATCTGTTAAGAATATACCAAATTTAAAATTGATTAGTGAAGATGGAACTAATGTTTATGATTTGATTAAATATAAAAATGTTTTATTTACAACAACATCTATAAAAAAAATACAAGAGAGGTTAATAAGTGAAAAAAATTAATTTTTTAGATTCTATTATTTCTCCGATTATAACTGAAAAAGCTACAGGTTTATCAGAACAGAATAAAATTGTATTTAAAGTTCATAGTGATGCTTCCAAAAAATCAATAAAAAAAAATATTGAAAAAATCTTTAAAGTAAATGTCATAAAAGTTAATACAATTAAAAAGAAGTCCAAAAGTAAAATGGTAAGAGGAAGGATTGGAAGAAAAAAAGGGTTCAAAAAGGCTGTAGTAACATTAAAAAAAGGTCAGAATATTGACCTTTCAGTAGGAGCATAATTATGAGTTTAAAAACATATAAACCATATACCAAGTCAACCAGAACAACAGTTTTGGTTGATAGAAAAAATATTTGGAAAGGATCGCCGTTTAAGTCTTTAACAAAAGGAAAAGTTTCTACAGGCGGAAGAAACAATCTTGGAAGAATTACTTCTCGTTCTAAAGGATCTGGTCACAAGAAAAGATATAGAATAATAGATTTTTATAGGAATAAAAAAGATGTATCTGCAATAGTCCAAAGAATTGAATATGATCCAAATCGAACATCCTACATAGCTCTTATAAAGTATAAAGATAACGTACAAAGCTATATTATTTGTCCACAAGGACTTAAAACTGGTGATGAGATTATTTCTGGTTCAAAAAAAGAATTAAAAGTAGGCAACTCAATGCCTTTAGTTGATATTCCTCCAGGAACACTTGTTCATAATGTTGAACTTGTCGAAGGTGGTGGAGGCAAACTTGCAAGGTCAGCTGGATCTTCAGTTACTTTATCTGGATTTGACGGTGATTACGCGATCGTTAAAATGGCTTCGGGGGAAACAAGAAAAATTAGATCATTATGCAGAGCTACAATAGGATCAGTTTCAAATCCAGATCAAAAAAATATTAAAATTGGTAAAGCTGGAAGAAATAGATGGAAAGGAAAAAGACCCTCAGTGAGAGGTGTAGCGATGAACCCAGTAGATCATCCACATGGTGGTGGTGAAGGTAAAACATCTGGTGGAAGAAATCCTGTATCTCCATGGGGACAATCTGCAAAGGGTTTAAAAACTAGAAAACCTAAAAGAAGTGATATTTTTATAATTTCTAGAAGAAAAAAAAGGAATAAAAAATGACTAGAGGTATATGGAAGGGCCCGTTTGTTCACCCAAGTTTGCTCAAAAAAATTGATAAACTTAAAGATAGCAGAAAAAAAATGCCTATAAAAACTTGGTCCAGAAATTCCACGATAATTCCTGAATTCGTAGGACATAGTTTTTTAATACATAATGGTAAAACATTTATACCCATAACGATTTCAGAAGAAATGGTTGGACATAAACTAGGTGAATTTTCACCGACTAGAAAATTTAGCGGACATACACCAGCAGATAAAAAGGCTGCAGCAGATTCGGGTTCAAGTGGTGTAAAAACAAGCGCTGCTCCAGGAACTGCAAAAACTGCACCAGCTCCAGAAAGTAAACCAGCAACTTCTAAAGGTAGTGAAAATGGAAAAAAGTAATTTAGTAAAAGCTATAAATAAAAATGTTAGAAGTGGAGCAAGAAAAGCAAACCTAGTATTAAATTTTATAAAGGGAAAAAAAGCTGATCATGCTATTAGAGATCTAAATTTTACAAGAAAGAAAGTTGCTGCAGATATAAAAAAAACTATTCAATCAGCTGTAGCTAATGCTGAAAATAATTATCAGTATGATGTTGACAATTTATATGTAAAAGAAGCTTATGTTGGTAAATCAATAGTAATGAAAAGATTTAGACCAAGAGCAAAGGGTCGTGCTTCAGCTATAAAGAAACCATTTAGCAGAATAACAATTGTTCTTGAGGAAAAAAATAATCTTGAAACCAAGAAGAAAGTGGATAAAAAATAATGGGACAAAAAGTAAATCCAATAGGTTTTAGACTAGGTATAAATAGAGGCTGGGACTCAATATGGTTTGCCAAAAAAGCTGACTATGGAAAATTCTTAATTGAAGACTACAAAATAAGAGAATTTATTAAAAAAAACATTAAAAATGCAGGTGTATCAGAAATTATTATAGAGAGATCTTCAAAAAAATGTTCGGTTTCAATTCACACTTCAAGACCTGGTTTTGTAATAGGAAAGAAAGGTTCTGATATCGAAAAAATTAAAAACAAATTATCTAAACTTACTTCAAGTGAAATTATATTAAATATAAAAGAAATTAAAAAACCAGAGTTAAATGCCTATCTAGTCGCTGAAAATATTGCACAACAGTTAGTTAAAAGAGTTGCATATAGAAGAGCTATGAAACGAGCTATGCAATCAGCAATTAGATTAGGGGCCAAAGGTATAAAAGTAAATTTAGCTGGACGACTTGCAGGAAATGAGATTGCAAGAAGCGAATGGTTGAGAGAAGGAAGTATACCGCTTCATACTTTAAGAGCAAACCTCGATTACGCGGAAGCAGAGGCTTTAACAACATATGGAATAATAGGTGTAAAAGTTTGGATATATAAAGGTGAAATTTTTTTAAAAGATGTTGAAAAACAAAAAATTGAAAGGATGAAAAATGCTTCAACCAACAAGAAGTAAATATAGAAAAGCACACAAAGGTAGAATACATGGAAAAGCTACACGAGCTTCATCACTTAACTACGGTGCTTTTGGACTTAAGGCTATTCAACCAGAGAGGATTATGGGAAAACAGATCGAGGCAGCCAGAGTAGCATTAACTAGACATATGCAAAGAACTGGAAAAGTGTGGTCAAGAATTTTTCCAAATATACCGGTATCAAAAAAACCTACAGAAGTAAGGATGGGTAAAGGTAAAGGTTCACCAGAATTTTGGGTTTGCAGAGTAAAACCTGGAAGAATTTTATTTGAAGTTGATGGCGTCACCGAAGATATTGCAAGAGTTGCTTTATACAAAGCATCAGCAAAGTTACCAATAAAAACAAAATTTGTTAAAAGATAATATGAAAAAAAAAGAGGTAAAAAAGTTAACCAATGAGCAGTCTGTAAGAGAAATACAGAAGTTAAAGAAAGATTTATTTAATATGAGATTTAAAAAAATTAATGGGCAAATACAAAATCCAGCAGAATTTACTAAAATTAAAAAGAATATAGCAAGATTATATAATAATTTAGGATTAAAAAAATGACTAAACGTATTTTAAAAGGAAAAGTAGTTAGCGACAAAAGTAACAAAACAATAGTTGTTGAAGTAAAAAGAACTTTTACGCATCCTTTTTATGGCAAAGTGATATCAAGATCAAAAAAGTATCATGCACATGACGAAAAAAATAAATTTAAAAAAGGTGATCTTGTTAAAATAATTGAGTCAAAACCTATATCAAAACTTAAGACTTGGGAGGTTGTTGATAAATGATACAGGTACAAACAGAATTACAGGTAGCTGATAACACAGGAGCAAAAAGGGTTGAATGTATTAAAGTTTTGGCAGGTTCAAAAAGAAGATACGCAGGTGTTGGAGACCTAATAGTTGTTAGTGTTAAAGATGCTTTACCAAACGGTAAAGTTAAAAAAGGATCTGTACATAGAGCCGTTATAGTAAGAACAAAGAAAGAAATTTTTAGAAAAGATGGTTCAAAAGTTCAGTTTGATAATAATTCAGTAGTTTTGACTGACGAAAAGGGAGAGCCTATTGGTACAAGAATTTTTGGCCCCGTGACAAGAGAATTAAGATATAGGGGCCAAACAAAAATTATATCTTTAGCCCCGGAGGTGCTTTAATGTTTTTAAAAAAAGGAACAAAAGTAAAAGTAATTTCAGGAAAAGACAAAGGGAAAGATGGTGAAATTATTGAAATTGATAGAAGGCGAAACCTAGCAAAAGTCAAATCTATAAATATGGTAAAAAAACATAAAAAAGCTACAAAAGAAAATAAGGGAGGTATAATTTCAAAAGAAGCATTTATGAATTTATCCAATCTTAAAAATGTAAAAGAGTTAACAAAAATTAAAAAATGATACCAAGATTAAAAGAAAAATATAAAAATGAAATAGTAAAAAATTTGATGTCTAAGTTGAATCAAAAAAATATTTATAGTGTTCCAAGAATAAAAAAAGTAGTTATAAATATGGGTCTCGGTGCGGATGGCTCTGATCAGAAAAAACTCAAATCGTGTATAAATGATATTGCAGCAATTACAGGACAATATCCCGTTGTAACGAAATTTAAAAAATCAATTTCAAACTTTAAGTCAAGAAAGGGTACCAATGCAGGTTTAAAAGTAACATTAAGAAATGATAGAATGTTTGAATTTATAGATAGATTAGTAAACATTGCTCTTCCTAGGATTAAAGATTTTAGAGGTTTAATGGATAGTGGTTGTGATAAATTTGGAAACTATAGTTTTGGAATAAAAGAACACATAATATTTCCAGAGATAAATTTTGACAAAGTAGAAACAATTAGAGGTTTAGATATTACAATAGTGACAGATGGAAAGTCCCCAAATGAAACAATTGCTTTATTAAAAGAATTTAACTTTCCAATTGTAAAAAATACTACAAAAAAAAATAAAAAAGTGAAGAAATTTAATGTCGAAAAAATAACTGAAAATAAGGAGGATAAGGAGAAAAATGGCTAAAACAAGTGCAATACAAAGAAATCTAAAAAGAATTAAAATGTCCAAGAAATATAATAATAAAAGAAAAAAATTGAAAGCAATTATTAAGAATAAAAAACTTCCTTTAAACGAACGTTTTGCTGCACAATTAAAAATTTCAAAACTACCAAAAAATTCATCGAAAATAAGAATAAGAAATAGATGTGAAATAACTGGAAGACCACACGGTGTTTATAGAAAACTACGTATATCAAGAATAGCTTTAAGACAAATGGCGTCATCAGGAAAGATACCTGGTATGACGAAATCAAGTTGGTAATGGAGGAATATGACTTTAGTTGATCCTGTAGGAGATATGTTAACAAGAATAAGGAATGGTCAAATGAGATCATTGAATAAAATTGATATACCATTTTCAAATTTTAGAATGAAAATATTAGAGGTATTAAAAAAAGAAGGTTATATAATAAACTTTTATATTGAAGACAGTAAAAAGAAAGTAAAATCCATTTTTGTAGATCTTAAATATTATGAAGGACAACCAGTAATAAAAGAAATTAAAAGAGTTTCAAAACCAGGTAGAAGAGTTTATTCAAGAGCAATAAGCATTCCAAAAGTAAAAAACGGATTAGGACTAGCTATATTGTCAACCAGCAAAGGTGTTATGTCTGACTCAGAAGCAATTAAAAACAATCTTGGCGGCGAAATAATCTGTAGGGTATTTTAATGTCAAAATTAGGAAAAAAGATTATATCATTGCCAAAAGATTCCAAAATTCAAATTGAAGGAAACTCAATTTTAGTTTCAGGACCTAAAGGATCAGAAAAAATATCATTTAACGATAAAATATTTTCATCAAAAATAAATGAGAAAAATGAATTTCATATATCCCCAATAAAAAAGGATAAAAATTCTTCAATTATGTGGGGAACCTACAGAAGCCTAATAAATAATGCTGTATTAGGAGTAACAAAAGGACATGAAAAAAATTTGGAATTAAATGGTGTTGGTTTTAAAGCCGCATTAAAAGGCGATGAACTTTCTTTGAAATTAGGTTTTAGCCATGATGCTATTTATAAAATTCCAAAGGGAGTTAATGTTAAAATAGAAAAACAAACTAAAATAAATATTAGTGGAACCGATAAGTCATTAGTTTCTAAAACTGCATCGGAAATAAAATCTATGAAGCCAGTTGAGCCATATAAAGGAAAAGGTATAAAAGAAAAAGATCAATATGTTTTGAGAAAAGAAGGAAAAAAGAAATAAAAATGAATAAACATTTTATTAATAAAAAGCGTGCAATGAAGAATAGAAAAAAACTTAAAGAGGTTAACAAGGAAAGACTTCGGGTAAGTGTATCAAAATCTTTAAAGAATATATCCGCTCAAATAATTGATGATAATTTGAATAAAACAATTGTTTCGGCTTCATCAAAAGAAAAAAATATAGTTCAAAATAAAGTTAGTAAAAAAGAAATGTCAAAAATTATTGGTGAAACTTTAGCAAAAAGAGCAGCAGAAAAAAAAATTACTAAAGTATATTTTGATCGTGGGGGATATAAGTATCATGGTAGAATTAAGTCTCTCGCAGATGCTTTAAGAAAGAGTGGTCTTAATTTCTAATGAAAGATAATGATTTAATTGAAAAATTGGTAGCTATTAACAGAATCACAAAAGTTGTTAAGGGTGGTCGAAGATTTGGTTTTGCTGCACTAGTAGTTGTTGGAAACAAAAAAGGTTCAATTGGTATTGGACAAGGCAAATCAAAACAAGTGCCTGATGCTATTAAAAAAGCTACTGAAGTTGCAAAAAAGAGTATGATTAAAATACCATTAAAAGATGGTAGAACGTTACATCATGATATTTATGCAAAAAATGGATCAGGAAAAATTTTAATGAGATCAGCTCCTACAGGTACAGGGATAATAGCTGGTGGACCTATGCGTGCTGTTTGTGAGGCTTTAGGAATACAAGATGTTGTCGCAAAATCTTTAGGATCAGCAAATCCACACAATGTTTTAAAAGCTTTAATACTTGGACTTAAAAGTCAAAATTCACCAAAATTTTTATCAGCTGTTAGAGGAAAAAAAATTTCAGAAATTATAAAAAAAAGGGCTAATTAATAATGAAACTAAATCAGCTAAAAAAAACCAACACGTTAAAGATGAGAGTTGGAAGAGGAATTGGTTCGGGTAAAGGAAAAACATCAGGTAGGGGCGTGAAGGGACAAAAATCTAGATCTGGAGTTGCAATTAAAAGTTTTGAGGGCGGACAAATGCCTCTATATAGAAGACTACCTAAAAGAGGTTTTAAAACAATTAACAGAAAAAATATTGCTATAATGAACCTTGATGAAATTCAAAGGTTTATAAAATCAAAAAAAATCTCCGTAAATGAAGCATTAAATATTAAATATTTAAAAGAAAAAAAAATAATTAAAAAAAATTTCAGTATTTTAAAAATACTCGGAAAAGGTGAAATCAAGGATAAAATCAAAATCACAACTAATTTGATATCAAAGTCTGCAAAATTAAAAATTGAGAAAGCAGGTGGATCAATAAATATTTTGCAGAGAAAGTGAAGATTTAAAATAACATGTCTAGCGAAGCATTGGGTCAAAACGTTTCATCACAATCCTCTGATTTAAGAAATAGAATATTTTTTACAATTTTTATATTGTGCATTTATAGACTCGGAACTTTTATTCCGCTTGCTGGAATTGATCCTGTAGCACTTCAAGAGGCAATGGCATCAAGTCAAAGAGGCCTTTTAGGAATGTTTAATGTGTTTTCTGGCGGAGCAATACAGCGAATGGCAATTTTTGCATTAGGTATAATGCCTTATATATCCGCATCAATTATTGTACAGCTTCTAACAGGTGTGTCAGATTATTTTAAAAATCTTAAGGAACAAGGTGAATCAGGACGAAAAAAAATAACTCAAATTACGAGATACGGAACAGTTTTAATTGCCGGTCTACAAGGATACGGAGTGTCAGTTGGATTAGAAAATGCTGGAAATTTAGTAATTGACCCAGGAGTTTATTTTAAACTAATGACCACAATTTCTTTAGTAGCTGGAACCACATTTTTAATGTGGTTGGGAGAACAAATTACATCTCGAGGAATAGGAAACGGAATATCTCTTATAATATTTTCTGGAATAGTTGCAGAAATTCCAAGAGCTTTGGTTTCAACTTTTGAACTTGGTCGAACAGGGGCGTTATCTGCTGGTATGATAATAGGAATTTTTATTTTAATCATTGTTACAGTTATGTTTATAGTTTTTGTAGAGAGAGCAATGAGGAAAATTTTAATAAATTACCCTAAAAGACAAATGGGTAATAAAATTTATGGAGGAGAGTCTTCTCATTTACCTTTAAAAATTAACACGGCTGGTGTTATACCTGCAATATTTGCTTCAGCACTTCTTCTGCTCCCAGTTACTTTTTCAAACTTTGGAATGGCAGACTCAGATTTTTTTCTAAATATCTCATCGCTTTTTTCACAAGGAAAACCACTTTACATGTTATTATATGCATCTGGTATTATTTTCTTCTCATTCTTTTATACATCGATTGTTTTTAATCCTAAAGAGACAGCAGAAAATTTAAGAAAATACGGAGGTTATGTTCCTGGAATTAGACCTGGAGAAAGAACAGCTGAATACATAGAAAAAATCTTAGTGAGACTAACTACTATTGGGGCCGGATATTTAACAATTGTATGCTTAATGCCAGAATTTCTTATTGCAAAATATCCGATTCCTTTTTATTTAGGCGGAACTTCTTTACTTATAGTTGTTGTTGTTGCTATGGACACAGTGTCACAAGTACAAACACGCTTAATGAGTTCTCAGTATGAATCTTTAATTAAAAAAGCTAAGTTTAAGTAAATATTTTAATATGAATATCATTATTTTTGGTCCTCCAGGTGCTGGTAAAGGCACTCAGGCAAAATTTATTGCAAATAAGTTTAATTTATATCAATTATCTACAGGTGATTTATTACGCAATGAAATTAAAAATAAAACAGAGTTAGGATCAAAAATTTCCTCAATTATTAATTCTGGTGAACTTGTTTCAGATAAAACAGTTAGTAGTTTGATAGAAAAGTTTGTTTCAAGTGATAATTATAAACACAAAATCATCTTTGATGGGTATCCAAGAACTTTAAATCAAGCAAAAAATTTAGATGAATTACTTGAAAAATATAAACAAAAAGTAAGTATTGTGTTAAAATTATCTGTAAGTTTAGAAACAGTAAAAAAAAGAATTTTGGAAAGAAAAACTCTAGAAAAAAGAGCCGATGACAGTGAAGAAATAGCTATTAAAAGATATAAAACCTACGAAAAATCTTCTGAACCAGTTATAGATTATTATAAGCAATCAAATTTACTCAAAGTTGTAAACGGTGAGGCAGGAATATCTGAAATTAATAGTGAAATTAGCGTGTTAATTGACACTATCAAGGGTTGACTTTAAGGGAATATGAACATATAAATACGTAAATTTAAAAAAAATCAAAAAAATATGGCTCGAATAGCTGGTGTAAATATACCTCAAGATAAAGTTGTTCATATAGCGCTTACTTACATTCATGGTATTGGCGATTTTAATTCAAAAACTATATGTAAAAAACTAAATATACCTCTCAACAAAAGAGTTAATTCTTTAAGTGAGGAAGAAGTGCTTAAAATAAGAGAATATATTGATCAAAATTATAAGGTTGAAGGTGACCTAAGACGATTAGTCTCAATGAATATTAAAAGGCTTGTTGACCTCGCTACTTACAGAGGATCAAGACATAAAAAAAAATTACCTGTTAGAGGACAAAGAACACATTGTAACGCAAGAACTAGAAAAGGAAAAGCAATAGCTATAGCAGGAAAAAAACTAACACCAATGAAAAAATAAATGAACAAAAAAACTGAGAAAACCAAAGAAATAACAAAGGATGCAACAAAAGAAGTAAAGTCTGTTAAGCCTAAAATAAAGAAAAAAGACAAGATAAAAAAAAATATTACATCTGGTATCGCATTTGTTAAATCTACATTTAATAATACTATAATATCAATATCTGATGAACATGGTAATGTTGTTGCTTGGTCATCTGCTGGTTTAAAAGGTTTTAAAGGATCAAGAAAATCAACTCCATACGCCGCTCAAGTTGCAGCAGATGATGCTGGAGAAAAGGCTTATGAACAAGGACTGAGAAACCTTGTTGTTCAGGTTAAAGGACCCGGATCAGGAAGAGAAACTGCTTTAAGAGCTTTACAATCTAGAGGATTTAAAATTATTTCAATTAAAGATACAACACCTATGCCCCATAATGGAGCTAGGCCACCAAAAAAAAGGAGAGTCTAATGGAGAACACAGGGATTTTTGATAAAAACTGGAAAGCATTGATTAAACCATCAAAGATTAAAGTTGATAGTAACGATAACAAATCAGTAGCCCAAATAGTTGCAGAGCCTCTAGAAAAAGGATTTGCGCAGACTTTAGGAAATTCTCTAAGAAGAATACTTTTATCATCTATACAAGGAGCTGCAGTTACAGCTATTCAAATTGACGGAGTTTTACATGAGTTTTCTTCAATCAAAGGTGTCAGAGAAGATGTAACAGATATTGTTTTAAATGTTAAAAATCTATCTATAAAAATGTCATCAGATGGCCCAAAAAAAATTGTATTAGATGCAGTCGGACCCAAAGAAGTTAAGGCAAAAGATATAACTTTGGTAAATGGAGTTGAAATTATAAATCCAGATCAAACAATATGTAATTTAGATGAAAAGACTAAGTTTCATATGGAATTAGTTGTTAATAATGGAAAAGGTTATGTCCTTTCTCAAAAAAATAAATCTGAAGATACTCCTTTGGGAATGATAGCAATAGATTCACTTTTTAGCCCGGTAAAAAAGGTTTCATACAAAATAGATACGACAAGAGAGGGAGATGCTTTAGATTATGACAAACTAGTGATGCAGGTAGAAACAAACGGAACTGTTCCTGCAGAAGATGCATTAGCTTTTGCAGCTAGAATTTTTCAAGATCAACTTTCTATGTTTATTAACTTTGAGGATCCTAAAGAAATCCCTAAACAAAAAACTTCTACAGAACCTGAGTTTAATAAAAATTTACTTAAACGTGTTGAAGAACTAGAACTTTCAGTAAGATCTATGAATTGCTTAAAAAATGATAATATTATTTACATAGGCGATTTAGT
>CETM01109802.1_pt1 | contig 27869 bp, 17 predicted proteins | sample 361451 | NCBI WGS metagenome assembly CETM01 (sample SAMEA2622690, study PRJEB7988) | marine metagenome | isolation source: saline water (ENVO:00002010), including
AATGTCACGTAATCCTGGAGCCATACCGACAATCATCACCGCCAGTACGATTAATACCCGCAAATGTTGTTGCCTACTTTCAATTCGCAATTCCGAAAACATCCAAATTATTAGAGCTGCAAGTGCCGCTTTGACCAAGAAAAATAGCCAAGCACCTTCACCCAAAATCCCCAATCCATCACCGAATTGAATTACGGCATCAGATAGAGGGTGCTTTTCAGAATAACCAAACCAATCAATACCTACCATGGTTGCAAGACCATCACATAATTGGCCAAACAACATTCCTGCAACCATAGGTGTGGCAAGAATCCCCCGTGATGAAAGCATCTCGACTGGGTGATTGGAACGGTCTTCACTTTCCCATTCTTCCAAAGACATACCGTTTGGAATCAGCCCAACTTCATTTCCTGTCAATCGCAATTGCGCCAAATCCTCTACGCCTTTACGCCAAACAGCCCAAGTGATCAGTAACGGAAGTACTACAACAACCAATACCGGCCAAATTATTTCATTATCTCGTGGCATCATTCCACTATCTTGGACCCACGGAGTAGATGCTAACTGTGCCCAATGTCCTAGGCCCATTGTAATCAAGCCAATTGCAAACGCCATCATACCACGAGGAATCGCATCCCAATCCCAAGTGTTGTGAATCACAACTGCCATCATTACCGCTCCAGCGAAAGAGCCTGCGAGAATCCAAAAATGGCCGGTGTCGTGTACATGGACATTTGGTAAAACAAGAACCCCTGTAAATACAATGTATGCGACTAATAGCATCGCAAGCATCGAAATTTGGTTTTTCCTTCCAATGTAGCCAATAACTGCTGAAAGAACCAACCATACTGCTAAGTGAATGTGAATCAAGGGAGATATGAATAATACATCTATTCCATCTTTGAAATAATCTGCATCTTCCATGACTCTCAAAATTGGAGCTAAAGCAACCCATGACATCAAAGCCCAAACCATCTTATCATCAACAGGCAATCTCCATTTTCGGAATAATGCCTGAAAGACGATGATTGCTGCAATCATGATGAGAATGTAAACAATGGTATTGACTTGTGAATATCCTGCATCACCTGAAGCGCCAGCATCTTTGACGATCGGCTCCCAGATGTATATCTTGACAAAATCATCCCAGAATAATTCTGGGGCGAAAATTAAACCACCCACAATTACCAATGAAATTAGTCCAAACAACAAGAGAAGAATATGCTCCCCTTTAGAGAACTCAGTATCTTCCATGATTGTCTCACACCAATTGGGATGATGAGGGTTGCGCGTAAATCTCACTCTTCTTCGCTATCAGATTCAGCGCCTGCATCGCAATCTTTTACTTCGCAGGATGGATCTTCACAACTTGGATTTTCGCAATCGCCTTCTTCTCCATCGCCAGCAACACGAGGTTCGTGCACTTCAACGAATGAAACCTTGCCTGCTTCAACAGCATCCCTTAGAACAGTAACTAAGCGGAATTTCATCATTGCTGCATTTGGATCAAACAACATAGTCTGGGGCACAATGATTGATATGTCATCGCCATCGAATGATACTTCGAATCCATCTTGGCCTGTATTTGATTCAAGAAGTGCTGCAACTTTTTCCTCTTTTCCTTCGATTACCTTTACAATCTTGTAATCATATTTCAGAGTACGACCAGCCATTGGATGGTTGTAGTCTATTCGCGCTCGACCAGCAGCAAGGTAGGAAAGTACGCCTTGGCGACCATCAACGGTTACTGGACCACCGATGTATAGTGATTTAGGGTCACGAACATGGCGTAGAAGTTTATCGATTGAAATGGTCTCGATTTGCTCAGGATCTTTTTCCCCATAAGCATCTGCAGGAGCAATTTCCAAAGAGATATCTTTGTCAGCTTCCGCTTCCAATAAACTGTCTTCGAATCCAGAAATCAGATTTCCAGCACCAACTACACAAACCAGAGGAGAATAATTTCGACCCTCTTGATGCATATCATGCTCCTTTGCGACATCTTCTCTAGTGGTCTCAATCAAATCGCCTGAGTCTGCGTTATACAAGTCATACTCGACATGGACAATGGTTCCTTCTTCCATGGTTCTTCACCCATCGCCCCCTACGGGGGCACTTGGGCGACCGACCATCCCTATTTCAATCAGTTGGGTCGCCACGAGGGAGCCAAATCGCAAGACTTGCAAGCAACATCAGTGTCCATCCGCCCCAAACCAAGTGGATTCCGGGTAAATCATAAACCATTATTCGAACCAAATCACTGCCTTCCATCAATGAACGTGCTTGGGTGCCATCCATTATCAGAACTAAATCTCCATGCCACATACTTACTCTATCAACTTCCGAGCGAGAACTCGTATCGAATCGGATTACTCCGGGCTCAACCGTATCAATTAATTCGCCATCTTCATAGATATTGATCACCGCTCCAAGATAGCCGTCTCCTACTTCTAAATCCTCGGTTTGAGTAACTACTTCCGTGAATTCAAATTGATATCCTTCCCAATCAACCTTCTCGTTTTTGATCATGGTTACACTATGTGAATAAGTGCCTCTATCGATAATGGTCGTAGACATGACATGGCCGATAATTAGCAATACCAAACCAAGGTGAATCAGGTGTGCAAAGAATGGAATTTCTCTTTTACCAAAGTTTTCCTTTGCTAGAGAAATTGTTGCAGGTAGTGCTAACAATGCTGGCAACAAGACAACCATTCCTATTTGTCCACGGCTCAAAGATGCTCCAAGGACATCTGTTGAATCATAGCCAAGGGAATTCCCAAAGAACCATGCAACAACTAAGATGATCGGTGTTGAGGCCAAGAGCAAAAACACTCTTAGTGACCTATCCCTAATGCTCCAAATGACAAATGCGAGCATTATTGCTGCAATGAATGGAGCTCCGTATAACTCGTGGGCTGCAAACTGAATAGAATCAATACTTGAAATTAGAATCACCAAAGTTAGAATCAGATATAATCCAACAACGACAACTGGTGTCCACAATGCCATTCTTTGCTGAGTGCTCCTTTTCTTGAAAGAGAAATTTGAATCCTCATTTTCATCAGCAAAAAACCAAGGTGAAACGAATGCAGTCATACCTACTGCACAAATCCAAATATCCAACATTCCAGACCACGAGGCTGACAAGAATAGCATTACTCCGCCACTAGCCCAACCCCATGCCTTGAGGCGTTCTTTTTCGAAGATCAATCCAAATGCAAACAATAGTGAAAGCAATTCAAACAATACCATTCCATGAATGAATCTCAGAGCAACCATTACCGCTGGGATTGTGAACCACTTCCAATCATGACCTTCGGGCAATGATCTAATTCCTGATTCTACAAATGGCCCCAGTCCTAAGATTACTAACAAAGTTGGAGGGAATCCCTCTAATGAATCCCCTCCGCCAACAACGCCAATTATCGCTGTGACGGGTAATAATGCAAGCCAATATTTTGAGAACTCAAATCCAAGCCTAGATGCTAAGAAAATGCCTAACAATTGCAATATTCCAAGAAAATATACCACTACTTCAATTCCACTAAAATCTGAAAGAAGAACCATGATTCGGCCAAATACATCACTCGGTGGTGAACCTGCTGAATTCACAACGAATGTATGAACGCTAACTGCCCAAACTCCTCCGGCTCTTGTAACCATGGTTGCGAAAAGAGCCAAAGCACCACATGCCATTGCAATACCTGCCCACATGTGTTCCGGAGTCTTTCCAGGTCTTGTTCTTAGATGAAGTAACACCACTAAACAAATCCATGGCAACAATGAACCAGTCTCGACTGGGTCCCAGGCCCAATAGCCGCCCCAATCTAGAATCAAATAGGCCCAAAGTCCTCCAAGGCCAATTCCCAGGGTCGAGAAGAAGAAGGCTGGCCTAGCAACCTGAATTAATCGATCTTTGATTCCTGCACAATCGGTCATTATTGAAGAAATTGCAATGCATGCTAAAGTGATACACAAAGAATAAGCCAAGAATATCAATGGAGGATGAATTACCATCAAATCTGTTTGCAACAACTCATTCAGCCCAGGACCGTTCCCCTCAGCAGGTTTGAAAGGTTGCAAAATCCAAGCCACCAACAGCAAAGTTAGTGCAAAACCATTCATCAAACGTAAGCGTAAGTAGTGGGTTTTTTCAGATTCTGAGGCTAATGGGTTTCTCCATATTGTGGAAAGTAAAGCCATCCAGGCCACCCAAAGAAGAATTGGCCCTTCTCTAGCCGCCCAAGTAGCCGCAAATCTATACCTCAACGGAAGTTCTTCACCGCCATACCATGCCACAAGATGAATCAAATCATAATTCATTGTGAACATGAATGCCAAAACCAAAAATGGTAACGCCAGAATCCAAGTAATCTGTGGATCTGGTCGGTATGTAACCCATGCTGCAACAAAAACAACAAACGGCATCAACAATGATTCCATTTATTCACCAACCGAAGTGCTTAGCCCTCGAATAACCGAACGACAATAGTACACTAATCACGCCTTTAGTGTACAATAATGGGTGCCGAACTAAGATTTTCAGCCCAATCCATACCTTATCAAACACGGACATTGAGCCTAGTTCTTCTGGTAAACAGTGTGCCATATTAGACAATTCTTGGTCGCTCAAATCATATAGCGATGTTTTTCCCTTCAAAATTTTGTGATAAGGAGGGAATTTTTTCTTCCAAGCTTTGACATAACTCTGCATCTTTTTATCCGAGAGGTCGCCTTCAGAAATGGCTGAAGCAATAGTTTTGGCTGCTTGCCTGCCAGACCAAAGTGCTAGGTGGGAACCTCCTTCGAATAATGGCGAAGTAAAGCCTGCTGCATCGCCAACCAAAATCAGCCCGTCTCCGGTTGTAATTTCACGAGGACCTGATATTGGAATTGTGCCACCAAATGGACGAGGTTTAATTCCTGGTTTTCTCCATTCGGGGTTTTGGATTCCCTTACCTTTGAGATAAGTATCTTCGATAAATTTGTCTAAATATTTAATCGCCCCCCTCTTATCAGTAGTAACTAAGCCAACATTGGCTCTTCTGCCTTCCTTAGGAATCATCCACACATAGCCATGTGGAGAGTATTCTGGCCACAGATAAAAATCAAGATAACCGTCATTATCAACTTCTGTCATCTCATATTGGAAACCTGCAATCACTTCCACCTCAGTTCCCATATCCAGTAATTTTGTCGCTGCACCAGTCACCCCGGAGGCGTCGATTACGGCTTTACATTCAATTGGAAATTCATTTCCTCGACCATCAATTTTCCAATTGACAAATTCATTTTTGCTATTGTAAATTCTCTCCATCGAAGTTACTCGGTGGGAAAGGTGTAAACTTGCTCCTTGTTTTACCGCTTCATCACACAACCATTGCTCAAATTTGTGCTTATCCAAAACATATCCTTTCTCAGTTAGTAATTTGGCAGTTCCATCAGGGAAGATTACACGAATACCTTTGCAATCTAATGCGACAACATCCTCAGGTAATTCTAGATCTAGATTGTCAACTGCCATTTGGGAAAGGCATTCACCACAATGAACAGGAACCCCAACCTCTGGATCTGCCTCGACAATCATTGTGCTAAGGCCTGCACGAGATGAATGAAGGGCGGCAGAACCCCCACCTGGCCCGGCACCAATAACCAGGACATCACAACTCGCCATGCCTCCCCGAAGGGGAGGCGGGACTTCAATGAGTCGGCACAGAACAAGTATTGATGAAGAAGTTCTTCTAGCGGTATCATGGCCTGGCGCAATTTGACTCGCTGGCTCGCCCATTTGGAGAAAGAGGGTGAGTTAATGCGGATATCAGAGCCAGTTGATGTAGAATTGGAGGCAGGGGCTATCGCAGACCGCCTTGTCAAGACCGGCGGCCCCGCTGTATTGTTTGAACAACCAAGACTCCCCAATGGAGAAATCAGTGAAATTCCACTTGCCATGAATTTGTTCGGATCTCATGACCGAACCCTTAGAGCACTCGGTGCCACTCATCCAACCGAAGTTGGCGATAGATTGGTCGCGTTGATGAAACCGGATATTGGAGGTATAATGAAAAGACCATGGACTGGTTTTCCATTGCTAAGAGATGCAATGTCATTGCCGCCAAAGAAGGTGTGGAGAGGCTCGTGTCAACGGATTAAGATGGAGCTTGATGTCACAAAACTGCCGATTCCTAAGACTTGGCCGATGGATGGTGGCAGATACATCACCTTGCCACTGGTAGTAACCAAAGACCCGAATTCAGGAGAACATAATTTGGGAATGTACAGAGGGCAAATTTTCGGGCCGAAAGAGGTGGGTCTGCATTGGCAAATTCACAAACACGGAGCAGACCACGCTGCAGCATGGCCTGATGGAAAAATGCCTGTTGCAATTTGCATTGGTGGTCCGCCGGAACTTATCTTCTCTGCAATTGCTCCCCTTCCTGATAATCTAGAAGAATACATGTTTGCCGGATTGCTTGGGAAAAGGCGACTTAGAATTACCAAAGCCTTGACTCAAGATTTGTTGGTCCCAGCAGATGCTGACATCGTGATTGAAGGTTGGGTTGATGCCACCCAAACCAGAACTGAAGGGCCATTTGGAGACCACTTTGGCTTTTACTCATTAACTGGACAATACCCCGTGTTAAATGTTACAGCAATCACTAGAAGAAAGAAAGCAATACTTCCCGCCACAATTGTTGGACAACCGCCTATGGAGGATGGATATCTTGGAGAAGCTATTGGAAAACAATTCCGACCAATTTTATCCTTCCAACATCGAGATGTATTGGGCTTGCACTTGCCATTGGAAACCGGCTTCCATAATCTTGCTATCGTAAAGAGCAAACAACGTTATCCTCGACAGGCCCGTAAAACCTGTCTAGGCTTACTTGGAGCAGGACAAATGATGTTTCTGAAAATACTGGTTGCAACAGATGAAGACCCGAGTGATTTGGATGCCCTTCTAGATGTTCTAAATGACAGGGTCGATCCAAATGGAGATATCACAATTATTGATGGGATGGTAAGTGATGCCCTAGAGCCTGCATCGACATACGAAAATGTACATTCGAAAATTATCATCGATGCGACGAAATTAGTCCCTGCTGACCCAAGAAGTGGCAAACCACTAGAAGGGTCTGCCGTCGAAGATTGCCCGGCTTGGAGAAGAGGTGAAGAAGGAGCGCCAGGAATTAGCAAGGATCTGCTTAAAGAAATCTCAGAACTAGAGGATGTCGAAGACTGCCTTTTGCTTAGAAATTCCATGCTCGTTGTGACCATTGATGTCCAAGGAAGGCCAGACCCTAGAATCGGAATGCAATGGCCAGATGAAGAAAATGCCAAGGCGCAAAGAGATAAAATTCTTCAATTGCGAAATTCAATTTGGCAATTGGACTCCAAAAATGAATTAAGGTGGTTATTCGTCACAGATAACGATTTGAATTTGCATGGTGAAGGGGCAAAACGTAGACTCCTTTGGCAACTAACTTCTCGCTTTGCTGTCGAGCGGGATTTCATTGTAGAAAATGGCAGAATTTTCTGGGATGCAACGACACCAATCCCATCGGTTGAAGGGCCAACGCCGATAAGGAGATGGCCTGCAATTACTATGCACGATCCTGAAACTTTAGCGGCGATTGAAAGGTTTGACTTGCCCCCTTGGCCAGACAATTTGGTGATGTAAATGGACTTGAAACAAATTGCATCATTTGTCAAAATTGAACATACTTTGTTCAGTTTACCTTTCGTATTTATTGGAGCATTGATGGCAGGCGACCCCAGTAATTCTCAGTTCTTTTGGATACTGATTGCAGCAATTGGTGCAAGAGGTCTTGCAATGGGATTGAATAGAATAATCGACAAAGATATCGATGCTCAAAATCCCCGAACTGCGAGTAGGCATCTTGCACAAGGTAGCATGTCACTTCAAACGGCATGGACATTATGTGCAATATTTTTGCTGATGCTAGTAGGAGGTGCGTTGATGTTAAATCCTCTTTGTTTGTACCTATCTCCAATTCCAGTTGTCGCATTTGTCATCTATCCTTACCTCAAAAGATACACCTGGTTGTGCCATTGGTGGCTTGGAGGTTGTCTCGCGCTCGCACCTGCGGGGGCTTGGGTAGCAATCACAGGTGAAATATCTTCATATTCGTGGTATCCTGAATTGCTATATGTTTCAATTGGAGTCATGGTTTGGATTGCAGCATTTGATTTAGGCTATGCACAGATGGATATTGAAAGTGATAGGAAAACTGGAATCAAGTCGTTCCCAGCAGTATTTCAGCCCCCTACAACAATGACAGTGATGCTGCTATCAATACCGATTTGGGCTGCTGCTTTCGCAGTAGTTTCATTTTATGGGGCATTAATCGCTTTGTTATTGGTCATTGGGGTTTTATCAGCATCAGGTAATCAATTCCAGAAATGGTGGTTCAGGGCACATATTTCCACAGGTTGGATCCTATTAGCAGCAATGCAACTTTCATAGAGTGGCGAGACTCCCACAGAAATATGAATCCAATAGTGAAGTCTCTACTAGAATTCAATCAAGCATTCGAAATTCCAATGCTAAACCAACCCGGCCTCGGGCCAGATGAATTGATTGAACTAAGAATCAAACTTCTTACTGAAGAAGTGCAAGAGTATGCAGAAGCTGCAAGAACAGGAGATTTAGTCGAAGTACTCGATGCCTTAGCAGACATTGGCTATATTCTTGCAGGCACAATAATCAATCATGGAATGCAGAATATCTATGATGATGCTTTCAATGAAGTGCACCGCTCAAATATGGCAAAACTTGTCGATGGTAAAGTACTGCGCAGAGAGGATGGAAAGGTGCTCAAACCTGATGGTTGGCAACCTCCACAACTAGCACAATTCCTCCAGTGAGTTATTGAGTATGCCCTCCTTAGGGAGGGCATGCGCACCGCATTGATTACCGGGGGCGGCCGAGGAATTGGCGCTGCTATCTCAAAACAATTGGCAAAGGACGGTTACCGAATTTTGCTAACTTATTGCAACTCAGCCAAGCCCGCAGAAATGGTTGTTGATGATATCCGCAACACAGGAATTGACGCGGTGGCAGCAAATTGCGATGTAACCGATGCTCGAGAAGTAGCCCTTTTGGCTACACACCCCTGGATGGCAGAAGGTGTTGATGTACTGGTTCTGAATCATGGCAGGTATGACCGAATCGATGCAAAGGATCTCGATTTAGGACATTTGCGTCGAACCATGACAACTAATTTCGAAGGCGCATTCTTGGTTTGGGATGCGGTGAAAACTCGTCTGGCTCAGGATGCTAGAATTTGTGTAATTGGAAGTCAATTAGGAACAAGAGGCTCCCCCCATGGTGCCGACTATTCCGCATCTAAAGCGGCCTTAGCCATATGGGCACGCTCCCTAGCACAATCCCTTGCCCCAGAAGGAAAGAGAGTGAATGTGATTGCCCCAGGTTTTGTTGATACAGACATCTTAGCAGGAGATAGTCCGGAAAAGAGAGCTAGTAGAGAAGAAGAAGTCCCCCTAAAGAGAATCGGAACTCCTGAAGATATTGCGGGAGTCGTATCGTTTTTAGTCGGCGAAGATTCGAGTTATGTCACCGGTGCGGTGATCCATGTTAATGGCGGATTGTACCTACCTTAGGATGTGAGTGAATGAGCGACCCCTTCGACATTTCGAAGGCCCTTGAAGGGGCGGTAAAAGACCGACTTTCACCAGAGGTATCTCGATTCAAAATTCATTCGGAACACGGCACAGCCGGTGACCAAGAAAAAGCAATTGAAAAATTAATTTATCAATTGGAAAATAAACAAGAAAGATGCGTCCTTTTAGGAGTTACTGGTTCTGGAAAAACATTCGCCATGGCACACCTCATTGAGAGATTGAATATTCCTACATTAATCATCAGCCACAACAAAACATTGGCACGTCAGCTTTACCAAGAAATGGCAGGATTATTCCCTGAGAATGGCGTGGAATACTTTGTATCCCACTATGATTACTACCAACCCGAAGCCTACCTACCAAAGAGAGATTTGTACATAGACAAAGAATTGTCAATCAATGAAAGAATTGAGCAAGAAAGATTTGCAACAGTTGCAAGTCTTGTCAGTAGGCCAGACAGTATTGTTGTCTCATCAGTTTCTTGCATTTATGGTCTAAACGCGCCCGAGACATTTCTCTCCTACCATTGTCGAATCCATGTAAATCAAGCGATAGAGCCAATTGATTTAGTTCGTGAATTAGTAACTCTTCAATATGGAAGAACTTCCACTGATTTAGAAAGAGGCCAGGTGAGACTTCGTGGAGAAAATCTCGATGTTTGGATGCCAAGTCGTGATGATCCGCTAAGGATAAGATTCGGATTTGATGGAGTTGAACATATCCAAATTTGTGACCCTGTAACTTGGGAAGTTCTGGATGAATTGGATGAAGCTTGGATTCATCCAAAAGAATTCTTCATGGTATCGCCTGAGCGATTCGAAGTCGCTCTCGAAAATATTGAAACCGAACTCGATGGAAGGGTTGCTGAACTGAAGAGTGAAGATAAGGAAATCGAAGCACATCGCCTCGAACAAAGAACAAGATACGATTTAGAAATGCTAAGAGAAATAGGTCATTGTACTGCTGTCGAGAATTATTCTATGCACTTAGATGGCAGGGAATACGGAGAGAGACCCTACTGTCTTCTCGATTTCTTTGCAGCGGCTGCAAAACAATTCCATGGCGACCCGCAACGCTTCCTCGTGATTATGGATGAGTCGCATGTGACACTGCCACAAGTCGGAGGCATGTATGGTGGAGACCGCAGTAGAAAATTGAATTTGATAGAGCATGGATTTAGACTACCTTCCGCTGCAGATAATCGCCCACTGAAACTACACGAATTCCAAAACCTAGTTCCTCAAATGGTGTATGTTAGCGCCACGCCTGGAGAGAGAGAATTGCTACACTTATGCGAAGTGACCAAACAAGAAGTCCCTATCGGGCTTAGACATATTTCTGGAGGCGGTGGAGTGGATGAACCAGAATATTCGAAGAAACATCCTGATTCAGAAAGTATGTATGACATGCTGCAAATGATTAGAGAGATACCAAGGATGGAAATTCGACCTACTGGCTTGCTTGACCCTGCAATTGAAGTCAGAGGAACAGAGGGGCAAGTTGCTGACTTACTTTCAGAGATTAATGCTCGAATCGAAAAGGGCGAGAGAACTCTTGTCACTGTTCTTACGATTAAATTTGCAGAAGAAGTCGCTCAATACCTAAACAAAATGGGCATCAAGGCTCATCACTTGCATTCTGAAATAGATACTATCGAGAGAACAGAGATCATCAATGCACTACGTATTGGGCACATCGATGCTATTGTTGGAATTAATCTGCTTAGAGAAGGATTAGACATTCCTGAAGTAAGCCTGGTTGCGATTTTCGATGCTGACCGTCAAGGCTTCCTACGTAATGAAAGAAGTTTGTTGCAAACGATTGGAAGGGCTGCAAGAAATTCAAACGGCAAAGTAATCCTATACGCAGATTCCATGAGTCCAGCAATGACCGCTTCAATTAAGCAGACATTAGAAAGGCGTGATAGGCAAATCGCTCACAACGAAAAATTCGGAATCACTCCTGCTACGATTCAAAAGGCACTTCCACAGATGGGCAGTGACATCGATGACCTGATTGCAGGCACTGCCGGGGGCAAAAGATTGGTCGCATCTAAAGGAGGACGTAAAGACGGAGATTGGGCAAGTAATTTGAAGATTGGCGCCGGTCGCTGGACGCATTCAAATTCGGTTACAAGTAACATTTCACAACCAATTGAAGAATTAAATTATCCAATTGAAGAATTAAAGGAGATGATGCAACAAGCCGCGCTCGAATTAGACTTCGAAAGAGCGGCTATGTTGAGGGATAAAATCCACGAAATGGAATCCCCATGACACAGTCATGGGTTTCATATGCAAAAGCCTCGCGCCTTGAATCATGGCCATCGACCCAGAGTCTTTTGACGAGCCGGTCAAAGACTATGATTTTGCATTGCTTGGTGATGCTACTTCACTTATCGATCAGATGGCAACTGCTGGTGGCTTCACGGCAACTAAACTCGCATATGCTAGAGATATTCTAAAAGATATGAAATCTGAAATTGATGAAGCACAAGCAGACCCTACTAAAGTCACAAATTGGCTTTCATTCCCTGCTTGCCTATGTGCAACAGGAACTCGCGGATTCTTTGTTGAAGCAATTAAGCGAAAAATGTTCAATGTGGTTTCAACGACTTGTGGGACGTTAGACCACGATATTGCAAGGGCGTACAAGCACTACTACCACGGAGCATTCGAATTGGATGATATTGAATTAGGACAGCATGAATTGATGCGACTAGGGAATGTGATTGTACCAAATGCAAGTTATGGTGAAATTATCGAAGCAGTGGTTCTTCCGGTGCTTGAAGACATCAGAAATGACCGATTGGCTGAGACTGGTAAAGCAGGAGCAGATGCGTGGATTGGCTTCGGTTCAATCCACCTAGTTTGGGAACTCGGCAAGAGAATTGGAACTCCTGATTCATTGATTTACTGGGCTTACAAGAACAAAATACCTGTGTGTATTCCAGGAATTACCGATGGCAGCATTGGGGCTCAGTTGTTCATGTTTAGGCAGAAATACCGAGATTTCCACATCGATACACTAGCTGATGAGCAAGTCATGAGTGATTTGACATGGGATGTTGAGAAATCAAATGCGCTAATGGTTGGCGGAGGGATTTCAAAACATCATGTAATTTGGTGGAATCAATACCGAGGTGGCTTAGATTCGGCAATTTACATTACCACTGCACCCGAACACGATGGTAGCCTTTCAGGTGCTCGCCTAAGGGAGGCGATTAGTTGGGGGAAAATGCGTCCAGAAGCGCCAAATGTTTGCGTTGAAGGGGATGCATCAGTTCTATTGCCACTACTCGGTGCTGATTTGTTTAAAGGTGATTGAATGAGGACTTTTTTTCTGGCTCTACTGATGGTAAGTGCTTCACTTGCTGGATGCTTTGGTGAAGAAGAGGAGGAGGTTAAGGTCGAGGCTCCAACCGTTTGGAATTTTGAACGGCCTGAACTAACTTGGTACCATTTTGCTGATGCAGTAGATGCATGGGGCGATGAAGAATTCGAATTCGATGGGCGAAACATGCCATTTGAGGCTACAGGAACCTATTACGGGATAGGAATGTCAACATTCGAGCCAACTATGGGAATCACTCAAACCGATACAATGGTGATGACGTCATGGGGTAACGGCCCTGCAGGTTCTACTGCAATTATTTCATGTGATTTGATTGGAATGTACAATGCTCTTTCCTATACTTGCGAGAATAAATATGATCCATTTATCCCGGTCCCAAATTCTAACGATCCATATGTGTATGTAGATCCGTGGACTGGCCGAATAATGAAATTCGATATGCATGCTCTACTCGGAATGACTGTTGAATGGTCTGATAATGATGGAGATTCATGGAGCCCGATTACAGTAGCAACAGATGTTCGCTCGGTTCAAGACCACCAAACCATTGCTAGTACAAATGCTCCAACTGCTTTGCACCCTACAACTTGGATGTTCTGCATAAATGGAAATGCGCCTCATCCATTATGCTCTGCTAGTTTTGATGGAGGCAATACATGGACTCCAGAATCCTCTGGCGCACCGCTAACCTGTGGTTCAGGAGGTCTAACCGCTCATCTTGTTGGAAGCGTAGATGGGAATTTCTATCGAGGCAACACTGGTTGTTCTGGCGAAGGTTATTCGGTTTACAGAACCACAAATGCCGGCCTTACTTGGACCGAGCATGAACTACCAACTTCTGAATCTGGTACTGCTGATACTTGGAATGCTGAAGAAGCACAGGTTGAAGTCGATAGTGAAGGAAATGTCCACGCTATGTGGATGGGTATCGACAACATGCCTTACTGGTCTTACTCAAGGGACCAAGGAGATACATGGTCAAATGCAACGATGATTGCCCCTCCAATCAATCTGTCAGGAACTGGATTCCCTGTGGTTGTAGCAGGTGATACAGGGACTGTTGCGTTCGGATATGTTGGTGAGACCGAAGGAGATGATGAAATTTGGAACGCTTACCTGACATATGCTACTGATGCGTTCAACGAGACGCCATTGCTGACTACAGTACAATTGAACGGAGATGATGACCCAATCGACACAGTCACTGATTGTGGATACAACCGATGTGGAGGCCTAGGAGACTTCCTTGACATCAGAGTAGATGCATATGGACGAACTTGGTTCTCATTGTCTCACAACATCGCTGATATCGGTATATTCGCTACATTCGATGTCGGGCCAAGTCTACGTGGAGAGGCTATCACAATGCTTACCCCAATGCCTGCAGGCGGACCCCAGACCTTGTGAATTACTTCTCTTTTGACGGTACCCAATCGTGATTATTCAGTACTCTCTTTCCATGTGCCATGGAAATTCTCAGCATTATCGACTCGGATGAATAGGTCAAGAGATGACCAAACAAGGCTATTGAATCCGCTTGCCATTCCGACTGGACCTCCTGCTTTAGCGGTCATGAATTCAAGAGTATCAGATGGAGAATGCCATTCCTGCCAAAATGAAATATCGCCACCGGGGCTGAAGAAATTGAATGTTGGATAGCCGGCTGAGAAGAAAGAACAATGATCCGATGCACATGATTCAGAAATCTGCCAATAAATTGGATTTCCTTCTGTTGGCTCATATGCTAAATCTTCCTCAATAGTCATGCCAACCCAATCATGCATCCTTTCCATATTTTCTTGACTTGCTCCGGCAACGCTGATAGACCAATCATATTTGGTGGGCTCAAATATCTCTCCACCGGGGCCAATAACCGGTTCCGTTAGTGGTGTGATTGGATAGTTTAGAGCAACCATATCGAAGTTCATGTATGTACGAACTGAAACATTCTCGGGAAGATTCGCAACATATGCTCGCGAACCAAGTAATCCCTCTTCTTCACATGCCCAAAGTGCCGCAACCACTGTGTGATCGAACTCCATTTGGGCTAGGGCTTGAGCCATCTCAAGAGAAACCGTTGAGCCTGAGGTGTCGTCATTTGCACCTTCATTGGTGCCCCCTCCTGGTGGAGTGAACATGTATGCAATATCGAAGTGGCCACCGATTACAATATACTCATCAGGATTGACTCTCCCCCAGTTATATCCAACTACATTCAGTTGGTCAGGGTCATCTGGGTATCTTGTTATCTCTACGAAATCAAAGCCCATGTTCCACATGTTTTCTTCCATTGCTTCTGCTGCATTTTCATATGCAGCTCCACCTTCATGAATAGATGCTGAAGCACACCAACGATTGTTATACTGTGAAGTTAGCATATCGATTGTATCATATGCTCTACGTCCATCAACAAGCATCATTTCAGCACTGTCTTCGAGTACTAATGTCGCATTCCAAACCTCATCACCAGCAGTTATTGTCAATTCAATATCTGCTCTTTCTGTATCCATTACTAGAAATTCAAGCATTGTTTGTGAAGCAGGGAAAGTCATTGATTGCGCATCTCTCAAAACTCCAAAATCATCTTTGAAGAATAGACCAGGCGAACGGTTTACTGTCCAATCAACTGTCGAATCCACCTCTATTGACATGAATTGTCCTCGGGTAGCACTGGAGACCTCCTCAACAGTTAGCTTAGGTGTGATGACCTCTTCTACATCTTCACCGAAACATCCACTGAAGGATGCTAGAAAGAATGTTAGAACAATGAATGCTGCACGCTGCATAAAATCACCACTGACATGGTTCAAGATGGGTTTTCCCTCCCATCAAAGAAACTAGGCAGTCAGGAATTCTTACCCGGCCGTCTTCTAGTTGATTTTGTTCCATAATTGCAACCAACGCTCTGCTGGTAGCAACCGCAGTTGAATTCAAGGTGTGAACTGCTGCATTGCCATCACTGGTTCTGTAACGCATACGCAAGCGGTTTGCTTGATAATCTGTACAATTTGAACATGAAACAATTTCTTTGAATGCATTAGCACCCGGTAGCCATGCTTCCAAATCGTACTTCCTTGCAGCCACAGTTCCCATATCGCCTGTACAGATATTGACAACTTCGTAATGTAATCCTAAATCGTCCCACAAATCGATACAATTCTTTAGTAAATCTTCGTGATGATCCCATGATTCATCTGGGTGAGAAATTACAATCTGTTCGATCTTTGTAAATTGGTGTACTCGCCAAATTCCACGGTCTGAAAGGCCGTGTGCGCCTACTTCCCTACGGAAACAGGGGCTGACTCCTACCATCTTTATTGGAAGTAAACTTGGCTCTATTACCTCATCCATGTACATAGATGTTAGAGGATGTTCGCTAGTCGCAATCATGTAAAGAGGATCTGGAGTAATACCATACATCACTGTCTCAAAGTCAGAAAGGTCAGTTACCCCTTCATATGCTGGTCTATTCATCATCACTGGAGGTTGAACAAATGTAAATCCACGTGCGACTAAGAAATCTACGGCATAGCTTTGTAATGCTAATTCAAGACGAGCCAAATCACCCTTTAGGAAAAAGAATCGGCTACCGGCAATTTTAGCTGCCCTTTCCAAATCAACCCACTTGTTCATGTCGATTAATTCGTTGTGGGTTCTCGGTTCAAAATCAAATTCAGGTTTATTGCCATGTAGAGAATGCTGGGTATTTCCAGATTCATCATCACCCTTTGGTACCGCTTCGTGAAGAAGATTAGGGATGCGCATTCGGATGTCATCTCTCTGTTCAAGTAGCGAATTTGCCTTTTCATCTAAAGCAGCAATTCTATCCCCCAAGTCTTTGACTTGGGCCATTATTCGGTCTGCCTCTTCCTTGTTACCACTCTTCTTTGCATCTGCGATTCCTCGTGCAGCTTGGTTTCGCTCTCTGCGACCTTCTTCCATTTGCTTTAGAGCATCTCGCCATTGCTCATCTAATTCGATGACTTGATCGATGCGGTCGTGAGGAAGGCCGCGCTTATCGTGATCTGCACGAATCTTATCCGCTTCGTTTCGGAATAAATCCATGCCTAACATTCATATCACCTCAAAACGAAATTCCAAAGGAAAATGCTGCACTTCCAACGAAAAACAATCCGCCTACAATGTATCCAAGGATTGCTCCACCATTCAATAGAGGAAGGCCTGCTTGTGGCCTACCTGAGGCCACATACCCCATTAGAACAAGATAGCCAATGAGTCCGCCTACTAATGCAGATAAACCAACTGCAAGTCCGGAGTCTGAAATATAGTTCACACATGATATCACCAACATACCAGGGAAGATAACATCGCCCAGTCCCATGAACATTGCTTCCTTTGATTTCTTGCGCTTCACCACTTGTTTCGGAGCGACTTGTGAAGCAGAGGCCGCTGGAGTATCGTCCTTTTCTTCAGGTGGACGAATGCTTTCCTTTTCATCTAGCATAGAGTAACCTGTCTCTTGTGGCGCCACCAACAATATTGGCAAATTGAGGCCAATCATAGTATCTGCAAGGTCAAGCATATGCTTCGAGCGATAAACTGCCCAAGCATCATAAATCGCTGCTAAAACCATGAAAATCACGATCAAGGTGGGGACAAATGTTACTCCAAGCATTACAATCACTCCGGCTCCAACCAAAACACCAACCGTGTTAACAATATACCATTCAGGCCGAATCATCAATGCAGCCATCAATAATACAGCAATTGCAATTCCAACAAGGAATGCTGTATCATCCCATTTGATACCGTATTTGTTGTACATTGTTTCTGGGTCAAATTCGCCACCTTCGACAACCATCATTGTCATTGTCAAATTATCAGAATCCAAATATTCTCCTTTTTGTGAAGTTTTGATATCAAACCCATCGACAAACATAGTAGCATTTGCATCTAGGTTTGCATCTATGGTCACATACTCAGTAAGTGTATCATAGAATAGCCCATGAATCCCGTCACCATCAGCAATCCAAATTTCATCGCCACTATAGTTGTCTAAATCGAAATTTGCTATGTCGGCAATCGGTCCTGTGAATGATTCACCACCGTGGAATCTTTTCTCCTCATCGAAATACTCGTCGACATCATCATCGATTATCCAAGTTTCAATTTCGCCTTCTTGGTGACCTGCAATCAATAACTCTTGAGATTCATCCCAAGGACTTGATATAACATTAAACGCGGTAATCAAGTTTGTTTCTTCAGGGATATACACCCATTCTAGACTACAAGGGTCTACCCAACTTTGAGGCATAGGGCCCGGCCCTGGAAATACTCCAGAAGCCTGCTCCAATTCAATCATCGCTGCACCATGTGGTGAGGCAAGCAGTAAACTATCGGAATCATATTGGCGACTTACTAGAACATGGTCAGCATATTGTAATTGAGGATAAGACCATTCTGCAACATGACGATGAAGTCCAACGCCATCTGAATGATTTGATTCGATTATTGTATCAGCAAATGTTTCTGAACGCACAATAGCGTTTTTCGCAGATACAATGTATAGTGCCCCCTTGCGTTGTCCTGGCTCAGCATCTGCATCTTCAATCACTTCTAAGGCGGAAACACAAGGACCAATTGCAATGATTTCGGTTGCATTGACTAACGTACCATTCCAATCTTCAAAATTAAAACAAGCATATTTGCTCAAAATAGAACCGTCTTCTTTATCCAAAGTCCATATCCATGCATTGTTATTGACAGTATATCCATAATCGCCTTCGGTAACTGCGAATTGTTCAGGAGTGCCGGGGAAAGTATCCAATTCGACTGACCATTCTAGGGACATGTTAACAGATCTCTTTGAGACAATGAAGGAGTGATTGGTCACATTGTCAGCAAACATCGCCTTATTGGTAATGATTGACCCATCGCTATTCACTGCAAACAATTCTTCCTCGATATTCTCTGACTCAGAGAAAATGAAGGATTCTGTTTCAACTTCTGGGACCAACAAGATGTGCGCGCCCGGCACGGTTGTGTAACAAAGTGCGAGGAATAATACGAATAGAATTCCATACTTGATGAAATGCTGAAGATGATTCTTTGCAAGCCAAAGTATTCCAAAAGTAAATGCAAAAATTGCAACTAATTCGAGAACTACCCACCGAGCTTCTGTTGAACCTGATTCACCAAAAGCCTGCAATCCAGCAGCATCGAACCATGGTTGTAACCATATGCCGATAAAGATGGTAACAACGAACATGATTGCCATACCAATCATGCCCGGAGCCTGCTCAATCATATTCGCAAGAAGACTGTCTTCTTTAGCCAATTCACGCTCAACGCGCTTGACATGGTCCGTTGGTGCAGACTCTCCCATGCTTTCCACCGAGAGTGAGGGTGGTTTTCTAATCATTGGATGGACTGGCCCCTACGGGGCCAATGACTGAGAATCCTGCTAGAGAGTGGTTGAGCGCCTCAAAATCCAAAGGTATGTCTCTTGGATTATCGAGGGTAAACGCTGCACTCAAAGCCCTTGGAAGGCCAGACAAGGACATGGATTGTATCCATGTAGCCGGTTCAAATGGCAAAGGTAGTGCTTGCGCACAACTCGTTGCAGGGCTTGCGAGGGCAGGATATCGAGTTGGGCTGTTTTCTTCACCTCATTTAATCAAGGTTGAAGAAAGAGTGAGAGTAGATGGAAAATCAATTTCTGAAGAAGAATTTGACAAGGCTCTAAACCAAGTTATGGATATTGATTCTGAACTCACCTTTTTCGAAATAACTTACCTTGTCTCTCTACTTGCTTGTAGAGATGCTGGTGTTTCAATAATGGTTCTTGAAACTGGAATGGGTGGGCGCCTAGATGCAACCAGAACTGCTGATGTAGTAGGATGCCTAGTTACTTCTGTCAGCCTAGAACATAGTGAAATTTTAGGAGATACCATTGAGCAAATCGCCAGAGAAAAGGCTGCAATATGGCGCTCTGGAGTACCAATGCTAATTCGTGACCCTGGTAGTGCTCGTGTACGTAATGCAATGCGAGACGAAGCGATTAGTGCTCGATTCTATTCGCCAGAACCTGCTACTTTCATGGACGAAGCTGCTGATTTGGCTGAAATGCTGTGTGCCATGATCGGTTACTCCTTTGTTCGCAGGCCGATTTCATGGCCTGCAAGAATGCAGTATATTGAAGGAGAACAGAACTATCTCCTAGAAGCCGCCCACAATCCAAGCGGAATGCGCAGAGCAATACCTGAAATATCGAAAATATTACCTGAAAAATGGTCCCTATTGTTTGGAACATCTCCTCAACAGGATATGGCCGCTTTTTTATCGCCTTTGTACGAATTAATTAGAATACGACCGCCTGTTGAAATAATCACAACTGAACCACAAGGCGGGAGATATCCCGGGGTCCAAGAACCAATAATTGGGGTTGAACACATACAAAACCCCTCTATTGCCCTGCAGTCTTTCTCCGAGGAATCGGAATTAATCGTAGTGACTGGATCACTGTACTTGTGTGGAAATATCCTATCTCAACTCGGGTTAAATGCCGACATACTTTCTTGAACATGGAACTAATCAGGCCACTTAGGGCGGCTTCATGAGTGACAAGTGGGACCACCGATTTATCGAGTTAGCAAATCACATCGCTAATTGGAGCAAAGACCCATCAACAAAAGTAGGCTGTGTAATCGTTGGGGAGGATAGGGAAATTCGTTCGACTGGTTTCAATGGTTTTCCCAGAGGAATTGATGATGACGATGAAAGATTGAATAATCGAGATTTGAAATATCCATTAATTTGTCATGCTGAAGAGAATGCAATTATGCATGCAGCCAGAATCGGAGTATCTCTCAAAGGTAGCACTGCATACGTCACCTGGCCCCCATGCTCCAGATGTGCAAGATCGCTTATTCAAGCGGGAATCAGAGAAGTGGTGTATTATGGCAACGTTGAGATTCCCGATCGTTGGGTTGAGGATTTCAATATATCATCAAGTATGTTTTCCGAAGCAGGAGTTGGCGTACGCCAAATCGAGAACTAATTCCTTTTTATCAAAGCGCAATACCGGTGCGTTCAAATGGAAAGTTTGCTAGTTCCCATACATGCGAGGTCATGTAGCGATTGTGTGCTTGATTTTGCTAATATCGCCCGGTTGCACCTATTTAGACGATTATATGGGTGATGATTCATCCGAAGGTAGTGAAGAAATTGAACCAATTCTAGGCTGCACCGATTCCGAGGCAAATAATTACAATTCAAGTGCAACAGAAGACGATGGTTCCTGTGAATATGAAGATCCGGAACCAGAACCCGAACCTGTATTGGGCTGTACTGATTCTGATGCTGAAAATTATGATTCAAACGCCACACAAGATGATGGAACTTGCCAATACTTGGAAACTATTCCGTGCAACGGTTTAGTGATTCTATGTCACAGAACATATGACCAGGTGACTTTCCCTGAAACGCATAATGCGTTCTCTACTCACGAAGATAACATCTTCTATCCTGCAAGTAATCACAGAACTGGATTCCAAGCACAGTGGAATGCTGGAATGAGAGCATTCATGCTTGATACTCACTATCTCACAACAGCAGACCAAAGTGCATCTGCGGTGAGGTTTTGTCATGGTGATTCTGATAGAGGCTTTAGCCCGTGTACATATGGGGCAGTAGATCCATGGGAATGGCTAAACAAACTAGAATCTGAAATGGTTAGTGAAGAGAGAGATATAGTGACACTTCTCATTGAAAATGATGTTAATCCGGACCACTTGAAAGCATTATTCGATGATGTTGGATTATCCGACTGGATGTATATTCACGAGATGAATGCAGAATGGCCAACCTTGATTGAACTGATAAATATGGATAAGCGACTCGTTGTGTTCTGGGAACAATCCAGCGATTCTTCACATCCTTATTTCCACGATTTCTTGACACATAGTTGGACTACAAATTATGCTGATGATGACACTTCTTCAATGGACTGTGAGACATTAAGAGGTGATTCAAACCAGCCGGTATTCCACATGAATAATTGGCTGAAAAATCAGGCTGGGTTATCAGACCCTACCCGGGCTGGAGAAGCAAATGATGTCGATTTCATGGTAGAGCGAGCAATCGAATGTATTGAAATGCATGGAAAGCGGCCAACTTTCATCGCTGTTGATTGGTGGGAAGAAGGGGATGTTGTTGAAGCGGCTGAACGCGTGAATCTAATGGAGCTAGATACTGACTAGCCCCAAAACCTACGTGTCCTTGCGTAATCAATTTCTGCAAGGTGTATTGCTTCTAGCAATCCTTCCCTGTCGCCTCTTTGCACTTTGCGCATCAACCTTTGACAAGTTACTTCTCCAATCCCTCTACCCATCAATGCAAGTATCGCATCCATTCCACGATTGGCAACCGCTTGTGCGTTTTTCATCATTCTATCTCTGTCCTTTTTCTCATCGGAATTTATCCAGTCAACCAATTGTTTTTCCAACCCTTCACGTGCACAGGCTAACATTTTACCCTTGCACTTCAAACAGAATTTAGCATCTGTGATCTCGGGATATCTAGCAACTCTAAATCTGCGAATTGATTGGCAGCTCAAGCAACATAACACTGCTCTTTCATTCATCAATCTCCCTTCTAGTCTAGCACGAACCTGTTCGTTGTTGAAATTTGGGAGGAGTAAATCTTTCTCTGAACGACTTGAAATTCCAAGTGGGCCCGTAGCGGTTACTTCTAAACCGATTAAGCCCGATTGAATCGCTCTCAATACATCGCTTGCCCCTACTACATCCATTCGCTCATGGAATAATTTTGACAGCACTTCATCTAAGACCGGAGTCCCTCGGTATTTCTTCAGCAACGCTTGGATGTTGATTTTTCTTGGATCTACACCATGCCGCAAGATTCCGAAAATTTTGGCGATTTGAGCAAATCTCCATCTAACTTCTCTCGAATTAGGAAGTGTAACTGAAAGCACCCCCTCCAATGCATCAGGAGGTACCTCGCATAGCCATTCGATAATTTCTCTAGGCCTTACTCCTCCTACCTGCAATGAGATCCTACATGGCTCTACAATCAATCTACCCCATTTTCCAGTACGTGTGCTCGCCATCGCTAGCAAATAATGACCCAACGCCTCATTGATTCTATTTCCCTGGCAGGAATTGATAACCAATGCTTCATCTCTATCTTCTATTGTAATCAAGCGCTCGCTAGGAATCTTCTTTGCTGAATCAAAATGTGTAGTAATCACATCTGCAATGATTCCTTTAGCTTCACCGTTGAGTGGATAATCATCCAATTTTGAATCTCCCTTGAGAAGTTCGGCAGGATCGATTTCATCAACTGCTTCGTCCTTCATCAATCCTAAATCAATAGCAAACAATCTGCGCAGACGGCCTGCTTCTCTTGCGACTTCTGCCGGTGTAGGAGGTAGTTCTCCAACCCACTGTGGCGCGTGCCCTTGGTCTGAAACCGGAGCTACAAGTAACTCGTTTTGTTCTGGATCTGCATCTACTACAATCCATGTTCTTCCAGCCATAACGAATCTTCGTTGTGTCCCATCTTGGTCTTCCCCTCCACCATTTAGAGAAAGGACAAATGCTTCGTCGACATTTCCAAGCATCTTGCGCGTAACTGCATCTCTTACTCTGTATGACTGTTTATCTGGAATCATGGATAAGTGATGTGAAACCCATTCACGGGTCTTTCCAGAACGACTTAACCAACCATTTGCATACTTTGGGGGAACATCAAAAGTCAGTTTTGCTAAATCTTCACTCGGTTCTTCATCATACGCGAGTTTAGGTTGCTCTGGAAGTGTTTTCTTCGAATGATTCTGCAACTCTTGCCAAACATCGTATGGCCAGCGATACCAAGGAACTGAAGAAGGGTCCTCAACACAGCGAATCACCCATCTTTCAGCCAAGATATTACCAATCGATATCGTGTCTTCACGAGTCCATCCTTCAAATTGATGCGCTCCCGAAATTGAATGTGAAACTTCATCGATAGGAATGGCACCATGACTATGAACCATCATAACGATTTGATTTGCTGCAACAGAAAGGGGTCTTTCTCTCCAATCAATGGCTTCGATTTCCCCTGCTACCGCTTTGCGAGCAATTACTGCTGATTCAAAGATATCATCACACTCCCAGGACAAAAGATGACCCCTGCCGATACCTCCTAATCTGTGGTCTGCTCTTCCAACTCTTTGCAGCATTCTATCCACAGAACGTGGAGAGCGAATTTGCACAATGTGATTTACACTACCTACATCAATTCCTAGTTCAAGGCTTGATGTACATACTAGACCTTGCAATTTCCCATTTCGTAGTTCATTTTCCATTTGGGTTCTTGTCTCTTTGGCAAGTGAGCCGTGGTGTACGCCAATCAACAAATCAGGAGCGATTGAACTTAATCGCTGGGCTACAGTTTCAGCACTATTCCTTGAATTTACAAATACCAAACAAGGATGTTTTTTCGAGATTATATCCGCTAAACCTCTCAATGTTGCATGCGCACGCGGCGAGATTGCTAATTCAAGAGAACCAATTTCATCTTCTGGCATTTGGATTATGGCATCCACTGATAACTCGGTTGAGCGGGGTGCTTGCGCAGTGATGGCTACAGCATCCTTTGAGAGCCATTTAGCAACCTGTTCAGGATTGCCTACAGTTGCAGATAGCCCGATTTTCTGAACTTTTCTTTCGATGAACGATTCCAATCTTGAAATTCCAACTGAAAGTTGCCACCCTCTCTCTCCATCTGCCATCTCATGTACTTCATCGATAACAACCGCTTGCACAGTTCGCAATAATTCTCTTAATTTCGAACCTGTGAACATCAACTGGAAGGTTTCTGGAGTTGTAATCATCACATTTGGTGGATTTCTAACTTGTTTATTTCTCTCGGATTGAGTTGTATCTCCATGCCTCAATCCAAGCCGCAGGCCTATTGCGGAAGTAATTTCTTCAAGGCGCCTATCTACGTCGCGATTTAGTGCTCGCAGGGGTGTGATGTACAGAATTGACATCCCTTGCCATTTTTCCTTTAGACACCTATCTAGTAGAGGGAGCATGGCTGCCATTGTTTTGCCAGAGCCGGTCGGTGCGACAACTAATCTGTCGCCACCGCTTGCAATATCATCTTGTGTTACTTGTTGGACAGGGGTAGGAATCCACTTTCTTTCGCCTAGGGCCTTCTGCAGACTCTCATCGAGTTTGGAGAATACACCTTCGGCCATACCTAATGGGCGAAGTCACTGGTTCAAGAGGGCAACGATTTGAAAATCAGTAATCATCATCGTAATCATCGTCGTCTTCCTCGTCCTCATCATCATCTTCCCATTCTTCTTCTTCTTCCCATTCTTCATCGTATAGGGAATCTTCTCCATGATTAATGGCGGTTCGATTAGCAGTGATTCCAATTACGACTAGAACGATTATTGATAATAATGAAAATAGCCAAATCAAAGGTTGTTCACGAATCGAATCAAACCAACCCATGTATGAAACATAGACGATTTCTACCTTGTGCTCTGCTGAATTATCATCATCGTTTACTTCCACAATAACATCATCAGGATCTACTTCTACTCGTATTCGGTCAACTCCTTCTTTCGCAGTCCATGTTGCTGTAACTGGAATATTTTGATTGCCATCTATATTGTTTAGTGTTACAGTGTCAAATGGTACGATAGAATCTCCTGCATAGAATGCAACCTTGAATTGGAAGCTCGTGTCTCCTCCAACATTAAGTATATCTGCTGTGATTTTGACTTCTTGGCCGGGTGCTACGTGATCGTCTGACAATTCGATTGAGCCTATCTTCAATTGAGGGCCTACCGCACCCAAACGGACCCATTGTCTCTCGAAATCTGTGTCGTCCGCTGCAATTTCTGGAACTGGACTGGCTTCTGAATTAGAAACAAGAGGGAATTCATTGCCTGCGGAATCATAACCGGTCAGATAGAATCCAACCCAATCTCCTTCTCGTAATGTAATGCGACCTTCATCAGTCAAGTCTACAGTACCCGTCCAAATTACACTCTGTCCTTCTTGCTGCATTCCTAACTTGGATTGTCCTGCACCCAATGTCAATGTGCGGCTAGAGTCGCGCATTACCCAATGCACAACTTGCTCTGAGCCGGTCATATCTGCATCTTCGGTTCCATGGAATTCAACGGGGACCTTTGTTAGGTCAGTAGTTGCCGAGATATCAATTACATTGAGAGGGGATGCCCTGCTGACTACTCTTGGCGCAGTATCATCAACAATGACTCTAAGAGTTGTAGAAACGGTTTGTCCTGTCATATCTTCTCCTGTCCCAGGTATCCCACCTATCGAGATTAGACATGTTCTAGTCGGTGAAGATTGCAATGTTTCGGCATGTGACAATGGAACTTCAACAGAGTAACCACCATCAGCAGCAATAGAACCATCGGACCAAATACTCTCGCCATCGAATACTTCGATTACGATTGATGCATCGTTTGGAGCCGGGACATTGCTACCCTCATAAACAACCTTTCCAGTAAATTCTAGACGGTCGTCATTCCTAACTCTACTACCATCTGCTACGATTCCTGTTCTTGGTTCGCTTATATCTTCAACTAAGAAAGATGATGCATCAAGTACCAAATCATTCTCTACGGTAAATGTGTGTTCTGCAATAATATGACGTGTTGGGAACTCTGAGCCTCGCTCCTTGTATTCAAGTGCAATATCTGAAATCTCTTCATCAGGCCAATCCCAGCCCATAGTGAAATGGAAATCGAGCAATATAAGAGGCATTCCAGATTCATTTGTTGTTTGGACCATCGAAGAAGTAGTGGCCAAATCGATGTATTCGGAATTGCTAGCAAATTCATCACTAATTCCATAGTAAGATATTTTTTGGCGATCCACTTCACTATCTGGACCTTCGAAATCGAATACTAAATCAATAAATTCGAAATCTATTGCCGTATTTGCATCAATCAATCCTAGTGAGATAGTCTGTTCTGTTCCCGCAAAGATAGGTGCTCCATCATTGTGTCCAACCCAATCAAGGCCAGTGAAAATTGCAGATGAGTCCTTTCGGCTTCTGAAAGTAGCATCGTCTGAATTAAAGCCTGGACCGCTTTCCCAAATGTATGTTTCATCATCGACAATAGCAGAATAGTGCAATGGGTTTCCTGCTCTGTCGCCACCATCCCAATAATATGATACTCGGCCCATGTTTGGATTTCTTGAATGGTCGATTGTTGTAGAGAATACCTTGTAGTCGGCTTCGGTTTGATTCACTACAAGTTTGTGTGCATATTCACTTGAATCCGCTTCACCATTTCTATTCAGATCGTGGTCTGCCTCAACCCAATAATATAGACTCAATTCGGTAGGATCGCCTACTGCATCAGATATGCCTATGCTTACTTTTTGAGCCTCATCTGCAGCTTCATAAGCATCTTCTTCAGGATGTGTAGTTAATGCCTCGGGGTGCGTTGCATCTACCTTGTATGTTCTATGCCAATCAGAATTGGAGGCCAAAACTTTGCTAGCATCTCTTTCATTGTAAGTTTGAACCTCATATGATAGCCCACTTTCAACATCTATATCCGGCATTTGAATAGATATGAAGAATGACCCGTTGATATTGGATGTATCTCTCCAATCTGCATGAACGAAACCATTCTGGGCAATTCTTACATCAAATGCACTATCTTTAGGAGCATCTGTAGAATCTGCGAACCACATTGCACCTTGGAAGTGCAATGTTTCTCCAGCCGCAACCCAACTACCATCTTCGACATCACTGGAAGTGATTTCTCCATCATTATCCCTTACATTCATCCAACCAAGGCCAAATGAATTGTTGACACGCAATCC
>CETM01200253.1_pt1 | contig 27860 bp, 22 predicted proteins | sample 361451 | NCBI WGS metagenome assembly CETM01 (sample SAMEA2622690, study PRJEB7988) | marine metagenome | isolation source: saline water (ENVO:00002010), including
TCACTACGTTAATATAGGGTGAGATACACGTGGAAAGCGAATTGGGAAACGGAGCCACATTCGTTCTGAAACTTCCGTTAGTTTTGGAGACAGAATGCATCGATCCCGAAGTACGGGCAGAATAATTCTTTGCAAGAAGTTTCTAATAAGTGTATTCCCGACCATCACAATAGCTTGAAAAACCTGCACAGAAGTGCAATTATTAAAGAGGTGGGATTACTACCTCAATTTCGTTTTTACTTTCACTGAGATAGGTGTGTAATATGGCTTCGGATGTAACCCGATTCAATATTCAAACAATCGATGGTATCACCATCGCAAAATTCATCGACAATCGCATTCTCGACGAGGCAACCATTCAGGTTATTGGAGAGCAGATGTATCGTCTTGTGGATGACCATGGACTTCGCAAGGTCATTTTGGACTTCGAATCTGTAGAGCACTTGTCAAGTGCCGCTCTTGGCAAGCTCATCAACATGAAGAAAAAGATGGATGCCGCCGGAGGGCAACTTGCCATGTGCAGTTTAAGGAAAGACCTGAAGAAGATTTTTGATGTGACAAAACTCACCAAGGTTTTTGACATTAAAGATACTGTCGAAAAAGCCTTGAAAGGATTTTAAGGCACACTTTTCCCAAAAGGCGAGTCCGAGGGAATGAGGACCGTCTCACTTCGCTAATTACAGATTTCAAGAACACTCACTAAGGCTTTTCATCGAGCGTTCGCATCTGTAAAGGCAATTATGTCCGAATCAATGATTTACAATCAGACGTTTTCCAGTGATCTGCATATATCCGCAGATGTTCAAAAGGAAATCCAGCAGCTTTGGCAAGACCGTGGCATGAGCGACATGGACCTGCCAGACATGCAATTAGCTTTGGAAGAAGGCTTAGCAAATGCCATCAAACACGGCAATAAGCTGGACGATTCCAAAAAAGTGACGGTCGAATGCTACCTCGATGGCGATATTGTCCGAGTCGTGATCCAGGACGAAGGGGAAGGCTTTGATCTCACAGACGTGCCCGACCCGACACTTCCGGAAAATCTGGATAAACCGAGTGGTCGTGGAGTCATGCTGATGAAAGCCTTCATGGACGATGTCCTGTACAACGAATGCGGGAATCAGCTCACCTTCATTAAACGCTGCACTTTCAATTCCTAACAATCAATCATCATATTACATTCTGACTTCCTGATTTTCAGCTCAGTCAGTTCCAGTAAATTCCCGATACTCGCCGTACTCATGCAAGGAATTATCTTCAATCTTCTCGAATCCATTGTTGTGCGTGATCTGGGTGCCAACACCTGAGACGATTTGCTTGATGCAGCCGGTCTAGACGGAGTCTACACTGCCTTCGACAATTACCCCGAAAGACCTTTTAAAGCTGGTATCCGTCGCCTCAGCAACTCTGCAGAAGCCTGAAGGCGAAATCATCAAATGGTTCGGCCAAAATGCCACGCCATTACTATCGGAACGCTATAGCGACTTTTTCACGAGTTGCCCAAACACCAGAGCCTTCTTACTGACGCTCAATGACATCATTCATCCTGCCGTACGAAAGTTATACCCTGAAGCAGATGTGCCTGATTTCGAGTATGACGACAGCCATGCCGACCACTTAAGTCTGATGTATACGTCCGCCAGACAGATTTGTGCATTAGCTCAAGGACTAATGACAGGTTCTGCAGATTATTATGGAGAGTCGATTGAGATTCGTCACGAAACGTGCGTTCATGAAGGCGGTGACACTTGTGAATTCATTGTCACATTCTCTCCACTTTCGCTTAGAACAGCACGTTTTTGCCTTTCTGGTTCCAGTCGCAAAGTAACCACTCGACAACGCCTTCCAGCTTTTCTGACGGAGGTTGTCTTTGGTTAATAGAATCTCAACGGCACCATTGAGTCGTACACGATCCTCTTCTGTGATCTCTTTAGCTGTCATCACGACAATCGGCGTCCATTGCACACTGGACTTCATAATCCCGCCGTTGTAATCGACGACTCAACATGTCACGATTTAATTCGTTATCTTCCACCATTACGATGCGTGTCGTGGAATGCCTCTTCTGCTGGCTCTTTGATGTCTCTCTTGGGATTATACCAGCAGATGCCTGTCAATTCGACAGTTACAACAGAGCTTCCAATTCGCGTTGAAAGCCACCTGATAGAATTGGAAAACGGCACCAGGTCTTGGGGTCAAGATTCTCATCATCCACATGAAAAGACGGAGCGAACCGTTCCCGCTTCCATTGATTACGCGACCAAAGTTGAAAGAAGCGTTTTATCCAGAAGATCAGCTGTTGTCGATCCGCATTCAGCCTATTCGTAGCTTCATGCTGCAGCAATGATTCAAGAATTTCTATGGGCATTAATTTATCACGGATGGCTAAACGCTCTATTAAATCCAGGACTTCATAAGGCATCAGATCCGACTCATCCGTTTGCAATTCTGATGGGGGTCGCAATTCGGCTGTTGGCTGTTGCTCATTCACTTTCACCAACGCGTCTATCGCGTGCCCGCCGATAGGGCCATTTGATTCCATCCAACGTAACCACTGCCGCAGAAATGCTTTGTCGATGCCCGCAATTGGCGAAATCCCTCCGCAGGTATCCCCATCCATGGTCGTATATCCCACTGCCGCTTCGGAGCGGTTGCTCGTGGCCAACAACAATCCTCGCTTGATATTCGCCAGCATCCAAATGCCCGGAGCCCGTCCTCGAGCCTGAATATTTTGGAGCGCCAAATCGTCCTGTTCCCAGGTTAATTCCCTCTCCAACACTCCACTCACGAGTGTCTTATACTGTTGGACAACCTCATCAACATCGAGTTCAAAGAATTGAGCGCCGATCGCTTCAGCCACAGCTCTGGCGGCCTGCCGGGTAATTTCACCGCTATTACGTGTAGCCTGATAAGCACACCACAATAATTCATGAACCCACTGTTCGGCTGTTACCGGCTGAGTGCCTGAGAAACAATGCTGCAATCGCTCAGCCATCGGAGCGGTTCCCAAATCAACTATGGCAAACTCAACCATCAATCGAATGAGAATAGCTACGGTAGCCGAGTCAGCACCTCCACTAAGCGACAAGACGAATCCCTGTGAATGTGATTTACGCATGTAATCGAACAGGGCCAACCCTAATGCGCGAGCGAACTCTTCTTCCTTCAGGAATTCGCTTAGCTCCCACGCGTCAACCGAACATTCCGAAACCGAATGAACGGTCTCATGATTTTGAAATGAAAAATCATGCTCGACACAATCCCCGGAATCTGCCTGGCAAACATCGACCACGGCTGTTGTCACCACAACGTCGTGATAAGAAAAGCGAGATCCGGAGGCGATAACCTTTCCTTCCTGGCCGATCATCGTATCGCCATCATAAATAGCGCGACCCGCTTCATTGCCGACAAGATTGGCATAGACATAGGCACCAGTAATCATGCTGGAGCCAGCTCGTAACAACTCCCTTCGTACTTGATGCTTGCCAAATGCAAAATGAGATGCACTCGGATTCAGAATCACTCCAACGTCTCGCTTCGCTAATCGGTTTGCCGGTCGGTCTGCCACCCAGGCATCTTCGCAAATTTCAAACCCAATTCGAACTCCGTCAAGATGAAACATAACATCCCCAAACGGTACGGATGCCGTTCCCACGGTAACCACTGTCTGCTGACCAGGTTCCCAGGCAGTGAACCAACGCGGTTCATAGTGCAGGCCATCGCCAGCCAGGTTTTGCTTGGCGACAAATCCCAGTAGCTTGCCATCAACCACCATGGCAACAGCATTGTAGGTTTTTCCTTCAACGGCCATCGGCAATCCAATGGCGACGGCAATCCCCTGCGTCGCTGGTATCAGGCTTTGGAGTATTTCGAGAGACGTCCGCAGGATACCTGCTGATAGAAAGGCGTCCTCGCATCCGTAGCCGGAAATACACAATTCCGGCAGACACAACACATCAACCTGTTGTGCTCGAGCCTGCTCAATTGCATTAGAGATATTATCGGCATTCTGCTGCCAGGCGATTGGAGTTTGATTTAACGCCGCTGCTGCAAGCTTCAACCGTTTCATCACATCCTCCAGCTACTAAATGAGTCCCGAACGAAATTCTCGTTTTGGGATCCGTGCGATTACTCTTTCGCTCGCAACTCTTTCACCGCCTTAGGCAGGAGTTTATCGACAAATCCACGAGCTCCCCGGCCTTCCTCATCGATACGGAAGTTAACATCATCGAGAATCATCTGTACGTCGGCTTTCCAAAACTCTTCTTTGGCTTTCAAGGAGAGGTCTTCTTCAAGAGGACGAACCAATCGCATCCCTACTCCCAATGCCGGCCCACTGGTAAACCACCAGGGACTCAATGGAATATTCGGATCTTCACCTCGCCATGCATCGTCGCTCGAAGGTAATCGACTCGCGCTGCGGCAATCCTGAGGATCTAAGTCGTAGTAACCACCTTTGACTACTCGGGGATACAACTCTTTGGTGGTGACTAACGCATCAGCAGTACTTAGGCGTTTACCTCCAAATTTGGCATAGCCATCGGAAAGCATTCCATCGAGTACCCATTCGCAGGCATTACCATACATATCGTGGAGTCCCCATGGATTAGCCTTCTTTTTTCCAACGTGGTGCGTCGTTTCGTTGGAATTACCATAATGCCAGCCATAGTCATCCAGATCTGCCGGATCGTCTCCAAAGTGGAAGGCCGTCTTCGTGCCTGCCCGGCATGCATATTCCCATTCAGCCTCGGTGGGCAAGCGATAGAATCGTTCACTCATTAGAGAAAGCCATTTGGTGTATTGCTTTGCTGCATACTGACTCATCGAAACTGCGGGCAATTCAGGCTCTTCACCATTTCGGAAGGTAAAGCTGGTGTCATAGAGATTCGAGGGAGCAGAAATAACCAGTTCATTCTTGTTCTCGTCCAACGGACGCAACTTATGCGTTTGGAATCCTTTGAAGATGTCATGCATCGCCATATAGGATTTGTATTCAGACCAGGTGACTTCGTATTTCCCCATCCAGAACGGTTTGATTTCAACTTCAAATTGAGGACCTTCACTATCCTGACGATCTGCTTCTGACTCCGGACTCCCCACCGTCGCCACGCCTCCGGCAATCGGGATCATGGTATATTTCGCATCCGTCCCGGGGATCACCGTTTCATAAGGCACCATGTACCCTCGTTCTGTCTTTACGAACGGACCAGCGGCAGGTTTTTCAGCAACCAACCCTAATGGAAGCTTTTCATCAGCTGCCGAGAAACTGGCCATGGAAGTTAGCAAAATTATTCCAAGTACAGTGCGTTTCATCTTCATCACTCGCGGGTTCTAAACTCAATTCTGAGTAGTTTCGAATAGCTCAGCATCGTGCTAAGTCTGATTCCTCTAAGTGAAGTATCCATTGCACCCGAGTTTATGTAAAGACAGCACAGCCAATCTAAATTGAATTCCGAACTATAGCCTGTTCATCCAACCACCTTTGCAAATTAGAAATCGACTGGTTTCGAACAGATTGTTTACGGTAATTATTCCAACTCTCAGACTGCCGCCCATGCATACGGTCAACGGCTGTTTTCCAAGTCATGTTACAAAATGCCCCTGCAGGGTAAAAATCCAACTGGTCATGACGGACGATGGAGCGAGATAAGTCGAACGTTACAACTAGTAATCTCCGATCTGTCCAGGCTTGGAGTATTTCAAGCGAAATGGCATGCCCGTCAAGCGAACCTTGTAATAGTTGCCCTAAACCGTCGTCGCAACTCGAGCGAAAATCTGACTGCACTCCAAAAAACCAATACTGCCAGTTCCTGAGATCCTGAAGTAAGTCAAAGGCGACAGCTGCCGGACACTGCAATTCGTGTTGCGACTCCACTTTGACCGTTGGTTCGCTCTTCGACTTTTGCACTCTCCGAAGGATGAGAACGATACTCATAGTAAGCACAGCGAAAACTGAGGCATTCAACATTGCGATTCTCCAAAACAGAGGCGGCTAGCTACATACGGACTACCCACATTGTTCAGAGATTTGCAAATCTGTCATTTGATTTGTAAAGTCACTGCCGGCTTAGCTTTCAGCTACGGCCGCAGACTCATCGTCAATTGCTTTTGATTTAGGGATCATCAATACAGCCACGATTCCCAGTAGATACATAAATCCGCAGATGCGACCGACGGTGTCATAGCGACCTTCGAATAATTCTTTGAGTCCCCAGGAGGTAGCAATGATCAGAACTCCTACAATGATCCGTCCGAAGTTAAAGCTCACGCCACTTCCGGTTGAGCGAATTCTGGTATCAAACATCTCGGGCAAACATAGAGGCAGCCAGCCAAAGAAAAAGCCGCTAAAGAACCCCAGCCACTTAACCCAGAACAGAAAGTCTGCGTGTGTTGGATCGGGTAATGCATAAAGAAACTGAGTACAGGCAAATGCCAGCACGCATAACAAGGCATAACTAAATCGTCTTCCCAGATAAAATGCGAGAGCGCCTCCAAGCAAACTACTAATACTGCCCGGCCAGGCACGATGAAAATTGGCTTCCGCTTTGAGATTAGTAGATGTCTTCTTAGAAGCAGCTTGTGCCACTTCCGTGTCTGATTCTGCCTCTGATTCGGCCTCCGATTCCATACCCGTATCAACGGCTTTTGTCATGGATTGCTGATCATACTCCGCGGCCCAGTAATTGGCCCAATTCGCAACTCCCCATCCACCGAACAACGGCACAAAGGCCAGGACGATTCCGATGAAGGTCAATAAAGCATTTTTCGAGTTAAACACTTCACCGAGCGTTACGGGGTCGACATTTTCATCACCGTTACTCTCTCCATGTTGCTCTGCTAACCAGGACGGCGATTCCGGTACACAAAACCACGTAAAGATGGCCAACAGAATTGGCAGACCTCCTGCCTGCAGTGTCCAATGCCAATCATCCGTGTTCACATCCTTGAACATGCACCAAAGTGAAAAGAGCATAATTCCCACATTAGCCGAAGTTCCCAGGATACCGGCCAAAATCGGTTTCGCAGTATTCGGCCAGGCCTCTTGAATTAACGCCATACCATTGGGCCACATTCCTCCGATGCCCATGCATGTAATAAACCGAAGTACCCAAAAAATTTCGACGTTGGGTGACAATGTCGAAAGAAATGAAAAAATGCTGTAGCAAGCTATGCTGATTGCCATCGCCTTGGCCCGCCCGAAACGATCCCCGACCCAACCGAAGACATAACCTCCGGCTGCAGCACCGAAGAGAAATGCGCAGACAAGTAGCCCGGCCCATTTACCTGCATCGCCCGAATTTTCAGGCCCAAGTAAATTGACTGCGGCCGGAAAATGAACAATCCCATTGATACTCATCTGAGTCCCGGCGAACATCCATCCAAGAAATGCCACAATCAGAATCAAGATCCGTTGAGCCTCGGATAAAACCAGGCTGTTGGTTTGAATACTATCTATCTCGGTGTTGTCATTTGCCATCATTCGTTGTCCCAATGTTTTCTCGTTATTATCACCTTGGTAAGATTCTAAACGTATCAGTCGTCGAATCTCACGCACCGCCATTCTTCGCGGTCAGCTGTTATGTCGATGACATTTCCGTCAGGGTCGAGAACTTTGAAGGAACGCCCCGGGCCGTCAGCTACGTCCACTTCCGTTCGATCCTTCACATCCCCTTTTGAAATCTCTGCTCCCCAGGCTACTGCTCGATCCCAGATTTCCTGTAAGTCATCAACAATCACACCAAAGTGAATGTACTCATCGCCTTCTTCGAATCCGGGGCGAGTCCCATCGTATGGCAGCAACGTAATATTAATGCAACCATCGGTAATATCCATCGAGTCGCCCTGCGGACGCCAGTCGAAGAACTCAAATCCGATCACGTTGGTATAAAAGTCCCGGGATTTCTCAAGGTCTGAGCACCGTAATGCCATATGGGCCATGCGAGTAATTGCCATCAATGATTCCTGTTTAGACTGGTCTGGATCGGGCTGTTTGTACAATCAGCCTTCAGGGTTAAGCCATTTATTGTAATGACTTCCGGAGAGCCATGCCAAAACTAGCCTGCACGGTCGCTCGACATCTGATCATCGAAGAACTCCCGACAGCGAGCAACGTATTGAGTCGCTTCTTCCAGTGATTCGATACCCTGTGCCTGATGGATTGTAAAACTTCCGTCGTATCCAATGTGCTTCAGTCCGGCAAAGACTTTTTTGAAGTCCACTCCGCCTTCCTCCCAAAGATAGAGATGATGGAATCGCACCGGACCCCGGCAAAAAGTATCCAGTTCTTCCGGCCCTTCGGGATCAAGTCGATGGTTTTGCACATAGACATTCATAATGTGTGGAGCGAGTTGTTCAAGTGTGTCGACACCGTAGCTTTGCCCGTTCAGCATCAGATTGGCAGGCTCATAGATGATACCGAAGTTCTCACGATTGATTTCCTTCAGTACCCAGAGTATTTGATCGACTTCTTCAAAAACACTCGTGGTGTGACACTGATGTGCCAACCGTATGCCTCGCTGAGCTGCCAAGTCAGCTGCCTGACGCGCGTACTCGATGTCCTCGTTCGATTTCATGCAGATTCGAATCAGATCACAATCAAAGGCGGTAGCAACATCTAAGGATGCTGAGATATCACGTAAGCTGTCGGGCCCGTTTTCGTTGTTTAAGGGGACATCATAATCAGCGGTCACCATCGTAACAGGCAACCCGGCCGCAGCAATAGTCTGCGCGACAGAATCCAGTCGTTCAGGGGTGTCCGTCACCCCTGCTCCGCTGGCACGCATACAAATCGCGTTGCCTCCACCACGTTGTACGATGCGTATAAAATCTTCCAGCGGTACATTTAAACGCGTTTTACAAGCGGCTTCCACAATACGGACCGAGACAGAAAGATACATTAGGCAATCCTCACAAACGACAATTTCGACTTCTGCATTGTAAATAATCCTTGCCGATCATCGAGCTGATGCGAGCGTTAAGCGCATAAAAATACCCACCGACCGAAGTCGATGGGTACCTGTGAGGATGCAGGGACTTGAACCCTGGACCTACGGATTAAAAGTCCGTTGCTCTACCGACTGAGCTACATCCTCAGTAAGGAACTTAGTTGAATGAGAAATGCTCACTTTGTCAACTAGTCTAATACTCTTACCATTCGACAATCTGCGAAGGAAATTGTTAGTGAATTCTTGAAAACACCAGAGATTACTTCTGCCGGATGCTGTAGAGCCGTTGGGCTGTGCGAATGATCAATCGATCGCCAGCAAGGGAAGGGGTTGCCATCGCCATATCCTCCACATGAAGTTTAAGCTTATCAACCACTTCGAATTCATCGCCGGCTTTGATGACAAATGTCTCACCAAACTCATTAATGCAAAAAATATGGCCACGATAAGCCCAGGGGGAACTTGTAAAGGCTCGTCCACCATTGAGTCGCTGCTTTCCGTAGATCTCTTTTCCGCTCTGAGCATCAAAACAGGCAAAGAAGCCCCGATCGTAGAGCACATAGATTCGGCCATCATAAAGTAGGGTCGACGGGTTGTAGGGAGCGGCCTGTTTTTGGCACCACTGAATGTACTCGTTACTTGTTTCACGGTCACCAAGACTGATATCACCGCTGGCTCCGGGCTTAATCGCAAACAAAGGTTTCTTCTGATCCAACACATAGCCACTGCTTACATAAAGTAGGTCATCTTTGGCATACGGCGTTGCGATCGTGATACTGGAGTTTCCGCCAAACTCGTACAGCAATTCTCCGTCGAGACTATAAACCCGATTCATCCCAGTGCCTGGAGTCACTAATTCTGTTCGCTGAGAGTTTTCCCAAACATAGGGTGTTGCCCAATTACTACCTTCAGGCCGCTTAGCCTGCCAGATCTCTTCGCCAGTGGTCTTATTCAGTGCCAACAAGATGGATTGCTCATCGTTGTCATCAACGATAAAGACTTTGTCCTTGTATAAGACCGGCGAGGCTGCGGTTCCCCAGCCATTTCTGGTTTTTGCTATCTTGCCTCGTCGCTGCCAAATCAGCTTTCCATCCAGATCAACACAAAAGACTCCCAGGTGGCCAAAGGACACGTAGAGGAATTTACCATCGGTGACTGCGGTTTCCGACGCATAACTGTTTTTGATATGGATTGAACCACCGGGGATGCCATGATGCACTTCTTTCTTCCACACCAACTCACCGGTCGAAAGATCGCGGCAAATGATAAGCCAGTGATGGACTCCTGCCGGCGGTTTCGCGCGGTCACCTCCGAAGTACAGCCCTTTTCTGGCAGCTTCGGTATCTCCCTCATTTACAACAGTCGAGTAGTATATTTTTCCTTGAGTGATAACGGGGGAGGACCAACCTCGCCCTGTCGTATCAATTTCCCATTCAATGCCATCACGGCTTTCATAGTCCCATGTCAGCGGCAGTTGCTGGTTTTCACTAATCCCTCTGGCACCAGGCCCTCGGAATTGATGCCATTGCTGACCGTGAGCCTGAGGGAATGTCAGGCAAGTGGAAATACACAGGATTGTTAACAGGGAAGAGAGTGAATTCATCGGGGTATACTCATATCCAATTAAAACCGCAAGATCTCAAAATCAATCGTCGATGTTGGTTGCTGAAAAGACTATATTGCACGTGATTGAACAACGAAACACCTTAAGAGAATATAACCGAAAGGACATTCTGATGAACCGATCTTTATCGCAGTTCTGTGGCGTGTTTGCCTTACTGGCATTAGTTGTTGCTCCTTTGAGTGCAGAAGTCAAGACGGGCGATCAGGCTCCGGACTTCGCATTGGCTGGAAGCGATGGCAAAGTCCACAAGTTATCGGACTACAAGGGGAAAGCGGTCATCGTGGCCTGGTTCCCAAAGGCATTTACCGGGGGTTGAACCGCTCAATGTGATTCGCTGCGTGTCAGCGGAATTAAAGAGGGGTTTGAGCTCAAACTACTGGGAGACCGACAATTCAAAGTTACCGCACGCGACTCGGGCTCAGGCCTGGATAAATTCGATGTCGCCTTCTTTACGGCCAGTTGCGATACAGCCGAAACCAACAAGCGATATGCTGAGTCCCTAAAACTGGATTACCCAATTCTAAGTGATCCGGAAAAGAAGACAGCAAGAACTTACGGAGTCGTTACAGACGAACGCCCCGTACCCTTCCGCTGGACGTTTATCATTGGTGCTGATGGCAAAGTGCTCCACGTCGACAAACAGGTCAGTGCAAAGACGCATGGTGCTGATCTGGTAAAAAAACTTAAGGAACTTGGTGTAAAGCAAAAGTAAACACCGATCGTTAATCCTGAAATTATCCAATCTCCCCGGATCTACAGTTCGGGGAGATTTTTTTAGAACAACAGATTATTCGGGCTGATCAGACTTTCAAAATCCGCTTCGCTAAGCACCTGCACACCTAACTTCTCAGCTTTGGCAAGCTTACTACCGGCGTTCTCGCCGGCCACCAGACAATCTGTCTTCCCGGAGACGCTGCTACCGGTTTTACCGCCATGCATAACGATCAGATCATGAATTTGATTACGAGTGTAATTAGTCAATGTGCCCGTCACAACGAATGTCTTCCCGGCGAACAGGTCACTCACTTGCTGATTTTCAGCAGCCTCTTCGATCATTTCCACGCCAGCTTCTTCTAACGCAGCCAGAATCTCTTTACCGGGAGATTGATGAACAAACCGATGGAGGCTGGCCGCGATCACCTCACCAATTTCATTAATCTCGCTTAGTTGTTCAAGCGTTGCCTTGCGAATCTCAGAGAGTGTTCCAAAGTGTTGGGCAATCGTCGACGCCACCTGAGCACCAACATGTCGAATCGACAACGCGTTGAGTACTTTAGATAGTCCTCGTTGTTTACTTGACTGAATATTCCTGACAACGTTTTCCGATGACTTACGCCCCATCCGTTCTAAAGCGAGAACGTCCTCCAACTTCAATCGATAGAGATCTGCATATTCGGTTACCAACTGTGCTTCCACAAGTTGTTCGACTAATTTGTCTCCCAAGCCTTCAATATCCATAGCATTACGTGTAGCAAAGAATCGCAATCGTTCCCGTAGCTGGGCAGGACATTGGTAGTTGGGGCAACGTATGTAGACTCCGCCATCATCCTTTACGACGGACGAGTTACATTCTGGGCAATGCGTAGGAAAGGGAAATTCCGGCAGATCTGATTTCCGTTCATGCTTTTCCACCCGGACGACGCGGGGAATGATTTTGCCTGCCTTTTCAACTACCACCACATCGCCAATACGAATATCTTTGCGTTTGATCTCCTCTGCATTGTGCAGGCTCGATCGACTCACTGTCGTCCCGGCCAACTCAACCGGCTCGAGTTCGGCAACGGGTGTAATGGCACCCGTTTTACCCACCTGGACCGTAATGTCGTTAAGTCGCGTGATCGCTTCATAACGTTCCCATTTATAGGCCACAATCCAACGTGGGCTTTTGGCTGTATTTCCTAAAGCTTCACGTTGATTGAACTGATTCAGCTTAAGAACGATCCCATCTACTTCAAAATCGATATCCTGTATTTCCTGAGTCAGGAATTCACAGTGTGCCACGGCTTCATCGAAAGTACTGAAGCTATCTACGAAAGGAGAGGCTGGCAGGCCATAGCTACGTATTTCATCGAGAAATGGCATATGCGCTGTGCTTTGAATGCCTTCGCAATAGCCAATGCCATGGCAAAACATCCGTAATTTTCGTTCAGCACAGATACGGGGGTCAAGCTGACGAATTGAGCCGGCAGTGGCATTCCGGGTGTTTTTAAAGAGCGGAGCCTCACGGCGGACCTGCCGCTGATTGATCAGTGCCAGATCGTGGTTGGTCATATAGACTTCACCACGAACCTCTAACACGGCAGGTGGCTCATCACTCAACAATCGCAATGGCACATCGGCAATGGTTCGAATGTTATGCGTGATATCATCACCCTGAACGCCATTACCGCGTGTGACCGCGCGAGCCAATACGCCGTTTTCATAGATCACTGAAGCCGCCACTCCATCAATCTTTAGTTCCACGACCCATTCCGATTCCCGTCCGTCAAAAGCATCCAGCGTCCGTTGGCCAAATTTCCGTAATTCGTCGAGATTGTAGGTGTTGTCGATCGACAACATCGGCAGGCGGTGATCCACGGTAACCAGATCTGCAACAGGCTGTTCACCGACTCGCTTGGTCGGGCTCTCGGCAGAGTCATACTCGGGATAAAGCTGTTCCAGGCGATGAAGTTCCTGAAGCAGTTGATCGTATGCGAGGTCCGTAATCTCAGGTTGGGCATCAATATAATAGAGTTTGTTATGGCGCAGCAATTCGTCGCGAAGCTTGGCTATCTGCTGTTGTGCCTTCTTACTCATTTTCGACTGCGTCCCTACAATGACTGCGTTTCATCTTCGTCGTCACGCTGAGCGTCCGCAACCTCGGTCGTTTGCATCTCATCTTGCTCACGTGCACTCTTTGCAGCTCCTTCGAGCATTTCCGCTATGGCTTTGCCTGTGGCCTCTCCTGCCGGGTTGGATTCATGCACTTGGTCATAAGCGATCGCGGCAAATGTCAGAACTCCCAGGACACCCAATTCAGCCAGCATCAAATCAAAACCATTTTCATCCAGGAAATGGAATAACGGATGGTAGTTCTTTGCAGGATCCGTAGCTTCGGTGATTTCTTCTGATGCTCTCAAATAACTCACTGTCATGACACCGTAAGCCGTCGCGGTGACAGCAAAAGCGACACCAGCCCAGATGAGCAGTGTGTAGAATGGGTTTTTCTCTTTACTATCTTTTTTTGCCACGCTGCAACCTTTGAGATTCGTTTTTAATCACTCGTATGCCTTTGCTCTAAAGGCATATCGGATAGTAGCTTATCCATGTCGACGAGAAAATCCCGCTTATCCGATTAGTTTACTATCGGAATCAACTGGATTTGGCCACATTAAAATTTTATCATGAGGGATTAACTTACTACCAAAGTACCTCACTGTGGGCCGGCAAAAAAGTTTGATCCGTCAATCGGAGTGGGATGTGAGTATCGAAGAAACTGCACCTGTGGAAAGCGAAGCACTCCACATTCAACTGCGCGGAGTGCACGTCCACAATCTTCGGGATGTCGATCTGGATATTCCGCACAATCAACTGATCGCTTTTTGTGGCGTGAGTGGTAGCGGTAAAACAAGTCTGGCATTAGATACTCTTTATGCTGAAGGACAACGGCGCTACATCGAGAGCTTTTCCGCGTACACTCGTCAGTTTCTGGACCGATTGGAAAAACCAGCTGCGGAACGTATCGATGGAATCCCACCGGCGATCGCAGTGACACGAGGTAACAACAGTCGTAGCAGTCGTTCTACGATCGGCACAGCCACCGAGACCGCCGACTATTTACGATTACTGTTTGCCCGAATTGGAGAGATCAACTGCCATCGCTGTGAAAGTGTGATTCAAAAGGATTCGCCTCAGTCTGTCGCCGATGAAATATACAAATTGCCGAATGACGCCAGATTCATGGTTGGTTTCTCTACCAAACTCTCAGCCAACATTCTCGAATGGACTGCTGACGAGGAAGATCCTTCCGGCAGCCATCTGATCCCCATACTGGAAAACTATCTGAGTCACTATCTGGAAGATGGGTTTGTCCGTGTTATTTCGGCCGGAACGACTTATCATCTCGAAGACCAACGAAATACACTCGTGGAACAATGTCAGACGGCAATTTTGGACGGTCAGGAAGTCGAGTTGTTATTTGTAGTGGACCGATTATCGTTACAACGTGACGAAAAGTTCGATGGTCGTTTACGAGATTCCCTGGAAGTCGTCTTCAGCCAACCCGAATCTGTCTGTGTCATCACCTACGACGGAGTAGAGTCATCGAACAACAATGCTACTGAAGCGGGCATCGACGGGAAACCATGGTTGCAGAGGCGTTTTAGCGGCGGTTATCGCTGCGACCAATGTGACCTGGAATACGCCGCGCCGGAACCCAGACTTTACAGTTTCAACAGTCCTTTGGGAGCCTGTACGGAATGTGAAGGATTCGGAAACATAATCGACAACGACATGGAATTGATTGTGCCTGACCCGAGCAAGTCAATTCGCGAAGGTGCTATTGCTCCGTGGAAAACACCTGCTTATGAACATGAACTCCAGGAACTATTGGCATTAGCGGATGATTATGATCTCCCGGTGGACATTCCATTCAGCCAACTATCCTCAGACCATCTCAAGCTGATTCACGAAGGTGTCCCGGAGCGAGACTTTGGCGGGCTGCAAGGATTTTTCGCCTGGTTGGAACGTCGCAAATACAAAATGCATTTACGTGTATTTCTCAGTCGCTGGCGTAGTTACCGTCAGTGTCCCCAATGTCTGGGCGCTCGTCTCAAATCAGAATCACTCGCCACCAAAGTGGGAGGCTTGAATATCGCTGACATCTGCCAGCTTAAGATTCGGGATGCCATCGAATTTTTCAAACAGATCGAATTTACCGACTGGCAGCGTGAAGTGGCACGCCACGTGATTGAACAAATTCACTCCCGACTGCATTATCTTAACACCGTCGGACTGGGTTATTTGACACTGGATAGAACACTACGAACCCTAAGCGGAGGTGAAGCACAACGTGTCAGTCTGACCACCGCTCTGGGATCCAATCTTGTCAACATGCTTTATGTGCTGGATGAACCTACCGTTGGATTGCATCCCAAAGATGTAAGGCATCTTTGTCAGGCAATCGTGGGTTTACGCGACCGTGGTAATACGGTCGTCGTCGTGGATCATGAAGAAGAAATGCTACGCAATGCCGATCAGCTAATCGAAGTGGGCCCAGGCGCGGGTGATCGTGGTGGCAAGATTACATTCCAGGGATCCCTCGAGGAGCTGTTAGCAGCAGAGGACAACCTCACCGGAAGTTATATGACCGGCTCCAGGGGCGTCGTCATTCCCGAGCGTCGGCGACCGGCAAATCGAGGATGGCTGAAGTTAACCGGAGCATCCGGTAACAACCTGAAAGATCTGACGGTCGAATTTCCATTAGGTGTTCTATGTTTGGTGACGGGCGTCAGCGGTTCGGGTAAAAGTACGTTGGTGCAGGATACACTCTACGGAGCTGTATGCAGGCGTAAGCGTAAAGATGCCATCAAACCGCTTCCCTACACCGATATCGTTGGAGACGGACAAATCGATGATGTCGTATTAGTGGACCAAAGTCCGATTGGACGATCCCCTCGTTCAAATCCTGTGACATACATCAAAGCATTTGACCAGATCCGAGCGGTTTTCGCTGATACACTGGAAGCTCGCACTCACAATTATTCCGCCGGTCATTTCAGTTTCAACGTGGATGGCGGTCGTTGTAGTGTCTGTAAGGGTGATGGACAGCTTGAGATCGATATGCAGTTTTTAGCCGACGTCTATATGAACTGCCCACAATGCGGGGGCACCAGGTACCGCGACGAAATTCTAGCTGTCACCTACCGTGGGCTCAATATTGCCGATGTGTTGAGCATGACAGTCCGCGAGGCATTTTCATTCTTTCGCGGACAAAACAAAGTTCAGGAAAAACTCAAACGCCTGATCGATGTTGGACTCGATTACTTACAGCTTGGCCAACCAGCTAATACACTTTCCTCCGGCGAAGCACAACGGCTCAAGTTGGCAGCCTACATGTCAACGCATAAACGAAATCGCACTTTATTTATTCTGGATGAACCCTCGACCGGACTACATTTTAATGACATCTTACAACTACAGGATTGTTTCGATACCCTACTGGCCTTAGGTCATTCACTTATTGTGGTTGAACACAATTTACAACTCATGAAAGCCGCTGATTACATCATCGACATTGGCCCCGGCGCTGCCGATGAAGGTGGTAGTGTGATTGCTCAGGGTACGCCGGAAGACCTTACAAAAATTGAAAAATCACACACTGGTCGATTTCTTCGAGAAGCACTGCAAAACAACTAATTAGCATGTCAAACGACGATCACAGCGAACCAAACCAAGCTCCCAGAATCTTCTACACGGACCTTAACAGCGTTCGGGTTTCGGTCTATGCGGAATACCAGTGTGAACAGGAACGAGGGCTGTATTGGGAGCAAGGATGGCGAATTGAAGGTGATGTTTATGGGCCACATTGCTCCTTAAGTGACACCTTACCGGCACGCATACCACTTAAGGATCGTGGAGCCGGGAAAAGCCTCATGTCGGCAGCCGTTCTTCCAGACCCCTGCCCGTGGTCAGCGACCTTACCGGCAACGTATCTTGTTACGACTCAAGTCACCAATGGCAGTGACCATGGGTCGTCCCATGAGCAATTGCTGGCCTTTAAATCGTTGGATACTGCAAATCGCGATTTCGTACAGACTGACCTCAATGGATTCACCAAACGCTGGGTTCTAAGGGCCTCGGCTGGCACGGTTGCAGAATCACTTACCGATAAGGGTGACGAATGTCGTGAGTTGCGGCTATCACGTGTGGTCACAAATCCAACGATTCATGATTGCCAGGAAGCAACTAAACACGGCCTTTGGCTAGTGGTGTTTATCGATCGCCCGGCGAGCGCAGTGAGCTCAGCTTTGGCGGAACTCAGTCAATGGCCATGCATTGCCTGCTGTGTGCTGCCTAACGATCTGGATTTACAATCCAACGCCTTACCCGACAACCTGCTTTTAGCTGCGATCGTTCCTGCTCTGGATTCCAGAGCCAGCTGGGCACAGATTGTTTTAGCGGATGCTCGTGACGTGGCTACCTGTCATGAACAAAACCATTCAGCGACTGTTCCGGTCATTGCATGCGATGTGGCTAGTTACCATAATGACCGCAAAGCGCGTGAACAGTGTGCTCGGCTCCAGGCAAAATTGGCTCCGCAGGGAGATTACGCCGGATACATTGTTAGCCAGGACTCTCTCTTCCCCAACTAGGATGATCTCATTGTGACGGATGATTCACCACCGGAATTTGATCGTTATGTTCGACAGATGCGATTTGCTCCCTTAGGTGTAGAGGGGCAACGTCAAATTTCGCAAAGCCGTGTTCTTGTTTGCGGTTGTGGCGCGTTGGGCAGTGTCATTGCGAATACGCTCGCAAGAGCAGGCGTCGGGCACCTGCGAATTGTCGATCGTGATTTTCTTGAGTGGAATAATTTACAAAGGCAAGTACTCTATACCGAGGCAGATGTCACAGCAGGTATTCCCAAATCGGTCGCAGCGAAGGCGCATCTCGAACAGATTAATTCAGAAATTGAATTGGAAGCGGTGGTCGCCAATGTCTCAGCTGAAAACATTGGGGAACTCATTGACTCGGTCGACTGTATCGTCGATGGCACCGATAACTTTGAAACTCGGTTTCTGCTTAATGACGCCGCTATCAAGAACAACATCCCCTGGGTTTATGGTGGATGTATTGGCAGTGAAGGCCAAAGCATGACAATTCTTCCGGGGGAAACTCCCTGTCTCCATTGCCTGATGCAGGCTGGCGCTCCACCGCCCGGGACAACGCCCACATGCGATTCCGCCGGCATACTCTCTCCGATCATTAATGTCATTGCCTCTTTTCAGGCAATGGAAGTTCTTAAAATCATCAGTGGCAATCGACATAAGATTAGCCGAGTGCTCCATATATTTGATCTTTGGGAAAATCAGGCTCGGCAGGTCAAATTAACTCAGCTCACTGAGAACAATGACTGCCCCACCTGTAAACATCAGCAATTTGATTGGTGGACAGGTAAGCAAGGAAGTCAAACGGCAGTGCTGTGTGGACGAAATGCTGTGCAACTTTCATTTGGCCGTGAAGACCAAATTGACTTAAACCAGCTCAGCCAGAAGCTATCCAATCTTGGTACGGTCAGCGTCAATGCGTTTCTCTTGCAGGCCTCTATCGAAGACTATGCGATCACTGTATTTGCGGATGGACGAGCGATCATTAAGGGGACTGAAGATGAAGTTGTCGCACGTAATGTTTACGCAAAATATATTGGCAATTAGTCCGCAAACGCAGTCCGAAATCGACGTCAACTTCGGTCAATTTGACGTGGTTAATCTTGCTAGCGACCTCATCTCAAAATAGAATCGACTGTTTGGGGGAAGGCAGTTAGCTTCTTCTATACATCACTATTCTCATTCTGAATCGATTAAAAGGAACGCGGTATGAAACGCTTCTTTTGCTTTACTTTACTTCTTATAACAGCCTTGATGGTGGGTTGCGATTCCGGGGACAACAGCGAACCCAGCGGAACTGGAGAAGGCACTTCCACTACGAATACAGACAACAACGCTGGCGGTCCGGTACCGACGGTGGCCTACGTTACCAACGGCGTGGCATCGTTTTGGGATATTGCTGAGGCGGGTGCCGAGCAGGCTGCCAAAGATCTTGGCGTCAACGTCCTCGTTCAGATGCCAATCGATGGTGTTCAGGATCAAAAGCGTATGCTTGAAGACCTGATCACCAGCCAGGTAGATGGAGTGGCAGTTAGCCCCATTGATTCAGATAATCAATTGGATGTACTCAATCAGGTCGCAGAAGCCACCACTTTGATTACCCATGATTCCGATGCCGCTGATTCAAACCGTGAGTTGTACATCGGGATGAGCAATTATGACGCAGGTTGGATGTGCGGAGAATTAATCAAAGAAGCTACCAAAGACGTAGCGGGTGAAGTGTCCATCATGATTTTCGTCGGTCGACTCGAACAGGTAAATGCTCGACAACGCCGTCAGGGTCTGATCGATTATCTCATGGACCGCGAAAAAGATGACACGCGATATGATGAACCCGGCAGTGAAATCGACAACGGGCGATTCGTTATTTTGGGAACTCGTACGGACGACTTTGACTTCAACAAGTGCAAGTCCTATGCAGAAGATACGCTGACTGCCTATCCGGATATTACCTGTATGGTCGGGTTATTTGCCTACAATCCTCCTATGATTCTCGAGGCATTGGCATCGGCTGACAAACTCAATGAAGTACATGTCATTGGATTTGATGAAGACGCCAGCACGCTACAGGCAATTATCGATGGTACGTGCTACGGTACGGTCGTCCAAAACCCATATCAGTATGGTTACCAATCGGTCAAAGTACTGGCCGAGCATGCCACGGGCAAACAGGACATTTCGGAACTAGATGACTTCATTGACATTCCTGCACGGAAGATCGAGAAAGACAACGTCGAAGAATTTTGGGCTGAGCTCAAAAAGCTTACGGACGAAACAGACAGTGAAGAAGCCGGAGAAGAAGAGTCTGCTGAGTAAGCCAGGACACTTCTCATCCTCATCCAACTGGGGACTGTATTTCATGATTGAATACAGTCCCTGTTTTTTGATGACTGTAGCCGATGCCAGAATCCAATCTCATTCTCAATGTACAAAATCTCACCAAACGCTTTCCGGGCGTGGTGGCACTCAACAACGTACAGTTACAACTGTATGCTGGTGAGTTTCTATCGTTGATTGGCGAGAATGGAGCGGGCAAAAGCACTTTGATGAAAATCCTTGCCGGGGTCCAGTTACAGGACGAAGGTACGGTCGAAGTCTTTGGCAAGCTGGCGAGAATGGACAGTGTCAAGGCAGCACAAGCTCACGGAATCGCCTTGATTCATCAGGAGCTAAACCTAAGTGAAAACCTGAGTATCGCGGCCAATATTTTTCTGGGCCGGGAACCGTCCTCCTTTGGTTTTTTAGACAAGCAGACAATTCACTCCGAAGCCAGGCGATTTCTGGAAATGGTTGGGCTGAATATCCTCCCGGAAACTCTAGCCAGTGAGCTCTCCATCGGGCAACAACAGCTCGTCGAAATTGCAAAAGCACTTAGCATCGATGCGCGCATTCTGATTATGGATGAACCAACGTCGAGCTTAAGTGCCGGAGAAACTGAAAAACTTTTTGAAGTGATTGCTGACCTCCGAACACGTGGTGTGAGCATTATTTATATTTCACACCGTCTGGCCGAAGTCAAAGCACTATCCGATCGAGTGACCGTATTTCGAGACGGTTCCTATGTGGGTGATCTAGCTGGTGATGAAATTACCCACGATGCCATGGTTAAACACATGGTCGGTCGCGAACTCTCACAGTATTATGCCCACGAGCCCAACGAAGTCGGTGATGTGATTTTGAAAGTCACGAATTTACGAACTCAGGCTAATTCGGATCATGAACTTAGTTTCGAGGTGAAACAGGGAGAAATCGTGGGAGTATCCGGATTGGTCGGAGCCGGACGTACGGAAATGCTGGATGCGTTATTTGGTGTCGCCCCCGCGTTAAGTGGATCCCTGGAAGTTAATGGCGAGCTGGTGGTCATTCGATCGCCACAAGACGCTATTGGTCTGGGGTTAGCTCTGGTCCCTGAGGATCGCAAGGGTCAGGGATTAGTGCTACCGATGAGTGTTAAAGAAAACACCAGTTTGGCGTCTTTAAAAACGCATGCCATCTCGGGATTTTTTCGCAACGCTAACCGGGAATGCGAAGATACCGAGGAAATGATCGAGCGTTTAAGAACGAAAACTCCTAACGCGGATCAGATTGTTGGATTCCTTTCAGGAGGTAATCAACAAAAAGTTGTCCTCGGCAAATGGTTGGCAACACATCCAACGCTCCTTTTACTTGATGAACCAACTCGGGGAATCGATATCGGAGCTAAACAGGAAATCTATCAACTCATGGAAGAACTGGCAGCACAGGGAATGGCCGTCCTGTTTGTTTCCAGCGAATTAGAAGAGATCATTGGTATGTCCGACCGGACGATTGTTATGCACGAAGGTCGCATCACAGGTGAGTTGCCACGTGAACAACTGACCGAAGAAGCAATCATGCAGTTAGCCACCGGTGGCGTTCAATATTAACCAAACCAATTTCATTCCATCTCAATCATAAAAGGCGTTACTCAGATGAATAAAATCATGGGAATTCTGATGCTACTGGTCTTTGCCTGTATTGCAACGAATATCCTAAGTGGTGGTAACTTCGTCATTCCCTTCAACCTACAAAACCTGATGATTCGGACATCCATGTTCGGCATCATCGGGATCGGTGTGGCCTTTGTGATTATCACCGGTGGCATTGATCTTTCGATCGGTTCCATGATTGGCTTGATCGGCTGCCTGATGGTTCTGTCGCTCACCAAATGGGATTACGGAATGGGTACCACTCTGGCGATCGTGTTGGGCGTATCTTTACTGTTGGGCTTATTACATGGAGTGTTGATCACCAAAGCTCATCTCCAACCGTTTGTCGTCACACTATGCGGCCTACTCATTTATCGAGGAGCTGCCCGCTGGATTACGGACGATGGGACAGGCGGTTTTGGGCAGGACTACAATGACTCCTTACGACTGCTTGCAACGGGTAAACCATTCTCCATGTCCACAGTGCTGATCGTTTTGGGCGTTGTGGCCGCAGTCATATGCATCTTCAAACTCGTAAAACAACAGAAAAGCCAGAACACTCCCTGGACCTGGACTCTGGGCATCGTAATAAGTTTAGTCATTGGCCTTTGTGGTGGGAGTCGATTTATCAACGTGTCTGAGGATACAGTATTAAAGCTCGCCAATCCCACTTCCGTCCAGATTTACAATAAGTTTGATTCCACCAAACTCAACATCAGAAAACTTGATGAAACGGACGCGGATCAACGCCCGAGTAAGTTCATGCCCGAGATTCTATTGAATTATTTGGGGTACTTAGCCTTGCCCATCGCCATCACGTTAGCATGCTGTTTCATTCAAGTCGATCGCCGAGTGGGAATACTTTCCATTGGATTACTGATGGGAGGAGCACTCATGACATTCCTGGCCTCCAGGCATGTGGACAAGCTTTTCAGCAACAGCGAGGACATCGGATTTTCGGCAATCGGTGCAGTCACTATCTCGCTCGGTGTCTTTATCGTGGGACTCGACCGATTCCTTAAAGGTGTTTACAAATCATTGCCAAACTTCCGTGGTTTACTGGGGATCACCTGTGTATTGGGAGGATGTTGGCTGGTAAGTCAAACACCCATTTGTCGTACATTGATCCCAGCTCCGATGATCTTTCTGGCGGTGATCTCTGTTGCAGCCGCCATTTTTCTTAACCAAACCATCTATGGTCGATACTTGCTGGCATTAGGTAACAATGAAACTGCTGCCAAGCTGAGTGGCATTAACACCGACCGCATGATCATACTGGCGTATGTCATCTGTGCGTTTTGTACCGCCATCAGTGGAATCCTCTTCGCATTGGACGGCAACTCTGTTCAACCAGCCGGCCATGGGAATTTCTACGAACTCTATGCGATTGCTGCCGCCGTACTGGGCGGATGTAGCTTACGTGGAGGAGAAGGAAGTATCACTGGAGTCGTGATCGGAGCCGCAGTTATGCGTGTTCTTTATAACTCGATTACCCTACTAAAAATCCCCACCACTTTGGAATTTGCCATCATTGGAGTCGTCATCATGATCGGAGTTTTGGCTGACGAAGTTGTCAAAAAGATTAATAATGCGAAGCGACAGCAGGAAGAAGCAGCACGCGTCAGCCTTGTTGACGTAAATAATTCAGACTAGAATGATAGCCACAGTGGGTGGAACGTATGCCAACCGCTAATAGTAATATTCGTACGACCTTTTACTATCCTAGGAAACTTAATTATGAAAAAAGCATTTCTATTAATGCTGTTCGTATTCAGCATCACAATTGCTGGATGTGGCGACAAAAAAGCCGATGTAGCTGCCGATCCAGATGCAGATAACATTTCAACTGAAATGGAAACCGAAGGTGAAACTCCTGAAGATCCAGGTGAAGAAGCTGAAGGTGAAGGCGAAAACTCATCTGACGGCTAAGCTCTGTCAGCATGAGCACTTTGCTCAACAGATTAAAAGCGTGGTTAGTGGAAACTGACTACGCTTTTTTCGTGGACCAATGTCTAGCCGCTCAACCGAACTGATCTGGTAGAAGGGTGGAGCCGACCTGAGAGGTTTAGCAGTAATCAAAAGGGGATTTATGAGTATAAGCACAATAGATTAAATCCATCGGGTGCATCACTCTGACACTCTCATCCTGAACGCGACGCTCTCTGTCTATCTGCATCAAACATCCTGAATTCGCCGTAAGAACGATGCTGGCACCTGTTCCACGGATATTCCCCAGTTTTCGCTGACTTAGCTGATCCGCCATATCTGTTTCGGTAAGGTTGTAAGTCCCCGCCGCTCCGCAACACATTTCGCTTTCAGGTAAATCGACCATTTCGACTCCTGGAATCTTACTAATGATATTACGAGGTTGTTGTCGGACTTTCTGAGCATGTACTAAATGGCAAGCATCGTGATAGGTAACTTTGACGTCCAGAGGAGCCTTCGGAGGAATATTGGAGCTTGCTCGTCGGTACCAACCAGCATCGACAAAACCTAGGCGTCCACCTGCTGACTAAGATGTTCCACAATCGTTTTACCGATTTTAAGCGAACTGGTTGCTGCCGGGCTCGGAGCGTTACAAACATTGATGATTCGTGGTGATGAGAGAATGATAAAATCATCAATGAGACTTCCGTCAGTACCTAATAACTGAGCACGCACTCCAGCTCGTCCACGTACCAGATCATCCTCCGTGACGCTTGGGACGAGTCGTTGTAGTGCTTTGACAAACGCTTTTTTACTAAAGGATCGCCACATTTCCCCCATCCCCTTCTTCCAGTGCCTGAGGGCCATTCGGCGAAAGCCTTTATATGCCAACGCTTCGGCAAGGTCCTTTAGGTTGACATCGCGTTTGCGATAACCTTCTCTGGCAAAAGCGAGTACCGCATTCGGGCCACACTCAAACCGGCCGTCAATCATCCTGGTGAAGTGCACGCCTAGAAATGGAAACTGGGGATCTGGCACCGGATAAATCAGGTTATTACAGAGGTGATAAGACTCCGGCTTGAGGTCGTAATACTCTCCACGAAAAGGGACGACTTTTGATTCGGGGCGTTCCCCGGTTTTCTTCGCCACCCGGTCACAAAATAGTCCTGTACAGTTGATCATGTAGGCACCACGGAATTCACCGACGGTTGTCTGCACGACGACTTCAGTTCCGTCGCGTTGGACACCCTGAACCAACGCATTGTTAACAACCTGACCACCTCGTTGGATAAGTTTTTCGGCCAGCCTCAATGCCACGTCTCTATAACTGACAATGCCGGCATCGGGGACCCAAATCGCTTTGATGCCGGCCGTGTGAGGCTCAATTTCACACAATCGCTCCCGCTCGATGACTTCGCAGCGTACACCATTTTGCTGTCCGCGATCATAGATATTCATCAGCCGCTCGACTTCGGCTTCATTGACTGCCACAATCACTTTGCCACAAATGTCATAGGCAATCCCTTCTTCTTTACAAAACTGTTCCATCATGGCTCGGCCTTCATGACAGTTCCGTGCTTTAAGAGATCCCGGTTTATAATAAATTCCCGAGTGAATCACTCCCGAATTACTGCCTGTTTGATGAATACCTAACTCGGATTCTTTTTCGAGAATCGTCACTTTCATGCCGGGATATTTATTGGTGATTTGATAGGCGGTCGCCAGGCCGACGATACCTCCGCCGGCAATTACAACATCACGTTGGCTGTCACTCATTGGGAAATTATCAATCTCATGGAAAGGGGCCCCAGTTGAATATTGTCCACGTCTGGGGGTTACTTTATAATCTGCGTCAGGCACAGGATCCTATTGTACTCTCTCGTGCCCAGGTAAGCTTGTACCCACGAAAGTTGGTACGTTCAAATACAACTCCCCAAAGGATAGGTACTTATGGCATTCCCCTTCCCGGTTACATTACGCCTTACCGTTCTGATCCTGGCAATTCTCCTGAGCGGATTGCAACGCTCGAGCTTAGCCCAGTCGTCTAACTCGTTTACCGATTACGAAACCGAAATTGCTTTGCAGGATACCGAGTCCTCCAATGCTGGTGCGAAGTCCGCAAAAGAGATTCAGCAGCAGGATGAAGAACTCTATCAACTGATCAAATTGTTTGTTGACACCCTGGACCAAATCGATCGTAACTACGTGAAGGATGTTGACCGACGCGAATTAATCGATGGCGCTATACAAGGCATGCTTGGCAAGCTCGACAAACACTCCAACTACATACCTCCCTCGAATGTGGATCGATTTAAATCCCGGGTAGAAAATGAATTTGGTGGGATCGGTATCCGACTGAATAACCAAAATGGAAAACCAACCATTATTACTCCGATGCATAACAGTCCAGCCTATAAAGCCGGCATTCGTCCCGGTGACATCATCACAGCGATTGATGATCAGGCTACCGACGAACTTCAACCGGAAGACATCGTGGCTGCCTTGAAGGGGAAGATTGGGTCAACCGTTAAACTCAATATCCACAGGCCTTCAGCAGACAGCTCCCGCGTTATCGATGTAGAACGAAATCTGTTTCGAATAAGTTCCGTACGAGGCGCCAAACGCAATGAAGATGATAGCTGGAACTACTTCATTGATTCCGAAAACAAAATCGGTTATCTGCAGGTCGCTAATTTTGGCCGGCATACAACCAGCGAGATTCTGGATGCGGTCAAGCTACTGAAGAACCAGGGCGTCAAGGGTCTTATTCTTGACCTACGGTACAACCCCGGTGGACTCCTGACTGCAGCCATTCAAATCTCAGACATGTTCGTTAAAGAAGGACGCATCGTAAGCACCGAAGGACGTAGCACTCCCAAACGAGTCTGGGATGCCAAAAGCTCTGGTACCTTCGATGATTTCCCGATGGCTGTCCTCATTAACGAATTCAGCGCCAGTGCCAGTGAAATTCTGTCAGCCTGTTTGCAGGATCATGATCGAGCGGTCATTGTGGGGCAACGATCCTATGGAAAGGGTAGTGTCCAAAATATCATCGAACTGGAGGATGGCAAAAGTGTGCTCAAACTAACCACTGCAGGTTATTTTCGCCCCAGCGGCAGGAACATTGACAAGCCCTCGGCCGACGGTACGGATGAATGGGGCGTCTCACCGGATGAAGGATATGATGTCGTCTTCAATCCCGAACAGCATCGCCTACTGCGGGCGGCCAGACGGGACTCGGATATTGTTCTCAATGGCGCCACCCATAATCCCCGGGAAGGAAAGGACTATCTGGCACTTGTTGATACTCAGTTATTGACTGCACAAAATTATCTGTACGGCGAATTGGAATTACCGACGATTGATGTTCCGGAACCTAATCAAGACCCGAATGCACCGACGCCAGACGCGACAGACTCCACTGATCCGGACAAGGAACAACGTCGCCCCTTCAAACGCCCTAAGAAACGACAACCGGTAGAATCAAGTAACGAATGAAAATACTCACGATCGAATCAACATGTGATGAAACAGCCGCTGCCGTTATCACCGATCAATTTGAAGTTCTAAGTAGTGTCGTTGCATCTCAGGAGCAATTGCACCAGAAGTTCAACGGCGTTGTACCGGAAATTGCTGCTCGCGCTCATGTCGAACGGATACTTCCGGTGATCAATGAGACACTGGAACGAGCTGAAGTGCGGCTTGACGAGCTCGATGCAGTGGCGGTTGCCAATGAACCTGGTTTAGCTGGTTCCTTATTGGTGGGGGTCGTGGCGGCCAAAACGCTCTGTTTAGCACATGACATACCACTCGTAGCGGTGAATCATCTGCAAGCACATATTTTTGCCTGTCGATTGGCAGCTGAAAAGAATGTCTTTCCGTGTGTTGGATTGATTGTCAGCGGCGGGCACTCCAATCTTTACCAATGCAATACTGCATTGGATTTCACGCCACTTGGTGGCACGATTGATGACGCTGCCGGAGAAGCTTTCGATAAAGTGGCGACCATGCTGGGACTTCCGTATCCTGGAGGACCGTCCATCTCCAAAGC
>CETM01063019.1_pt1 | contig 27830 bp, 30 predicted proteins | sample 361451 | NCBI WGS metagenome assembly CETM01 (sample SAMEA2622690, study PRJEB7988) | marine metagenome | isolation source: saline water (ENVO:00002010), including
ACTAGGGGTCGGTGGTTCGAATCCACCCTGCTGTACCAAAAAAATGGGAAAAGATAAAAAAACAAATCCTTCTAAGGAATTACCTTTGGGATTTGTAGATAGACAAGAAAAAGAACTATTAATCCGTGACTTCGTAATTTCTAACATTAAAGAAGTTATGATTAAATACGGTTTTCAATATCTCGAAACACCAAGTTTTGAGTATACTGATAGTATTGGGAAATTTTTACCTGACAAAGAAAGACCAGATGCTGGTGTATTTTCTTTTAAGGATGAAAATAAATGGTTATCTCTCAGATACGACCTTACTGCACCGTTAGCCAGATATGTTGCGAAAAATTATCTGCAACTTCCAAAACCATTTAAACGCTATCAATTAGGTTCAGTTTGGAGAAATGAAAAGCCAGGACCTGGAAGATTTAGAGAATTTTTACAATTCGATGCAGACTATGTTGGAACAAAAAATCTACAAGCTGATGCAGAACTTTGTATATTAATATCTGAAATACTAGAAAAGTGCGGCATGAGCAAGTCTGATTATACTGTTAAAATTTCATCTAGAAAATTCACAGACAAATTATTTGAAGAGTTAAAAATTAAATCAAAAGATCAAATATCTATTACGTTACGAGCATTGGATAAAATAGATAGACTTGGGTGGAATGAAGCAAAAAAACTTCTTGGAGAAGGAAGAAAAGATAAGTCTGGAGATTATACTAAAGGAGCAAAACTCACTGATGATCAAATTAAAATAATTGAATCTAATTTAAAAATTGAAAAACCTGATAGTGAAGACTTGAATGAAATTATGAAAATATTTGAGTCTTATAATTTTAAAAATTATAAGTTTGATCCATCGGTTATAAGAGGTTTGGAATATTATACGGGTCCTGTATTCGAGGTAAATTTAAACTTTCAAATAAAAAATTCTAAAGGACAGGCTATTCAGTTTGGTTCAATAGGTGGAGGCGGACGATATGATAATCTAGTAAGTAATTTTGGAAATTTTGATTATCCTGCAACTGGAATATCTATTGGTCTCGATAGACTTGTTTTCGCTTTGATGCAAAAGAAAGATTTTAAAATTAAACCAATTAGACCTGTAATTATATGTTTTTTTGATAAAAGCAAAATTAAAGAATACATCAAAATATTAAATAAACTAAGAAATTCAAATATAAGTTCTGAGATTTATCCCGGTGAAGGAAAATTAAAAAAACAAATGGAGTATGCAAATAAAATAGGTTCACCTGCAGTCATTTTATATGGTGATAATGAAATAAAATCAGGAAAACCAACTCTAAAAAATCTTGATAATGGCAAAGAGATTTCTGTAAACTTTGAGGAACTGGCGAATGAAGTCAAAAAATTACTCTGAAAATATAATAAAAATTTTTAAGAAAGACGGTTTTACTCTATCAGAACCAGATGTTTTATTAGACTCAGACTATATCATTCAAAGATCAGGAGAGAATTTTAGAAAGCTAATGTTAACTTTTGAGGATGATACAGGCAAAAGTATGTGTTTAAGACCAGATTTAACAGTTGCTTCGTGTATTAAATATTTAAATGATAATTCTAAAAAGAATTTAAAAATCTTTTATTCTGGTCAAGCCTATAGGAGATCAAAAAATTCAAAAGATAAAGTTATTAATCATCAGTTAGGTATAGAGATTTTAGGTTCTAAAAATGGACCTGCCGATGATATAAAAGTTTTACAGACAATCACTAATTCAATTAAAAAAATAAAAATTAAAAATATTTCAACTAAGATAGGTGATGTAAGTTTATTTAAAAAATTGATTGACTCTTTAAGAATGCCTGAAAGATGGAAGCTTAGACTAAAAAGGCACTTTTGGAGACCAAAATATTTTGAGGATTTACTAAATAGGCTTGAAACTAATTCAGATGTAGATCCTTCTTCAGTTAAATTAGATAAAAAGAAATTTTCTGAGATGAAAAACATTGATCAAACAACAGAAATTGCAAATCGAAAAGTTTCTGAAATTTTGTCTAGATTTGAAAAAAAAATAAAAGATCCTAGATCATTTAAAGAAAATAAAAAAATTGTAAAAATTATAAGAGAGTTTTTAAAAATTAACTGCTCTATTGATAAACTTGAGCAATCATTAAATATTTTTGTCAAAAAAAATAATTTGGACAAAAGTGTTTTCAATAATTTATCAACTTTAAAGAACCTATCCAAAATAAATTCAAAAATGATTTTCTCAACAAACTTTGGAAGAGACATTGAATATTACACAGGAGTAGTTTTTGAAATTTACAATTCTTCAAATAAGGAAATAGCAAGAGGAGGAAGGTATGATAGTTTATTAAAAAGTCTGGGATCTAAAAAAAATATAGCTGCTGTTGGTGCAGCAATTAATTTAAATAATTTAAGAAAATGAAAAACTTAATAAGCATAGGTTTACCTAGCAAAGGAAGATTGAAGGAGGGTTCAATATCCTATCTTAATAAAAATAATTTAAAACTTACTTCCAATGGAGGAGAAAGAAATTATTTTGCCGAGATTGAAAATTTTAGTAATATCAAAATAATTTATTTACATGCAAAGGAAATAATACAACGGTTAGGCGATGGTACCCTCGATCTTGGAATATCAGGTTTGGATTTATTGAATGAGTCAACAATAAATTTAAGAAAAAAGATTGAGGTTAAAAAAAAATTAGATTTCGGTTTTGCCAAAGTTGTAGTTGCAATACCTAATAATTGGATTGATGTTCAAACTGTTGCTGACCTAGAGGAAGTCTCTTTCGATTTTAGAGATAAAAAAAATAAAAGATTAAGGGTAGCAACCAAGTATCCAAATTTAACTAATGATTTTTTAGTTTCAAAAGGCGTTACACAATACAAAATAGTGCCAAGCCTTGGCGCAACAGAAACTTATCCTTTTATTGGATCATCAGAAATAATTACAGACATAACCTCTACTGGAAAAACATTAAAAGATAACAACCTTAGAGTTCTCAAAGATGGAATGATCTTGAAATCACAAGCATGTATGCTTTATTCAAAAGCTAGATATAATAAAATTAAACAATTTCTTAATTCACTTAAGTTCTAATGAAAAAATGTTTTTTGCATATAGGTAATTTTAAAACTGGTAGTACTTCATTACAAAAATTTTTGTATATAAATAGTAAGGAATTTGATCAACATAACATTCTGCCCATCTATTACAAAAATTGGTTTGGTGAAACAATAAATCATTACAATTTGTACAAAGACTTTAACGAGGGAAATTTGAAAGAAATTGAGGATTTTTTTTCAAAAATTACTGCAAATAAAGATATAATTTTAAGCTCAGAATATTTTTCATCTTTTTCTAATCAGGATAGAAAAATTGAATTTTTAAAAGAAACCATAGAAAAGTTCGGATACAAGCTAATTATCATATTTTATTATAGAAAAGATAGTGATTCTTTGTATTCTTTATACTCTGAAATGTTAAAACAAAAGCGTTCGGCTGAAATCGAAAATGTTTTTAAGTTTAAAGAAAAAGTTTTCAAAAATGGCTCATATTTTATAGAAAATAAATCAAAAAATTGGTACTTAAATTCGAATTATTTCATAGATTATAAGATGGTATGCGAAAAATGGAAAAATCATTTTAAAAATAATTTTCATTCTATTGAATGTAATTTTGAGTCTGACAAAGCGATTTTTGCTGATTTTTTAAAAGTAATTGGTATAGAAAACCTATCCAAGTTCGATATACCATCAAAAAAAAACGTAACTACCAAAATTAAGTTTTGGAAATTTAAAAGAATATTTATTTATTTTTATTTAAAATATTACTCAAAAAAATTTTTCAAAAAATTCAATTAAATTTAAATAGAATTTTTCCATTCATCATAGAGTTTAGATAAATCAAAATTTTTATAATGAAAAATATTTTGAAAACTCATTTTGTAAAAATCATCAATTACTAAATGGTCAATATTATTCATAATTTTTTTATACTCCTCTAGAGTTCGTATATATTTGCCCCTATCAAATTTTATCATTAATTTATTTATTACTTTATTTTTATGATTAATTGGATCAACTGAAAGAAAATAACTTTGATCAAATTCTTTTATAAATTTATTTATACTGATAACTGTTTTATCATCTAAGTGATGAATAGCCCCATTAATAAAAATAAAATTAGGGTTAAAGCTTTTTACCTTTTCAATTGAATTTTCATTATTCATGTCTAACTGTAGAAAATTAAATTTTTTCCATTTATTTTTTGAAAAATTTAAATATTTTTCACTATAATCAACACCAAGATAATCATTTACATACTGATTAATGTATTCAAGTACATAGCTATCTCCACAACATAAATCTAAAATTCTAATATTTTTAGACTCAAGTTTTGAAAAGATAAATTTAATTAAGTCATATTCACTATATTTAGATCTTACAGTTTTTTGATAAAATCTATAAAGACTTGGATTTTTTAATAAAAAGTCTATCATGATAATATACGACTTGTTAAATATAAATTATGATTAAATCATTATCAATAGTTTTTCCAATATATAATGAAGAAACAAGATTGCAATCAAGCTTTAATCATATTGTTAATTTTTTAAAAACAAAAAAAAATTTTAAAACTCAAATAATTTTTGTGGATGATGGAAGTGAAGATAATTCACTAAAATTATTACAAGAATTCGTAAAAAATATAAAAAAGTATAAAATAAAATATAAAGCAACATTCATCATAGTAAAATCAAAAAAAAATTTAGGAAAGGGATCTGCTTTAAAACTTGGAATTAAAAAAGCACAATGTGAATGGGTCTTAACCTCAGATATTGATATGTCAGTTCCTCTTTCTCAATTGTTAAGTTGGATAAAAAGAAAATTAATTTCGAATAAATGTTTTGTTTATTTTGGAACCAGATCTCATTCCAAGTCAGTTGTTAAGCGCGATTTTTTTCGAAAAATATTAGGAGATATTGCAAGTTTTTTAATATCAACAATTTTAAATATAGAAATAGAGGATACTCAATGTGGTTTTAAACTTTATAAAAGAAAACAAGGACAATTAGTTTTTTCAAAGTTAATTAATAAAGGATTCGATCACGATATTGAAATTGTACTAATTTTGAAATCCAAAAATATTGGAATAAAAGAACTGCCTGTAAAGTGGACACACAGATCAAACAGCAAAGTGAATATATTCGTTGATCCTATAAAAATGTTTGTGGGGTTGTTTATAATGAGACTTAGATTTTTTTAATTTAATTAAATAAATTGTAATAATAAATATTTGACCCTATACAAAGTGCAGATAAATATACATAAAGTATCACTGCATTTCTAAAGTTAAGGAGCAGTTTTGTGCTAAAAAATGTGAAAACTAATATCAGTATTGTTGGATCAAAATATTCTTGCATTAAAGGATTTGTAAAAATTGGTATAATTAAAAAATATAGTAAAATTAATTTATCTTTTAAATTCTTTTGCGTAAAAAGTATTATGATTAAAAAGGAAGCTATAAATGAGATATAAATGAATATTTTTCTAATTAATAAATTTTCAAATAAAATTAGTGAAATTTTGTGAACATACCCCTTTCCTAAAAGTGTGTTAACATTTATTAAATCTTTACCAACTAGTGATGAAGTAATAATTAAGTAAAAAACATAAAATAAAAAAATTATTGCCAAATAGTAATTTTCTTTTTCTTTAAAAAAATTTTTTAACATTTCAGATATTTTATCAGATTTAAAAAATAAAATTGGTAGCAAATAAAAAGCTATAATAGTTGAAGCGTAACCCAAATGATCTAAGTAAATTACATTACCTAAGTTTCTTGCTTCAGTTAATGTTGTTGGGAATATACCTCCCCAAGTATAGATCAAATACATGTAGGGTAATGACATGACAAAATATAAAAAAGTACATAAAATTTTTATTCTTTTTTCAGATTTCAATATGCTCAAATAACAAATAATTGGCACTATTAAAAGTTTTTGATCGAAGTAAATACATAGTGAACTAAAAGTTACACATAAAAATAAATTAATAAAATTAATTGATTGTTTCTTATTTTTTTCTAAAGTTAAATTTAAAAAAATTGCAGATAGCAATAAACTAATGAAAGCATAATTTTCTTCCATACCCCAAAAAGAACTGGTTCTGAAATAAGGGCTTAATAAAATACTAGATGAAATTAAAAATAATGTCAGACTATCAATTTTTTGATATTTCATTCTCAAAAAAAGGTAAAATATTATTGGGACAGTTAAAGAAAGGAAAAATACTGTTCTTCTAAAGTTTATTTTACTTTCAACAAAAGGATTAAAAAATTTATGTAAAAGATATGATAGAGGTGTACGGTTAGTTAAATAATTTTCATGTTCAATAGCTGTAAGAATATCGTTATTTAAAAAAATTTTAAGATTTGTCCAGGTATAATTCCAGTCCCCATCATAACTACCTGCGCCAGATGAGTTTTCATCTAAATAAAAGCCCAAGAAGAAAGAAAACCAAGTTAGCAATAAAATAAATATACCTAAAAAAACTTTATAATTATTTTCATTAGTCATTGATAAGATATTTAGTTTTTTTTATGAACTTTTTCAATGTATAACATTATTATAAATTAATTTAAATAATTATGTTGTTTGATAAATTACTTTACCATCTTGTAAATCTTATTTTTCAAAAAAACTTCGATAAAGAAATAAGAAAAACAATAAAAAATAAAAAAAGAATAGTGGTATTTGATGTAGGTTGTTATAGAGGTACTTTTACAAATAAAATTCTTGATTTATTAGATAAGCAAAAATACACATTTTATTTATTTGATGTTAATAGAAAAGTTAAAGATTACTTATCAAATCTAACCAAACTTAAGAATATCCACTTTAATGAAGTAGCTTTAACTAACAAAAAGGGAGTAAGCAATTTTAATTATAATAACGTATTTGAATCAGCAGGCTCCTCTCTATCTAATTTAGTAAAAGATGATAAAAAATGGAATAACTCAAGAAAGTTTTTTGTTGGATTATTTTTTTCAAACAAGAAAGGTTATTCTAAATATAAGGTTGTTACTGATACATTAGATAATTTTAGCAAAAAAAATAAAATCAAATTTATTGATATTCTTAAAATTGATGTAGAAGGTTCCGAACATGATTTATTGATGGGTGCAAAAAGTATGTTAAAAAAAAATAAAATTAAAACTATTCAGGTTGAGATATTAGAAAAAAAAAATAAATTTATGAAAAAAGAGAAAAAAATTTTAAGTTTTTTAGAAAAAAATAATTTCTCTCTTATTAAAAAAGTTAACATTCAATCTATTTCAATGTTCAGTGATATTAAGGGCGGAGATTATTTGCTTATAAACAAAAGTAACTTAAATTCCTAATGCCAGACAATTTTAGACATAAAAAAAAGGACAGTTTTTAAGCTGTCCTTTTTTTAATTCTTTTATTTTTTATGGGATTACATTCCCATACCACCCATACCACCCATACCACCCATACCACCAGGAGGCATTGCAGGTCCTGAGTCTTTTTCCTCTGGCTTGTCTGCTATCATGGCTTCGGTTGTAATTAGTAAACCTGCTATGGAAGATGCATCTTGTAATGCTGATCTTACTACTTTCATTGGATCTATAATTCCTTTTGCAAACATATCGCAATATTGTTCTTCTTGAGCATCAAACCCATGAGTATGTTTTTTTCCGTCCAATAATTTGCCAACAACTACTGATCCATCTACACCAGCATTTGCTGCAATCTGTCTAATTGGTGCTTGAAGAGCTTTTTTTATAATATCTACTCCAGCTTTTTGGTCGTCGCCTTTAACTTTTACTTTATCTAACTCTTGAGATGCGTAAAGAAGAGCACATCCACCTCCAACTACAACTCCTTCTTCTACTGCTGCTCTAGTAGCATTTAAGGCATCTTCAACTCTATCTTTTCTCTCTTTAACCTCTACTTCTGTTGCACCGCCAACTTTAATTACTGCAACTCCACCGGCTAATTTAGCCAATCTCTCTTGAAGTTTTTCTTTATCATAATCAGAAGTTGTTTCTTCAATTTGTTTTCTAATTTGGTTGCATCTAGCTTCTATGTCTGCTTTTTTACCAGTTCCAGCTACAATAGTGCTGTTTTCTTTATCAATTTTAACTTTCTTGCATGAACCTAAATTGTTAATTTTAACATTTTCAAGTTTAGCACCTAAGTCTTCAGATATAACCTGTCCTCCTGTTAGGATAGCAATATCTTCTAACATTTCTTTTCTTCTATCTCCAAATCCAGGCGCTTTAACCGCAACTACTTTTAGCCCTCCTCTTAATTTATTTACTACAAGTGTTGCCAAAGCCTCTCCTTCAACATCCTCAGAAATTATCATCAAAGGCCTGTTTGCTTGAACTACAGACTCTAATAACGGAACCATTGGTTGAAGGTTAGTTAACTTTTTTTCATGAAGCAAAACTAGAGGATTTTCTAATTCAGTTGTCATTTTGTCTGCATTAGTAACAAAGTACGGAGATAAATATCCACGGTCAAACTGCATACCCTCAACTACATCAAGTTCAGTTTCAATCCCTTTTGCTTCTTCAACTGTTATAACACCTTCGTTACCTACTTTTTGCATAGCCTTGGAAATCATATCTCCAATTTCTTTTTCTCCATTAGCAGAAATCGTTCCAACCTGGGCTACTTCTTCGTTTGCTTTAACTTTTTTTGAGGTTTTCTTTAAATTATCTATTACATTTTCTACAGCCTTATCTATTCCTCTCTTAATATCCATAGGGTTCATTCCGGCAGTGACATATTTTATTCCCTCCCCAACAATTGCTTGAGCCAAAATACTTGCTGTTGTTGTTCCATCACCAGCGTTGTCATTTGTTTTGCTAGCAACCTCCTTAACCATTTGTGCTCCCATATTTTCAAATTTGTCTTCTAACTCAATTTCTTTTGCTACGGTCACACCATCTTTTGTTGTCCTTGGGGCGCCATAAGATTTATCTATTACTACGTTTCTTCCTTTTGGACCAAGAGTTGTTTTCACAGTGTTAGCTAGAGTGTCCACACCCTTTAACATTTTTGCTCTTGCTTCGTTGTTAAATTTTATAATTTTTGGCATTTTAATCTCCTTTTAATAATTTATTTTATTTTTGAAATTCCCATAATGTCAGATTCTTTCATTATGCTGTATTCTTTGCCGTCAATTTTTACTTCGGTTCCAGACCATTTTCCAAACAAAACTCGGTCTCCAATTTTAACATCCATTTTTATAATTTTTCCATCTTCTGTTTTGGCTCCAGGACCTACGGCTACGACTTCTCCTTCTTGAGGTTTCTCCTTTGCAGTATCAGGTATAATAATACCACCTTTAGTTTTTTCTTCGCTATCAAGCACTTTAATTAATACTCTGTCGTGCAATGGTCTAAATTTCATGAAAACTCCTATAATTTATAATATTGAGAAATATGGTATGTATTTAGAATATTTCAAGAGTATGATAGAAAAAAAACAGTCGAAAAAACCCTTAATTTCCTATGAAAATTAAAAAATTAGACCACCTATCTGAAATTTACGAAGAATATGATGCTTTTCTCATCGATTTATGGGGAGTAATGCATAATGGTATAAGATTAAATCCTTCAGCCATGAACGCAGTCAGGGAGCTTGAGGAAAAAGGTAAAAAAGTTATTTTTTTGTCGAATGCTCCTAGACCAACTAATAAAGTTATAAAATTTTTAAAAAAACTAAACATGCAAGAAAAGTATCTTAAAAATGTTTTAACTTCAGGTGAAGCAGCAATAAAATCCCTAAAAGAAAATAAATTTGGTAAAAAATTTTATCATCTAGGCCCAGAGAGAGACGATTCTTTATTTATTGATATTAAACAAAATAAAACTTCACTTGAAAAATGTGATTTTATTTTATGCACCGGATTGTTTGATAATGAGTATGATAATTTAAAGTATTACCAAGATTTATTGAGAGATTTTACAAAAAAGAAATTAGTATGTACTAATCCAGATTTAATTGTTCACAGAGGAGAAGAAGAAGAATATTGTGCAGGTAAAATAGCAGAAATTTTTGAAAAAATGGGTGGAGAGGTAATATATTTTGGAAAACCTTATAAAGAAGTTTATCTTTCGTGTTTGGATAAAAATCAAAAAACTTTAGTAATTGGAGATAATATTAATACAGATATTAAGGGTGCAAATAATATGAATTTAGACTCAATATTTATAACAAGTGGTGTACATAGTTCAAAAATAAATAATAATCGAGAAGCTATAGTAAAATTATTAAGTGAAAAAAATGTTTCAGCAAATTTCTTTCAAAATGAATTAACCTGGTAAATGAAAATTTATACAAATTTTAATATTGAAAAAAGATTTCAAAATTCAGCTATCGCCATTGGTAATTTTGATGGTTTTCATTTGGGCCATCAAAGAGTAATAAAAAAAGGAAAACAAATTGCAAAAAGAAAAAATATTAAATTTGGTTTAATGGTATTTCAGCCTTTGCCTGTTATGTATTTTAACAATAAATTAAAAAATTATAGAATAGACTCTTTAAAACAAAAAATTGCTTCAGCAAAAAAATATGAAATAGATTTTTTAATAATTAAAAAATTTGATAAAAATTTTTCTAATATTAGTTCTATAGATTTTATCGAAAAAATTCTTTCGAAAAAATTAAAAACAAAATTAATTTTTATAAGTAAAAATTTTAGATTCGGAAAAAATAGAACTGGAGATCTTAAACTATTAAAAACTAAGGAAAAATTTTTTGGGTATAAAACAAACACCATTGAACCATTAAATAAAAAAGGAACAATAATATCTTCAACACAAATTAGAAAAAATATCTCTAAAGGAAAAATTAATTATGCAAATAGTTTGCTTGGCAGATTTTGGACTATTGAAGGTCATGTTAAAAGAGGTGAAAAGAGAGGTAGAAAAATCGGTTTTCCTACATGCAATGTAGATTTACAAAACTATATAATACCAAAACTTGGAGTTTATTCTGCAAATATAAAAGTAGATAAAAAAATGAAAATGAAAGGCATAGTAAATGTAGGTTACAAGCCAACTTTTGGAAAAAACAAACTTCTATTAGAAGCACATATTTTTGGGCTGAAAAAAAATTTATATGATAAAAGGATTAAAGTAATGTTAATTAAATTTATTAGAAAAGAAAAAAAATTTAAAAACATTGTTCAATTGAAGAAACAAATTAAAATTGATATTAAAAACGCAAATTAAGTCAGATGCCTGAAAATAATTTAAACCTTCCTAAAACAGCTTTCTCAATGAAAGCAAATCTTCCGTCTAAGGAACCAAAAATTTTAGACAATTGGAATAAGTCAAAACTTTACGAAAAGTTAAGAAAAAAATCTTCAGGAAAAGAGAAGTTCATACTTCACGATGGACCACCTTATGCTAATGGCCATATTCATATGGGAACAGCATTAAATAAAATTTTAAAAGATATTGTTACAAAATTCCACCAAATGAATAATAAAGACTCAGTCTATGTCCCAGGGTGGGATTGCCATGGGTTGCCAATAGAGTGGAAAATAGAAGAACAATATAAAAAAAAGAAAAAAAATAAAGATGAAGTACCAACAAAAGATTTTAGGAAAGAATGCAGAGAATTTGCAGAGAAGTGGATAGATATTCATAAAAAGGAATTCAAAAGACTAGGCGTTATTGGAGACTGGGACAATTATTATTCTACTATGAGTTTTGATGCAGAGGCTCAAATAGTAAGAGAGCTAGGAAAATTTCTTTTAGAAGGAAGCCTTTATAGAGGCTTCAAGCCAGTTTTATGGTCAACAGTTGAAAAAACAGCACTTGCTGATGCTGAAGTGGAGTATAAAGATCATAAATCAAATACTATATATGCAGAATTTAAGATAAAAAAAACTGACAAAGATTTTTTAAAAGACTCATCGGTAGTTATTTGGACGACAACCCCCTGGACAATCCCTGCAAATAAGGCTTTGGCTTATAATAAAGGAATTAATTATTCAATTTTAGAAATAGATAATAAAAAAAAGATCATTGTTGCTGAAAAGCTAGTTAATTCTGTAATGGAAGAATGTGAAATTAATAAATTTAAAGTATTGAAATCTTTTAAGGGTGATATTTTCAAAAATATCATATGCTCACATCCATTTAAAAATCTTGGATATGGCTATGATGTCCCAATGTTTGAAGCAGATTTTGTGACTTTAGAACAGGGAACCGGAATTGTTCACTGCGCTCCTAGCCACGGTCCGGACGATTTTAATCTTTGTTTAAAACATGGAATGAAAGCCATTGAAACAGTGAACAATGATGGAAGGTATACTAAAAATATCCCTATTTTTGAAGGCACACATGTATTTAAAGCAGACGAAATTATTGTAAAAAATTTGAAAGACCAAAATAACCTTTTGGGAAGTGGCACATTAGTTCATAGCTATCCTCATTCCTGGAGATCCAAGGCACCTCTCGTTCACAGAGCGACACCACAATGGTTTATTTCAATGGAAAGCCACAAACTAAGAAAGAAAGCATTAGAATCCATTGATAAGACGGATTTTTATCCAGAAAAAGGAAAAGAGAGGATAAGAGCCATGATAGAAACACGTCCAGATTGGTGTATTTCAAGGCAAAGATCATGGGGTGTTCCGCTACCAATTTTTGTTAATAAAAAAACAAATGAACCTTTAAGAGATTCTAATGTTGTTGAAAATATAGCTAAAATTTATGAAAAAGAAGGTTCGGATTGTTGGTTTTATGATGATCCTCAAAGATTTTTAGGAAAAAAATACAAAAAAGAAGATTACATAAAATCAAACGATATAGTTGAAGTATGGTTTGATAGTGGATCAACACATTCCTTTGTTCTTGAAAAAAGAAAAGATCTCAAATGGCCAGCATCAATGTATTTAGAGGGTTCGGACCAACATCGAGGTTGGTTTCACTCATCCTTATTAGAATCTTGCGGAACAAGAGACAGAGCGCCTTTTGATAGCATTTTATCTCATGGTTTTGTTGTTGATGGGAAGGGTATGAAAATGTCAAAATCTGCAGGAAATATTATCTCTCCTGAAGAAATTTTGAAGAAATATGGGGCAGACATCCTTAGACTATGGGTTTCCTCTTCTGATTATGCTGAGGATTTAAGGATTGATCATTCTATATTAGAACAACATGCTGAGTCTTACAGAAAAATAAGAAATACCTTTAGATTTTTATTGGGAAATCTAAGAGATAATTTCATGCCAAAGGATTTTCAAGAAATTAAATATAAAAGTTTCCCCGATCTAGAGAAATTGATTTTACATAAATTATTTATTTTAAATAAAGATATTATGAATAATTTTAAAAAATATAATTTTCATAAACTTCAAAAAGATCTTCTAAATTTTTGTTCACTAGATCTTTCTTCTTTTTATTTTGATATAAGAAAAGATGTTTTATATTGTGATGATGTAAATTCAGAAAAGAGAAAATCTTGCATTGATTTATTAAATATAGTTTTAGAATGTCTAATGAAGTGGTATGCACCAGTTCTATCATTTACCACAGAAGAAATTAATGATTTAGCAAAAAAGAATAGAAAAAACAGTATCCATGAAGAAAACTTTCCAGATATTCCGAGTCAATGGAAAAATGAAGACTTATATAAAAAGTGGGAAAAATTGTTAGCTTTAAGGCAAAAAGTAAATATCGCAATAGAAGAAAAAAGATCAAGTAAAATTATTGGGTCAAGCCTCGAAGCCGATGTTGAAATTACTTTGCCAAAGTCTGAGTTTGATCTTTTAAAAGAAGTTGATCCAAAAGAATTATTTATAACTTCTCATGTTGATCAAAAAATTTCAAAAGCAAATGAAATAAATGTAATAGTTAAAAAAGCAAAAGGTACCAAGTGTGATAGGTGCTGGAAAATAGTTAAAGAAACTAAGAATAATAAATGTTCAAGATGTTTGAAAATAAAATAAAAATACAAAAAGTTGATATTTACAGTCTAGTTTTGATTTTAGTCATTTTTGCCATAGACCGAGTCTCAAAAGTATACCTAATTAAGGCAATTCAATCGAAAGGAAGTGATATTTATTTGTATGACTTTTTAAATTTAACTTTAAATTGGAATAGAGGAATTGCTTTTGGTCTATTAAGCTCAAATGCAAACCTGTTTTATCATGCAGTTTCTGCCTTAATTTTGCTAATAATAGTATATTTAATTTATCTAATGGTTATCTCAGATAATTCTGGAAAAATAATAATATCATTAATAATAGGCGGCGCGATTGGCAATGTATATGATAGATTTACATATTTTGCAGTTCCAGATTTTATCGATTTTCATTTAAAAGATTTTCATTGGTTTACATTTAATTTTGCTGATATTTTTATTTCATTAGGAATTTTTGGTATGATAATAAAAGAATTTTTTTTTAGGAAAAAAACATGAAATATATTAAAACAATCTTATTGTTTTTAGTTTTAGCCTTATTAAGTAACTGTCAAACTGTTCAAGATACAATGACTGGGGCAAAAAAGAAAACAACAGATGAGTTTCTAGTAAAGAAAAAAGATCCATTGATCCTTCCGCCTCAATACGAAAAACTTCCATTACCCAAAAGCCAGGAAAGAAAAAAAGAAAATAAAATTCAATCTGCCTTAGGTACCACTAGTCAATCCAACGAAAATTCGAAAATTAATTCAAATTTAGAAAATCTGATACTGAGAGAATTAAAAAAACAATAATAATATGATTTCAGCTACTACGATAAAAGATGAAATTAAAAAAAATAAAAATCATTTATTTAAATCTTTCTTTGCAGAGCAAATAGATAATTCTTATTTCTTTAAAATTAAAAAATTAAATAAATTTAAAACTGTAGTTGTAATTGGTATGGGTGGATCTATACTTGGTTCAAAGGCTATTTATTCATTTTTAAAACACAAGATAAAAAAAAAATTTATTTTTATTGATAATTTAGACCAAGTTTTTTTAGAAAAAATTCGTAATGAAGAAAATCTTTCAAAAACTCTTTTTTTGCTAATATCAAAGTCAGGTAATACAAGTGAAACGATTATAAATTCAAGTTACTTTAAACCTTTTTTAAAAAAAACTAATGTTATTGTTATATCCGAGAACAAAAATAATATTTTATCAAAGCTTGCTAGAAAAAAAAATTTTATTTTTTTTAAACACAACCATTTTATAGGAGGAAGATACTCTGTATTTTCTGAAGTAGGCATGGTACCGGCATATTTAATGGGACTTAATGTAAAAAAAATTAAAAGCAAACTACCAAAAATTTTAAAAAATAAAAATATTTTATCGAATTCAATTAGAAGTATTTCAAATATCAATAAAAAAAAAATTAAAATTCTTATTTTTTTTAACTATATTCCCGAATTAAATGACTTTCTATTTTGGGCACAACAACTTTTTGCAGAAAGTTTAGGAAAAAATAAAAAAGGTTTTATTCCAGTAATATCAAACTCACCAAAAGATCATCATAGCTTAATGCAATTGTATTTGGATGGTCCTAGAGATAAAATGTTTTATGTATTTAGCTCCAACAAATATAAAAAGATGAAATTAAATTGTGATTTTTTTGGAAAAGAAATGAGATATCTTAAAAAAAGAAGCTATCAAGACGTTAAGATATCTCAGAAAAATGCTTTCATAAAGATACTAAGAGAGAAAAGAATTCCTTTTAGAGAATTTAAAATAAATAACTTTGATGAAAGTACATTGGGTGAATTATTTTTGAAATTTATGTTTGAAACTATTGGTCTTGCAAAAATAATGAAAGTAAATCCATACGACCAACCAGCTGTAGAAAAAGTTAAGATTTTAACAAAAAAATTTTTAATATCATAATAAAATTCCAAAAAAAATTTCTGATCTCCCATAGATTCTATTTTCAATAATATTAATTTTTTTATTTAGTTCAAAATTAGTTTTTCTCTCTCTGTGCATTATTACAATATGTTTTTTATTTAAAACATCTTTATCTCTTAAAACTTTAATTGTATTTATATATTCTTCATTTTTATATGGAGGATCTAAAAAAATTATATCAATTTTTTTTTTTAATTGTATTCTTCTAGAAAATTCTAAAATATCTTCATCAAAAATTTCCGATTTATTTTCAAGATTTAAGTTTCTAATATTTTTTTTCAAATTGTTTATTGCTTCTTTATCTTTTTCAACAAAATAAACTTTTTCAGCATCTCTTGATAAACATTCTATTCCAAATGACCCAGATCCAGCATATAAATCCATTATATAAGAATTTTCGATTTTAACTTGAATATTTTTTGAGTGTTTTAAAATATTAAATATATTTTCTCTTACACTATCCTTGAGTGGTCGGGTTCTTAAATTTTTTGGAAAAAAAATTTTTTTATTTCTATATCTTCCACTGATTATACGCATTATTTTTTTATTGCTCTCCAACCAATATCTTTTCTAAAGAAACCATCATTCCAATTTATTTTTTTTAAATTATTTAAAGATTGTTTTCTTGCTTTATCTAAACTTCCCGCAGAACAGGTAATGTTAAGAACTCTACCACCCTTGGAAAATATTTTATTATTTTTTTCATAAGTTCCAGCATGAAAAACTTGATTATTTTGGTCAGAAATAATTTCAGACAAATTTTTAATTTCTTTATCTTTCACATATTTACCAGGATAGCCGTTTGCGCATAAAACAATTGTTATACAATTATTTTTATCCCATTTTATTTTTATATCTTTTAAATTATTTTTTGTCGCATAATCTACAATTTCAAGAAAATCTGTTTTTAATTTCATCATTAAAACTTGGCATTCAGGATCTCCCATTCTTATATTGTACTCAATTAATTGAGGTTCATTATTATTTATCATCAAGCCCGCATACAAAAAACCCTCATAAGGGTAACCTAAATTTTTCATAGCTTTCAATGTTGGTTCTATTATTTTTTTTCTTATTTTATGATCCAGATCGTTTGTTAATAATCTTCCAGGAGAGTAAGCGCCCATTCCACCTGTATTGGGACCCGTATCTCCTTCACCAACTCTTTTATGGTCCTGAGCAGATCCAAAAAAATGATAAGAATTTTTATCTACCAATACAAAATAGCTTAATTCTTCTCCCTCAAGAAATTTTTCCAAAATAACTTTTTTTGAGGATTTAAATTTACCATTTAAAATTTCATTAGTTTCTTTTAGTGCTTTTTCGATAGACTCACAAATAGTTACACCTTTGCCAGCTGCCAAACCATCCGCTTTAACTACTATTGGAACTCCGATCTTTTTAATAAAATTTTCAGCATTCTTTTCGTCCTCAAATACACCGTAATTTGCAGTAGGAATATTATTTTGCTTACATAAATTTTTCATAAATGCTTTTGACCCCTCAAGTTGAGAAGCAAACTTTCCTGGGCCAAGAACTCTTATAGACCTTTCTTTTAAGTAATCTGTAATGCCATCAGTTAAGGGTTGTTCAGGGCCAACAATGACGATGTCTATATTCTTTTCTTTAATTATATTGTAAATTTCTTCAAAATTTCCAATATCTATATTTATATTTTCTGCTATTTCTTTAGTTCCTGCATTTCCAGGTATACAAATTAACTTACCTATTTTTTTTGAAAGGCTTAATTTGTAACAAATTGCGTGTTCACGACCACCGCTTCCTATAACAGCTAAATTCATATATTGTAGAAACCTCAATGATTAAATTAGCATGAACGGAAATAAAGCAAAACTTAAATTTCTTCCCAATAGTTTTGATATTGTTGAGAAAGGTGATCACGTAACTTGCGCCGTTTCAGGAAAAAAAATATCTTTAGATAAATTAGTTTACTGGAATGTAGAACTGCAAGAAGCTTATTTTTCTCCTAAAGAAGTTAAAGAAAGGTATGAAGAAATAAAAAAAAAGAAGTAATTATTTCCATCTACTATGGGTCCAAATCCACTGACCAGGATTTCTTAAAACCATCTTTTCTATTACCTCATTAATTTTTATTGTTATATTTTTTTTATCTTCTTCTATATTATTTGATCTTTGAATTTTAATTGGATCTTGAATTTCCATATAAAAGGAGTGATCATTTTTTCTCTCCAAATATATCGGAAATATTTCTAAATCAAATTTTATTGCAAGCTGAGCAGGTATAGAAGTTGTGTGAGCGGGTATTCCAAAAAAAGGGCATCTATCCGACTCCCCCACTCTTTGATCTACCATAAGAGCAATACTAGTATTTTTTTGAATAAATTTTATAGACTCCCTTGTGCCAGACAACCCCTTTTTTATTTGGTTTTTGCAAATATATTTTTTTCTTAAATAAACCATTAAAGGATTTAAAAATATATTATTTAAAGGTCTGTATATAGCAGACAAATTTATATCTCTTTTCTCCAATTCCATGGCCATAAGCTCAAAGTTTCCAAAATGACCAGAAATAAATATCGCAGGTTTATTATTCTTTTTAATTTTATTTAAGTTTTCTATTCCTTGTACCTCCATATAATCTTCTTTAAATTTGTTTAAACGGAACTTATTCAAATGAATATATTCTGCAAATATATTACTATAGTTAAGCCACATACTTTTTATTAATCTATCTATTTCTGTCTCAGAATAATTTTTAAATACATTGAGAATATTTTTTTTAATTATTTTTTTTTTTCTAAAAATGAAACCAATTTTTGTAATAATAGCAGAAGAAATTTTTCGAGATAAATTTAATCCAATTATTTTGAATAGAAAAAATAATATATATATAATAATAGCCTCTATTAAATATTTTAATATTTTCATTTCAAAATTTTCTTCATTATTTTTACCAGCTCATCCTGCTTATCAACGTTAACTTTGATTGGTACAAAACCAAATCTCCTTCTATGTTTCAATTTAATTCTCAAATAATCTTTTTCTGTTGTAATAAGTTTTGCATTATATTTTTTTTCTAATTCAATAAGTTTATCTAAATCTTGTTCAGAATAATTATAATGATCTGGAAATTCAATTTCTTTAATTACATTTAACCTATTCATCTTCAGTATATCAAAAAAGTTTGAAGGATTTCCAATTCCTGCAAATGAAATTAATTTTTTATTTTTGAAATCATCGAAATTTTTTAAAATATAATTAAAATAAAAAAATTTTATGTTTCTATTATATTTTTTTAATCTCTCCTCGAATTGACTGTCTTTTTTTCCGTTAACCATAACTATGTTACAGTTTTTTAAATAAGACAATCCGCTCCTTAAAGGACCTGATGGAATTACTTGGCCATTTCCAATCTTTTGATTTAAGTTGAAACACACTATATTTAAATCTTTTTCAATAGTGCTATCCTGAAATCCATCATCCAATATAATTAAATCAAATTTTTTTTCTATTGCCTTAACTATTCCAGTTTCTCTATTATTACATGTAACTATTTTTGTATATTTTTTAATAAGTTCTTGCTCATCATTTTGATCTTTATAATTTTTTTTTAATATAACTGGTTTGGCAAAAGTTTTCATTAATTCGCATAACTTAATTGCCAAGGGTGTCTTTCCAGTACCTCCTACATAAATATTTCCTACACATATTATCGGAACTGAAAATTTTTTTTTATTACCTAAATGACTTTTAATTTTAAAAATTAATCTATAAACATATGAAATCGGCAATAAAATAAGACCATATAAATCAAGATAACTTTTATCCCAGAATTTTGGTTTATTTATTTTCATTTGATAAAATTTTCATATTCTTTAATAACATTTTTAAAAATTGAATTGCTATACTCTATTAATTTATCCTGCTTGTTATTTTTGGTTTTTGGTTCTGCAGAAAAACTTTTCATTAATTCATCCGCCAGTTTATTTTTTTTATCAATTTCTTTGGAAAAGTTTTGATCATCTAGGTAACTATATATCTCTTTGAAATTTGATACGAATGGTCCGTGAAAAATATTACAACCTATTTTTGCAGCATCTATCGGATTCTGTCCTCCATCTTTTTTTAGTTTTTTTAAAAGAGATTTTCCAATAAAAACCTGTTTAAATTTTTTTAAATATTTTGAAACGGATCCATAATAATTAACCAAAATAATATCAGAACTATTGTCTATATTTTCATTTTCATTTTTTATTTGGACTTTCAAACCCATTTTTTTCAAATCTGAAGAAATTTTTTGTGTTCTTTCTATGTGTCTTGGTATGATTATAGTCATAACATTGTATTTCTTTTTAAGAATTTGATGAACCATACCGCAAAATTTTTCCTCACCTTCATGGGTACTTATAGCACACCATACCTTTTTATTTATTTCAACATTAAGAGCTGAGTCTTGGGCAGAGTTTTTTTCTGTATTTAAAGGTGAACAGAATTTTATATTTCCAAAAAATTTTACATTTTTAACGTTAAAATAATTTAAATGCTGCATCGTTTCTTTATCTGATGTAATTGAAAGTGAAATAGAACTAAATAATTCTGTCGCAAAAGTCTTTAGCATTCTCCACCTTTTAAAAGTTTTCTTTGTTATTCTACCGTTAACTAACAAAAGTGGTAATTTCTCCTTCTTAATTTTTAGAAAAAAGTTAGGCCAAATTTCAGAGTCTACAAAAGATATAAGGTTTGGTTCCCAATTTTTAAAAAAATTATTTATTAAAGAGTCAGAATCGTAGGGTAAGAATTGATGGAAAACTCTTTTATTACCGTTATATTTTTTTTGAAACTGAGAAAATGAACTTAAAGTTACAGTAGTTATTAAAAAGTTATATTTAATATTTTTCTTTAAAAAAAAATCAACTATCGGCAAAATACTGTTTAATTCACCTATACTTGCTGCATGAAACCAGAATAAAAATCCATCAGGTCTTTTAACGTTACAGAAAAAGATTTTTTCTTTGAATTTTATTTTATGTTCTTTTTTATAAAATGTTCGAATAAAAATTACAAAACAATAGGGGATATAAAAAATTTTAATAAAAAAATTATATAAAACTTTTAACATGGTTTTTTTTAAATTACTTGTTTGCTATATAGATTTTTATAATCCTTAGATTTTACTAAAAGCTCATTGTGATTACCGGTTTCAACAATATTCCCATTCTTCATAAGCATTATAGTGTCTGCTTTATTAATAGTTGATAGTCGGTGCGCAATTACAAGTGTAGTTTTATTCTTTGTTAAATTAAAAATAGCATTTTGAACCTTTTCTTCGGATTCCGCATCCAAAGATGATGTGGCCTCATCAAGCAAAATAATAGGTGCATTTTTAAGTATAGCTCTTGCTATTGAAAGTCTTTGCTTTTGGCCACCAGAGAGTCTAACACCGTTTTCTCCAATAGGTGTTTTATATTTTTCTGGAAGAGCAACAATAAATTCGTCTGCAGCAGCTAATTTACATGCCTTTGTTATTTCCTCGTGAGTTGCACCTAGCTTTGCATATTTAATATTATTTTCAACACTATCATCGAACAGAATAATATCTTGACTAACGAGTGAAATTTTACTTCTCAATGAATATAAAGAAAACTCTTCAATATTTTGATCGTCTATTAATATTCTTCCTTGTTGTTGTTGGTAAAATCTTGGTATTAAATTCATAATAGTACTTTTTCCTGCTCCACTATGACCGACTAAAGCTGTAATTTTACCACCCTCAACATTTAAATTGATATTTTTGACAGCACTTTCTTTACCAGTTTGGTATTGAAAGCTTACATTTTCAAATTTTATATTTGCATTTTTAATTTTCAGATCTGGAAGTTTTTTTTGATCTTTTATTTGTATTTTTTCATCCACCATTTTAAAAATTCTCTCTGCAGCAGCAGTACCCTGATAAATTGACATATTCAGTGTGGCCAAAGACCTAATCGGTTGATAAGAGAGCATCATTGCAGCTAAAAAAGAAAAAAAATTATTAATTCCTATCTCGCCAGCTGCCATTAGAAATCCAGAGTAATAGATAAAACCTGCGATCATAATTCCAGTTAATGTTTCCATTATAGGCGTTGCCCTAATCAAAATTTCTCCAATTTTAATTCTCTTATCCGTGATATCTTTTATGGCTAATCTAGATTTTTCTTCTTCTACTTTTTCCCTTTGATATATTTTTATAATTTTAGAACCCTTTAGAATTTCTGTTAATAGCATTGTGAAATTGGCAGCCGATACCGCACTCTCTGTAGTAGCTTTTCCCATTCTTTTTCCTAAAGATTTTGCAAAAATTGCTGCTAAAGGCATCATCAAAGTTGCAAAAAGTGTAAGCTTCCAGTTTTGATAAAACATAACACCTACAAGTGTAATTAGTGTTAAGCTATCTTTCATCATACTAAGAAAACCAGTACTAATTAAACTTTGAATTTGTCCGACATCATATAGAAAACTAGAAATATATTTACCAGAATGTTTTGACTCTAAACTTTGAGTATCAGAAACCAATATATGTTCGGCCATTTGGTTTTGTATTGTTTCTATTACACGAAAACCCAAAACTATAACAAGATATCTTGCAAAATATAACGAAGTTCCTTTGGCAGCAAAAACTACAATTATTAAGATTGGAATGACGGCTGCATATGTTTTATCTTTATCTATAAAAATTTTTTTTACCGCCGGATCTAATAACCAAGCTATTGCAGAAGTTGTACCAGCGACAATAACTGAGAGTATTAAGGCGATAAATACACGCCATAAATGTTGTTTGACGTAGTCTTTGTAAAGTCGCTTTAAATGTAATTTAATTTGTTTTAATTCCATTGACTATTAAGTGTAATTAAAAAGATTGTCAAAAATACAATTAATCCTGAAATATTATTAAGTTTAAAAGCCCTTAAACATGTGGAAGGTATTCTAGGGTTAAAAATTTTAATTTGGTAAAACAAGCTAAACATAAAAATAAAATAAAGAATTAAAAAATATCCTATCTCTAATTTCATAATCACAAAAAGTAATAATATTGAACTAGTGACATAGCAACTGCCTACGAAAATATGAAGATTTTTTTTAAATCTAATCGCAGTAGATTTAACACCTATCAACTCATCTTCCGATGCATCTTGCGTTCCATAAATCGTGTCATAGCCGAGTGTCCAAAATATGGCCCCAACGTAAAGAACTATGGGTAAATAGGAGATATCATTTTCGATGGAAGTCCAGGCCATAACAATTCCCCAATTAAAGGTAAATCCCAAAAATAATTGAGGCCAATATGTAAATCGTTTCATAAACGGATATGTAAAAGCGAATATCATTGAAAACATACCTAAATATATTGTGAGTAAATTAAATTGAATGAGGATAATGAAAGCAAAACCACATAAAATTAAAACGTAAATCCATCCTAAGTTTTTACTCAATGCTCCAGAAGCAATTGGTCTTTTTTTTGTTCTATAAACTTTTTTATCAATTTTCTCATCGACTATGTCATTAACTATACAACCAGCACTTCTCATTAAAATAGAACCACACAAGAAAAGAAACATATAATAGAGATAAGTTTCCGTATCTCTTTGAAAATAATATGCTAACGAAAGCCCCCATGTGCATGGCCAAAATAATAATAGGAAGCCGATAGGTTTGTTTAATCTTGTGACATAAATGAAATTTTTTAGATGTATAAACATTATTAGTTCTTGTAAATATCAAACACTAAATACATAATCAATTTGATTCGAAATGAATATAGATTACACAGTTACAGCCTTAATGTTTCCGGCCATACCCCTTATTATGACTGTTTATAGTAATAGGTTTCATACACTGAGTGCATTGATCAGAAAACTTCATGACGAGCATGTTTTTGAAAAACACATTCCTCCTGAATGGGAAAAACAACTAAAAAACCTAAGTCAAAGAATCAATTATTTGAAATATGCTATTGGAGCAGCAAGTTTGGGTTTTTTGTTTAATATGCTAACTGTGCTTTGCTTATATTTAGAGACAATTATTGTTGCAAGACTAATATTTGCCAGTTGTTGTATATCAATGATTGTTTCAATATTATTATTTTTACTAGAAATTTTCCTTTCAACACATGCGTTAAAATTGCATTTGTCAGATATGAAAATTGATGAGAAATAAGATTTATGAAAATTAATGCAATCAGAGCCTTTATAATAGCATCTATTATAATAATTCTTTTGTATGCTTTGGGTTTATTTTTGCCTATAATTTTAACCTCAAATTAACTATGTTCACAAAACCAATAATACTTGTAATTATATTAATTTTACTTTTGGTTTTTTACCTTGTTATTAGATTAGGTGCTGGAAAAAAAAAAGATATAGAGGAGTCCAAAAGTCTAACCAAATATCTTTTTGGTGTCAGAATACTTATAATTATATTAGCAATAGTCGCCTTAATTTTATGGTTTTTTCTCTAAGTTTTTAGAGTAAACCAATTTTCCAAACTCAGTCTTTTCTTTGTATGATTGATTAAAAGTTTTAAGTTGGGACTCACTCATTCTCTTTATAAGTGTATTTAAATTCTTTTCTTTCCATTCATTTGTTGTATCTGATTTTTTCCAAATTTTTTTTTCTTCTTCTGTCCTAGCACAACCATAACAAAATCCTGTAGAAGGATTACTTTTACAAATACTAATACATGGACTTATTATCTTCAAATTACTCATTTGGAATTAATAAGGCTGGACCAATAATTTTTCTTGAACCCAAATCTTCGTGGGCTTTTCTAACATCCGAGAGCGCATACTCCTTAAAAATTTCTATTTTTATTTTTCCAAATTTAACCGCATCAAATAATGATTTTGTTCCTTCTTCAAGCTGAGCTCTTTCTGAGACGTAATGTGTGAGACCGGGCCTTGTAAAGTATAGACTTTTTGCTGCTATATATTTCTTAACATTTATCGGGTCTAGTGCACCAGAGGAGTTTCCAAAGGAGACCATCATTCCTCTTGGCTTTAGGCAATTAATAGATTTTTCAAAAGTATTTTTTCCCACACCATCATAAACAACATTAATTCCTTTATTATTTGTAATTTCAAGTACTCTCTCATCAAAATTTTCTTTATTATAATTAATAACAAAATCACAACCATTTTTTTTTGCTATATTAATTTTATCGTCTGCTCCAACAGTTCCAATCACTTTACAGCCAATACTTTTTGCCCACTGACAAAAAATTTGACCAACACCACCTGCTGCTGCATGAAAAAGAATAATTTCGCCAGCACCAACTTTGTAAGTTTTAAATAAAAGATAATATACAGTTAGACCTTTAGTCATAATGCTTGCTGCAATTTTATGACTTATTCCATCTGGTATTTTAACCGCGATACTTTCGGGTATAACTCTTTCTTCAGAATAAGAACCTAAAGGCGGGGATGCATATGCAACGTTATCACCTATACTAAAATTTTTTACTTCAGAACCAACTTCTTCAACAACTCCAGCGCCTTCCATTCCTAAACCACTAGGTAATTTAAGAGGGTAAAGACCAGATCTATGATATGTATCAATAAAGTTCAAACCAATTGCTACATTTTTAATTTTGATATGTTTAGGGCCGAGGACACCAACATTAGTATCTATTAATTCTAAAACTTCCGGTCCACCATGCTTGTTAATAATAATTGATTTTGGCATTTTAACTTATATAAATTCTTCATGACTTCAAAAGCAAGACTTTTTTATCCTCATGAATTAAAAAGCGGGCTTATTTCAAAGCTTTCAAAAAATCAGTCTCACTATATTAAGAATGTTATGAGATTACGACAAGGTGGAAAAATCTCTCTTTTCAATTCTAAAAATGGCGAATGGGACGCTAGAATTCTTACAAATAATAAAGATTTAATAGAGATTAAAGTTGAAAAACTATATAGACCAAAAGAAAAAGAAAACAATTTGTGGTTAGCTTTTTCTCCTATTAAAAAAGTTCCACAAGACATGATGCTTCAAAAAACCACAGAGCTTGGAATTCAAAATTTTTTTCCACTTATATGTGAAAGAAGCATTGTCAGAGAAATTAATATTGAAAGATCAGAAAAAATTATTACCGAGGCTTGCGAACAATCAAATAGGATTTCAGTTCCTAAAATCAATAAAATTCAAAAATTAGAAAATTTTTTGAAACACTTTCCTGAAAATGGGAGTCTTCTATTTTGTGATATAAATACCGAATATAGTAAAAAAAAAAATATTTTGTCAAAAACCAATCCTATCTGTGTATTAATTGGACCAGAAGGTGATTTTTCAGAGAAAGAAAGAAAATTAATAGTTGATCATAAAAAAACTACCTCCATATCTCTTGCAAAAAATATCTTACGTTCTGAAACTGCTGCAATAGCCGCATGTACAATCTTGAGTTTTGAACTGAATTTTAAGTAATTTATCCTTTAAATTTAGGCAGAATTTTACCTTGCAAAAGTGTCGCAAAACCTTATTAAACATGAATTAAGTATATATATATAGTAAATTCAAATTATGAGTACGTCATACGCATTACTTTTAGGTTTGGTCATTTTTTTGATCTTGTTTATTTATTTTGTTTTCTTTTCTGTTTCATTAAGGTTAGAAAAAAATGAAAATAAAGCAGAGATTGCCGTAAAGAGAAAATCTGTACCATTCAAATGGAAAAGCTTAATAGACTCTAAAAATAAAAAATTAGGATTTATTGACTTAGGCAATCATGTACTTATCGCAGGTATAATATTAATTGGAATTTTTATAGTAACAAACGCTTAAAATGATAGTCGCACTCAGCATATTTTTAATAACAGTTGGATCAATAGCATTTCATTTTTGGTCCCCATGGTGGTGGACAGAAGTAGCATCGAACTGGGGAAACATGGATGATACGATAATTTTAACTTTTTGGATTACAGGCTTTGTTTTCGTGGCAATATGTTTTTTCGTTGCTTATTGTGTTTGGAAGTTTAGTTATAACAAAGATAGAAGAGCAGAATATAAGCCAGAAGATAAAAAATTAGAAAGCAGATTGACTTGGGCCACTGCAATTGGAGTTGCAGCTTTATTGGCACCTGGATTAGTTGTCTGGAATCAATATGTAACAGTACCAGATAACGCTTACAAAGTTGAAGTTTTTGCGTATCAATGGGGCTGGAAATACAGACTCCCAGGTGAAGATAATATTCTTGGAAAAACAGACATTAAATATATTAATGATGAAAATCCATTTGGTTTAATTATAGAGGATCCAAATGGAAAAGATGATCTTTTAGTTGATGCTCAAGAACTTCATGTATTAAAAGATCGTCCCGTTAAATTTGAACTAAGAACAATTGACGTTTTGCATAATTTTTATGTTCCACAGTTTAGAGGTAAAATGGATATGGTGCCCGGTATAGTTACTTATTACTGGCTTACACCGACTAGGGTAGGTGACTTCGAAGTCCTGTGTGCAGAGTATTGTGGATCCGGACACTATGCTATGAGAGGCAGGGTAATAGTGGACGAAGAAAAAGATTACAAAAAATGGGAAGCAAAACAAATAACTTTTGAGAAAATGTTGGCAAAAAGTCGAAAAAATGACAATTTGCAACTAGTAAAAAAAGGAAAATAAATTATAAATACTTAAAATTATGTCAGATGAATACGAACACAAATTAGAAACAAAGTCAGATTATGCTACAGATGCGTCCTCTGTTAATGCACCTGATATAGATGCAGTTCCAGACGCAGAGTTACCAGATCAAGAACTGTATCATTCCCATAGTTGGTGGACAACTTACGTATTCTCACAAGATGCAAAATATATTGGAATTCAATATGCACTAACAGCAGTAGGGACAGGTCTTTTAGGTTTAGTTTTATCCTGGTTAATGAGAATTCAATTAGCTTTTCCTGGTTT
>CETM01028383.1_pt1 | contig 27717 bp, 30 predicted proteins | sample 361451 | NCBI WGS metagenome assembly CETM01 (sample SAMEA2622690, study PRJEB7988) | marine metagenome | isolation source: saline water (ENVO:00002010), including
AAACGGGCACTCCAAGAAAAGATGTAGGATAGTTTTCTCCAATGGTGCCGTGGAAAGCATCCATGATTTGTCAGCATTGTGTCACTCAATTGAGGACATTGTAGCTTCAAACTAGCCTCCTCAAAAAACGAATCATTCAAGCACTAATCCATATGGGAAAGGAACGTGGCGAATGATTCTAGGGCTAAGAGAGGCATCCCCCCCAAGTCAGATTTCAATTCATGGTACCCTGCAATAGTCGAGATAGCCGACCTCGTAGATAAGAGGTACCCAATCAAGGGAATGGACGTATGGAAGCCATACGGACTTTCCGCAATGGGCCTAATTGACCAATTGGCCAGAGGGGAGATGTCGCGAACTGGACATAACGAGTACCGATTCCCTCTTTTGGTTCCCGAGGGTCTACTAGACAAAGAGAACAAACTAGTATCCAGGCTAAAGGCTGCACGTGAGGCGGGAGTTGACCCCTCAGAATTACGGATCGATGAAGAGGAGTCGGGATTCAAGAAAGAAGTTTATTGGGTAACTCATGGGGGAGAAAATAAATTGGAAATTCCAATGTTTCTGAGGCCAACTTCTGAGACTCCCATGTATACAATGTTCTCCCTATGGGTAAGGAGTCATGCAGATTTGCCTTTGAAGACCTTCCAGATTGTTAACACCTTCAGGTACGAGACAAAGCAGACTCGCTCCTTCATCAGAGTTAGAGAGATTCACTTCTTCGAGGCTCACACGGTGCATGCCGATCAGCATGGGGCCGACATGCAGATTCAGGAGGACGCCGAAATGGTCCAGAATATAATGCATGAACTATGCCTGCCATCTTTGGTCTCAAAGAGACCCGTCTGGGACACCTTCCCGGGAGCATGGTACACCAAGGCTGCCGACGTTGTGATGCCCAATGGGAGGACTTTGCAGGTCGCGACATACCATCACTATCGGGATCAATGGGCGGATGCCTTCGATCTTTCATACGAAGATCCCAACGGGGAGACCAAAATGTGCCATCAAACGACTTTCGGAATGTCTGAGAGGCTATTGGGAGCGGTCGTCGGAATGCACGGAGACGATAAAGGCTTGATAATGCCACCATCTATAGCCCCATTCCAAGTTGTTGTGATGCCTGTGGCATCCCATTCAGATGATAATGTCATGCCAGCTGTCGAGTCTCTAGCTGCAGACCTAAATGCCAGCGGAATTAGGGCAACAATCGATTCGAGAGATGTTAGACCGGGTGTGAAGCACTATGATTGGGAGATTAAGGGAGCCCCCATCCGTGTTGAACTAGGTCCAAGGGACCTAAAATCTAGCAAGTGCATTGCTACTCTGAGGACCGGGGGCAAGCTCGAGGTTGATTTGGATGGCGCACCTATGAAAATTAGTGAATTGCTATCCGAGGTTTCCGATGAAATGAGAAAAAGGGCTAATTCGGTAGCTTCTGCTCTCGTTCAAGAATTCCCCATCGAAAATCTAGATTCCAAAGAACACGACTCAATAGTTACTGATGGGATTGTTTACGAAATCGCTTTCGATGGAAACGACTCCGATGCCGAGATACTTGAGAAGAAGACGGGGTTGACATTATTGGGGGAGTGCGATGAGTCGTTTGAAGAACCGCGGAAATGCTTAGTGACTGGAAATAATACTACCAAGAAGCAGTACATTGCTAGGATGTACTAGACCTTCTTCTTCGAAAGTATCCCTATGACAGAAACGATAGTGAAAATTACAATTAGAACCAGATCGCCAATTAGAATATCGCTCATTGGCTTCACCCAAGAGTCGACCTGGTGCAAACGATCGTAGGTATAACCCTCGGTCCATACTACTTTCGTCTGCCCGTAATCGTCATTGCATATTTGCCTCATATTAGCCACTCCAACAGAACACAGAGCAGCCCCCATCCCAATTGCCATGTTGAAAATTGTTACAACGATTCCAAAAAAGCCAGTGAGGAAAACAAACCAGCGCCTACGCGGCCTGTCTCCAACATCCATGCCCTTCGTTTCAGAGATGTCCGGCAGGAAATCAGGGAGGCTAACGTCTTCTGAAATCACCCCAAAGTCCTCATCGGTTTCCAAGGCTCCAATTTCTGGTGGTTGGACACCGAGCTCCTCTAGAGCCTCGGTACCGTATATCCTCTCTGCCATTGAATAGAGCGCAGCATCATCCTCTATTTCGACGGGATCTATTTCGCCTTCTAGAAGTCGTCTAACAGCCTCTGGGTCGGGCATATGAAAAAATCTCGGTATCAAGCGACGTATCAAATGAACCCCATTTAGGACTGGCTCAAGAGGAGTTTTTCCTGTTTATGGCTTTTCTCGCCGCCTCGCAGATCGATTCACTCGTCAAACCCAACTCTTCCATTAGCTCAGATGTGCCTCCGCTTTCTCCGAATCTGTCTCTGACGCCAACCATCTCCAATGGGGTTGGATTGTTTGTAGAAATCCACTCCGATATTGCACTCCCGAGGCCTCCAATTACCGAGTGATCCTCGGCCGAGACGAAGCATCCACAACTTTCCGCAAGCGCTGAGAGTAATTCAGTATCTAGTGGTTTTATTGTATGCATGTCCACTACAGTGCAATTGACCCCCTCTTCGGCAAGTGCCGATGCTGCATTGCGAGCCTGCTCTACCATTACTCCACATGCTATTATCGCTACATCTTCCCCTTCTTCTAGGACTGAGCCAATTCCAATTCTCAAACCCAGTTTACTTTGGTCATCATACATTCTGGCAACTTTATTTCTTGCTGTTCTCATGTAAGATGGCCCCGAGCAATCCAATAGCTGGACAGTCAGCTCCTCAGCAGATAAATCATCACAGGGATGAATCACAGTCATTTTAGGTATTGTTCGGTAAATGGATAAATCTTCTATTGACTGTGCACTGCTTCCATCGGTACCCGTGTGTATGCCGCCATGACTTCCACAAATATGCACCTTTAGACCTGGTCTTGCAATTCCGTTGCGGACCTGCTCGAATGCCCTCTCGGTGAAAATAGCGAATGTACTTGCAAAGGGGACCTTCCCGGAGGAGGCCATTCCAGCAGCAACGAGCATCATATTTTGCTCTGCAATGCCCATCGACACGGTCCTCTCAGGGAACTTTTCACGAAAATGACATGATTTCGTCGACTTTCCTAGATCCGCCTCCAATACTACCACACGAGGATCATCCGATAGCCTGAGTAGCGCCTTCCCATATCCATCACGGGAGGCCCCACCACTCGATGGAGCACTCATGATAATTCCCCCAATGCAGTTTCCAGCTCCTCATTATTCGGGGCCTTCCCGTGGAAGTCGGGATTGTCCTCCATGAATGAAACTCCTTTCCCTTTAGTAGTGTTTGCAATAATTGCAATTGGCCCTGAATCAGCGTTTTCAGTCCACTGCAAAATCTCCACTAGTTCAGTCATATCGTGACCATCTACCTCTCGTACATTCCAACCAAAAGACTCGAATTTAGCCGCTATGTCGCCAATTTCCATTTGAACTTCCATAAAGTCATCATTCTGGATCCTATTCCTATCAACTATCACTCGTAGATTATTCGCATTGTGATAATTTGCCGCCATTACCGCCTCCCAAATTTGACCTTCCTGTGTTTCCCCATCACCAAGCATAACCCAGATTCGCCTCTCACTGGAATCCATTTTGGCCGATAAAGCGCAGCCGAGCCCGAACGACAGACCCATTCCAAGACTACCAGCGGAGAAATCTACACCTTCTGTCCAATTCATATCTACGTGACCCTGACAAACCGAGCCCAAGGACCTGAAGGCCATTAGATCGCTTTCTTCGAGAACCCCCATCTGATGAAGAAGGGCATACATCGCAGGACTTGCATGCCCCTTACTCATCACAAACCTGTCACGATCATCCCAGTCGGGGTTGCTAGTGTCGAACCTCATATTGGTCCCATATAGAGCAACCATGATGTCAATAGCAGATAGAGAGCCACCAGGATGGCCTGCCTTTGCTGCATGCGTCATCTTAACAATATCAATTCTGCATAGCCTCGCCATTTCTTCTAATTCGGCAATTTTGTCTTGCACGGCCTCGCCCACGGAAGAAAATTCTGAGTAGGGCTATTGATAGTTTTCAATGTCATTTTCAAACATTCCAGCAGAGTGATTCAAATCATACCTTTTACTCGCGCCGGATAGAGATGCTAATCCAATCAATATCAGGTGAAGATTGGCGCACTGTCCTGTCCAATCTTCCAGTTCCACTTTCCGTGAAAAACGACCCCTTGCTATCACAAACCCTCGAAACTCTAATCGAAGGGGGAAGGGTTGCAAAGGATATTGGTTCAGATTTACACAGGAATTGCGACCTACCCGGTCTTACCGCTTTAGCACGTATGATCAAGCAATCCAGATTCGGGAATCGTGTTTTCTTTAACGAAAACCTTCATGTTAACACTACAAATATATGCACTCTAGCTTGCCGTTTCTGCGCCTTTAGAAGGGGATCAAGGCACAGTGAAGCTTACTCTCTTTCAGCGGAGGAGTTCGTTTCAAGAATCGAGCCATATCGAGGAGTGATTGATGAGGTTCATGCGGTAGGCGGATTGCATCCAGAATGGACCATTGACAATTACCTGGAGATTTACGAGATGACAAAGAGTAACTTCCCAGAAATTAGCATCAAGTCACTAACTGCGGTAGAAGTGAAACACATCGCCTCTAGATCCAATCTTTCGATTAAGGAGACTCTCAAGAAGATGCATAAATCAGGGCTAAATTCTCTGCCGGGAGGGGGGGCTGAGATATTGGTTGATTCTATCAGGGACCGAATATGCATGGGAAAGGAGAAGTCATCTGAATACTTGGAGATTCACGCCACAGCTCACGAAATGGGCATTCCGACGAACTGCACAATGTTATTCGGAACAATTGAGTCCATCGGGGATAGAATGACTCACTTCGACGTGCTAAGGACTCAGCAGGACGACTCTGGGGGTTTCCAGTGCTTCGTACCTTACCCATTCCTAGAGGACAATACCCGACTACCCGAGGCCAGGCTAGCATCGGCTGACGAGGTAATCAGAGTAATCGCATTATCTCGAATAATGTTGGATAACATTCCACACATCAAGGCTTACAGGATGAACATCGGCGATAATCTGGCTTCGATAGCAATCAATTCTGGGGCCGATGACATCGATGGGACCGTCGGTCACGAGGAGATAATGCACATCGCTGGGAGCACCACGAGCGTTGATTACGATTCAAACAAGCTAGCCCGATTAATCGAGTCATCAGGTCAAGAGCCAGTGAAAAGGGACTCTACATATTCACGATTCGAGACTATTGCTTCCGAGACAATAACTGAATCGAAGGCTCTTCCAGTCATAGGTCAGTGAGCGAATGCCATGGAAGAAGGTTCTTGGCAGAGTTTCTTTCATCAATTGCGATCCAATCTTCCATTCAATTGGGCAAAATTGGCAGATTCTGGCCGCCCCGCCTTCGTGGCTAACTGGGCACCTCCTAAGGAGGGATTGCATTTCAGCTCCAATTCCAGCAGCCGACTATGCAACCAATTGCAACGAATTGGGACTACTAAGAGACATAGGAATAGTTGGCCGAGAATCTGTTGGTTCAGTGATTCTTTTCGGCAACAGATCCCTTGAGTCGATGCGTGACATCGCCCTGCCTTCCGACTCATCCACATCTAACCTGCTCATGAAGTGGATTTTGGAACAGAGGGGATTGGACCCAAAACTGATTCCCATGGGTCCAGACATTGAAACAATGTTGGGAGAGTGCGATGGGGCACTAATTATTGGGGACCGAGCATTATCGGCGGCACTCAACAATCCCGATTTAGTTCGAATGGACTTAGGCAGTGAGTGGACAAATATTACCGGGCTACCAATGGTTTTCGGCGTATTCGCAGCTAGAAAAGACTCCCCGCCAGCCTTTGTTAATGAAGCCAGAGAATCAATGCTCAGTAGCTACAACTCGTTCCTGGATGATGAGCATACCAAGGCAGCAGTAGCTTCCATTGCGTCTCATAAGATTGCAATTCCTGAAGATAGAATAGTTACGTACTTCGAATCTGAAGTTTCGAACATTCTCGACAACTCCTCCCTCGAAGGCCTGCAAATTTTCCTTGACGAAGTTTGCGAGATGAAGTCCGACCCAAGTTGGTTCGAATCATCTTAATCCGAGTAGTCTAGCTTATCGCTAGAAACCCAATTCATCAGATCAATTGCAACTTCACAGGATTCCGCCACGACAATCTCATCATCTTCTGCGAACTTCTCCAATGTCGACATTGCGACTCTGTTTCCAATCGCACCCAGAGCCTCTGCTGCCTCATGTCTGACCATTACATCCTCTTCCAAGTCCTCCAATCTGCTGATTAGATGTGGAACTGCATGGTCATCTTGCATCTGCCCTAATACGTAGGCGATTTCATGCTTCAATAGTGCCGATGATGAGTCAAAGGCAGCAGCCAGCGCATCCACGGAATCCTTCCCTCCAATGTTCCTCAGAGCGAATAGGGCCCTCATCCGTTGAAACATCCTCTCGTCTTCGTCACACAAACTCGTCCTGAGATTCCCTACAGCCAAACCGTCACTGGCGGGTGCAGGATCAACCGAACCGAACTCGCTTACATCTGGCCTCTCGGTCATTGCTCATCAGCCCCAATAAATTCAATCCCTCTAGCATCAAAGTCAGATTCGACTAGCCCGACTTCCTGTCCCTTTTCGAGAAATAGCCTTACCGCCTCACGGCCTTCAATTCCATAGTCAATCGTCCTATCGTTCACATACATCCTTACGAACTCCTCGTTTGTATCCTCATCGATTCCTCTCCCCCACTTAATTGCATCTTGCAGGGCCAAATCAGGATTTGACAGGGAATACTCTATGCTCCTCCTGATATCATTAGAAATCTCTCTGCACAAATCATCCCCTAGGTTCCTCCTCACAACGTTCCCACCAAGAGGCAATGGAAGGCCAGTGGCCTGATTCCACCAAACTCCTAGGTCAATGACCATGAATGCCCCTTCGTTGGACCATGTAAGCTGCCCTTCATGAATAATAACTCCAGCATCGAACTCCCCACTGAGTACCCCTGGCTGTATTTTATCGAACGGAACCTCCTCAACTTGGACTTCACCCAATGCTAGAATTAGGGAAAGATAGGAACTGGTACTCTTTCCGGGTACGGCGATTACACTATTCTTTGCTTCCTCGATAGTCATTTTTCTATTCGAGATTAGTATTGGGCCATATCCCTCTCCCATCGAAGCGCCGCAATTCATCAGAGCGTACTCATCGGAAATCTTGGGATACGAGTGTATACTTACCGCAGATACCTCGAAGTTACCGTCTTGGGCCTCTTGGTTCAAGGTATCAATGTCCACCAATACGTGTTCATATTCCCTCCCGGGAGTATCAATCAGGCCCTGAGTGAGGGCATGGAACATGAAAGCATCATCAGGATCGGGAGAATGGCCAATTCGGATTTTTATCTCGCCATCGACCATGTTCAATGCGCGAAGTTTTGAGTTGAAATGGCTTTTCGTTCACAACCCTCCGCGCAATAATGAAATGGTCCTCCCCAGAGGGCAGTTCATGCCCGACCCTTCCAAGCTCTCTACTGCTTCAGGGCAACTCGGCCCAGTTTGCGCAATCACCGGAAAGGCGCTCAAGTTCTCCGAGGCTATAGTTCTAGACAACGAGTACGTTTGTTGGGAGGCATATATCGAGTCAACCGGGGCCTCCCCGTCAACAGATGGAAAGGAAGTTGGCGGACTAAAGCTGGGTTGATTGAAAACTTATGACCCTCGTCCCTCTATTTGACCCATGGCGAGTGGCTGGAGCAGGTTCGCATTACGATTCTCCGAGTATTACGACTCAATTTTGCCAGAATCAATATGGACCCCTCCTAGGCTGAGAACCAGGGAGTGGATGTTTATCCCATGGGGAGGCGCCCCCCCTGATAGACACAGGGCCTTTCCTGACAAGAATTCTCTGCACTCTTACCTACGGAGTAGAGCACCTCACTCATGCTTTCATAGCACTGCATACTACCAAGAGCCATCGAAGTTGAAGATGGCAGAAAAGGGCTGGCTTGGTGCCGATCTTATATTCGATCTGGATGGTGATCACCTACCAGGTGTATCGGATAACGACTTCCCTGCGATGATTGAAGTCATCCAAGGGCAGGCATGGCGGCTGTGGAATGAATTCCTAGAGCCAGAATTTGGTTTCAATGAAAAGCACGCCCAATTCACATTCTCTGGACATCGGGGTTTCCACATACACGTCAGGGACCCTAACCTCCTTCATCTAGACTCAAATGCAAGAAGGGAGATTGTGAATTACATCAGGGGCGAGGGAATTGACATCCAGTCAACAATCTCAGACCACTCCGAGTGGGGTCGCAGGGCATTGCAAGGAATCGACTCCACGCTTGAGAAACTATCCAAAATTTCCAATGGTGAAAAGGGAAAGGGAGCTTTGCTCGATGAGTTGCATGGCATCCTAGCTACAAGGGCCAATTCACCACAAGTGAATCTGAAATCCACTTCTAGGGCCAGTATAGAGGAGTTAGCAGAGCTGGCAGGTAACGAGGATAAAGTTTCCAGAATGAAGAAAGACCCAAGCCTTGCAGTTTTTGGTCCAAAATGCACTCCCATATTCTGGGAACTTGTGAAGGGCGACTCCTCCGTGGTGATTGGAACGGCAGGGGAGACTGATGAGGTGGTCACTGTAGACACTAAGAGAGTAATCAGATGGGTTGGTAGTCTGCATGGCAAATCGGGTCTGAGGGTAACTGAGTTGCCACTGGAAAGATTAGACCCCGACTCAGGGAACAAATTCGACCCCCTTTCAGAGGCTGTTGCATTTAGAGGGGGAACGACAAAGCTCAGGGTCCTAGCCGAAGACGTAACGGCAGAAATTTCTGGGGACAGGGTTGAACCTAGTTTGGGGGACGAAATTGAGGTGCAGGAGTCAATGGCGATGTTTCTATGCCTGAAAGGATGGGCTGAGATATGCAAATGAGCCCAGATTTACAAAATAGTGGATAATTGATTCATCTCAATTCCGAAGCCACAGAATATTGAATAGTGTTGAACTTCGCAAACTACTCGTGAATGACCCATTGGACGACGTGGACACCGATTCTCAAGGCCTCCCGAGCCCTCTTCCGCCACCTCCCCCTGGAATAAACATGCCACCGATGCCAGAACCAGATATGGCGTTGCCTGAGATTCCACCTGCGCCGTCCGAACCCTCAACTCCGCAGTTTGGATTTGTTCCCGAGCCATCTGCAGACGGAGACCTATTGGACGCCGCTAATTCACTATCTGATAGTTCACCAGAACGAGAATCCGAAAAACCATCCGATTTCAAATCCGTTTGGGATAAGAGGAAGTCCTCAAACCCCTCCATATCGAGTGACTCAAGAGATAGCATTTACAACAGAATAGATCGGATATCTACGGGTCGTGGGGAATCACTCATGGACAGGTATGCCGACAGGTTCGGCTCCGATCTTGACCGAGAGATCATCGTTCTTAGAAAGAAGGATCAAGACGATCTCACTTCAATTAAGCCAACAGTAGAGCTCATCTCCGAGGCTAGTAAGAATGAGATGTCACTGGAAGAGTTCCTCGAGGCCATGGATGATACGGATTTCGTAGGGCGTGTAGCGCAGAAGACAGGAGTTTCAATCGAAAAAATCGACGAATTGGATATGGATTCTATGAAGGAGTTCTTTGAAAAGGCCGACAAGGATAATTCTGGTTCGCTAGACTTCGACGAGTTCGTTAATGGGATCATTCAGAGCTTCAGGAGCTATGACGAGGACTTCTCCCACTTCTTCACCGTGGTAAACGGCCTTCTCGGACAATTACCCGATGACAAAACTCTAGCATTCATCGAATCGGACGGTTTCAAGTTATTCGAGACCGTCGGCAACGACCCAAAGTCAATGGATAAGGAATCAAGGGCAGAGTTCTTCACGATGGTTAATGAACTGCTTGTAGACCTGCCCGATGCAGTCATGAAGTCATTCACAGAATCTAATGATTTTGATCTGTACAAGCAAATCGCTAGCAGGTATGGTGTTTGAATGGGTCTATTGGAGAAGGCTGGCCAGATTAATTCCGGTGATTCGGCAAGCGATGCTCCCGATCAGCCAGAGCTAAAGCCCGAACCAGTGGCAGCAGAAACCGTTGCCGAGCCCGAACCTGTTCAATCGAAGAAGAGATCCAGGAGGAAGAGAGCACCTAGGAAGAAGAGAGAACCGAGACAGAGGAAGGTCCGTGTTGCCAAGGTCATACCAGAGGGTTTTGTCGAGGCATCTAGGAGTCAGATGGTGATAAGGAGGGGGTCCGACTTCCTTGTTTCATATGGGTGGACCGTACCACTTACAGTGCTAACAGCTTGGGGTTCTTACTTCGATCCAACCTACATCTTCCTACTGGGAATGCTGCTGATTGGATTCAACCTAGGTTTCATGCCCTATACTACCGGCCGGTCTGTAGGTAACTGGATCAGTAGGACCACATTCGTAACAGCCAAATCGGCCACACCACACCAGTCCTATATTTTCCTAAAGGGACTAACATTCCCAATGGTGATGCTAGGTATGATAATGCTCCTGACCTCTACCTCGGAGGGTTTCGGCAGCAAGTCTGGTCAGATACTATTGGTAACCTCTTTGGTCTTCTTATTGCCGCCGCTACTAGACTATCTTTTCTACCGATTCAAGAAGGATGACCTAGGCCTCTGGGACACATTGTACGGAGGGGTCTGGATGGTTAAGACCAGCAAGTCGGCAGAGTCCAAGGGTTGGTTGAAGAGGCTAGAGCAGCTGGGTGACTACTCCGAGGCTCAGGGATGGTGGTCGGACAACGAGTCGAAAGATGACCCAAGCTCCCCAGAGAGCTGAACGGTCAGTATTCCACTGGAGACGGGTCTAATGACCTCCAAAGGAACCAACATGCAGCACTACGGAACGGGCGCCAGGATTCAGCCACCTGGAGCATCTCATTTTTTGTTACTGCATGTGTCACCAGGCCTTGTATCCCTCTCACTACGCCAAGATCACCCAGACTCAGCACATCTGGCCTCATTAGTGAGAAAATAAGCATCATCTCTGCAGTCCAAGGACCAACTCCCTTGAATTGGATCAGATGTTTCGCAATTGAATCATCATCCAACTCTTCGAACCCCACTGGTAGCAATGGAACCTCGCTAGTAGCGATTCCTCGTATGTAATCGCTCTTTTTCTGAGAAAGTCCACAGGATGACAGATCTTCTGCCGTACAGGCACTGATGGTCTCTCTATCTATTTCCCCGCAGAGCCCCTGTAATCTTCTGTGTATGGTATCTGCAGCTTTGACAGAAATCTGTTGTCCGACGATGCTTCTTACCAGGGTCTGGAATATCTCTCCCCGTCCAGTCAAGTGATCATCACTATGCAATTCGACCGTCTTTCCAAGAAGGGGGTCCACAGATAAGTGATCAACTGCTTCGTCCCACCATTCTGGCTTGCCCTTCTGCATGTTCTGATCAGAGGCCACTACTCTATCAGTTAGGTGCTTGAGCCATTTCGGTTCACACATTGTAGGAGAGTGTTCACTATTCAGACTCCGAATCGTACCTACTTCTAGCTAGCTCCCTCATGTCCTCGTGGAGTACCCCATCGTCAATTGCATCCTGATCAGACTCATCGACAATCTCGACCCCAAGAAGTGTCTCTATTATGTCCTCCATTGTAACTAGCCCTGCAGTCCCTCCAAATTGATCCTTGGCTACCAATAGCTGTTCCTTGTTCTCTAGTAGGATGTCGAGGGCCTTGTCAACAGACGTATCCACATCGCATGTAACAAGCTCCCTACAGAGATCGCCCATAGTGGTGTCAAAATCGTCTTCAGCAGCCCTCCTCAGAATCTCGCTCCTTAGGACCAATCCGGACATCTCGTCTACGCTATCAACGAAAACAGGCATCCTCCCGTGTATCATAATTGGGATCCTTTTGATGACCTCCTTGACGGTCTCAGTTGACTTTACTGAAGTCATCACAACCCTAGGTGTCATGATTTCGGTGACCTTCATCTCTCGCAGCTTCAAGAGATTCTGTATCACTGCTTCCTCATCTTCTTCGATTACATCCGACTCCTCAGCGATATCAGCGAGTACAGACAGCTCGTTTCGCGTAACAGTCTCAGTCTCAACCTGGGGGAATGGAGCACGCATCAATTCGATGATCACCACTATCGGCCAGAGGACCCACATCAGCCACCCAAGTACGTGGTAGGAAGACACAGTCATCTTTCTCCAGTACAGTGCTCCAATGGTTTTCGGGAGAATCTCACTCAAGAGCAGTATAGCGATGGTCAGAATAGCAGCAGAACCAGCAATAACGTATTCTCCCTCAAAGTTATTCTCAACCTCCGACCCTACTCCAAGGGCCCCCACCGTGTGCGCAATTGTATTCAGGGTCAAAATAGCTGTTAGGGGCCTCTCTGGATCATCCTTCCATTTTGACCAAGTCGCACTGACCTTCGCATGAGTGTCTTTCAGAGCCACAATGTGACCATGGGATGTAGAGAGAAGTACAGCCTCAAGAATACTGCACAGGAATGAGGCACCCAACGCCAGTACGGCGTAAGCAATCATCAAAGTATAATCAGCCAATTCTGATGCCTCTAGGAGTCTTTTCGTGTGTTGAGAAATGTGCTTCTTGGTTTTCCACAGCGTTTGGCTCCGTGCTGTTCCGGGCGAACATGACATAAATATCTAACTTGACCGACCTTTGGGCTAAGACATGGAGTACGTCACTATTTTCATGGCTTGGCCTTACGCAAATGGCCCCCTTCACCTTGGTCATGTGGCTGGCAACTGCCTGCCTGCAGATATCCAGTATAGGTACGAGCGTGCTCGTGGTAGAAAGGTGCTGATGTGCAGTGGTTCTGACGAGCATGGCACCCCAATCACCCTAACTGCAGAGGAGATGGGGATAAGCGCACAGGATGTGGTGGACAAGTACCACGAAGTAAACAAGCAGGCTCTCGCCGATCTGGGATGCTCATGGGTTAATCCCGTGGATCCTAGAGGGATCGAATTCGGGGGCGCCCTGTACAATCGAACTACCGATCCAATGCATAAGGAAATCGTCCAAGAGGTATTCACTCAACTTCTTGGCTCTGGGTTCCTAGAGCGCAAATCCATGCAGCAGTATTGCTCTGTAAACAATGACGGAAAGATCCGTTTCCTACCAGACAGATACGTCGAGGGGAAGTGCCCAGTGTGTTCAGAAGATGGAGCCAGAGGTGATCAATGTGACTCCTGCGGCGCCACATACGAGGCCCACGAACTGATTGACCCACGTTCCAAGTTAGAAGGGGAGTCGCAGATTGAAGTGAGGGACACAGAGCATTATTTCCTACGACTAAATGACTTCCAGGAGTCATTGGAAGAACACTCTTACGAGAGGAAATCGGTATGGAAGGCTAACGTTCGTTCCATGTCCAAGAATTGGCTTGACATGGGACTCCGACCTAGGGCAGTAACCAGGGATATTGAGTGGGGGATAGAGATTCCACTAGAAGGAAAAGAATGGGAATCTAAGCGAATCTATGTTTGGTTCGAAGCAGTACAGGGATACTACACCTGTGCACGAATTTGGGCAGATAGATACGCTGCACCATCAGGCCATATTGATGGAATTGACGCATGGAAGAACTGGTGGTTGGTTCCAGAAGAGGGAGAAAGCCCACGACACATCTACTTCATGGGTAAAGACAACATTCCATTCCACACAATTATCTGGCCTGCAATACTGATGGGTCTGAACGCCGATGATGCCAGTGGGGTTTCTCACGTCACAGCCCCCGGGCAGATGGTTCTGGAGGACAACGTATCATCTAACGAGTACCTGATGCTCCAGGGTGGCCAATTCAGCAAGAGCAGGAGACATGGCGTTTGGCTACCTTCATACTTGGAGAGGTATGACCCCGATGCACTACGATACTACCTTTCCATCAACATGCCCGAGACCCATGACACAGATTTCAGGTGGGATGAGTATGTGGACAGGGTCAATAACGAGCTAATCGGAACATACGGCAATTTCGTGCACAGGGTGATGACTTTGGCGCACCGTCTGCCGAGCGAGGGGGGGAACCCACTTGCTAGCTATGATGAAAGTGAGTTACACCAAGAAACAATAGCATCGGTGAATGAGAAAATATCCGATGCCATCGATTCTTTGGAGAGGCAGCGTTTCAAAGAGGCACTGAGGAGCATTATGGGGATCGCCCAGATTGGCAACTCGATACTACAGAACGCCGCACCATGGAAGCACCTCAAAGGGATGGAATCGCCAGAAAGGCACCATTCACTCTCTTCATTGGCCCTTACATGGAGGATTTGCAGCTGCCTAGCCGTCTGTATGAGGCCATTCATCCCATTCTCCTCCGAGAGGCTATGGTCAATGCTCGGTAACGAATCGGACATCGACACCATCCTATTGGAGGATTCCATGAATGGAATAGAGCCACTATCATGGAATTCCAAAGCACCCAAACCCCTCTTCGCACGTTTAGACTTGGATGATATTCTGAAGAGCGAGGAGTCATTGTCAGACAGTAAGGACAATGACTCATCCCCCAGTCCCGAGAACGGAGGGGATTACATCGACTTCGAGGATTTCATGAAGGTTGAGATGAGAACGGGCAGGATTGTCTCTGTGGATGACCATCCCAACGCGGACAAACTTTTCGTGATTACAATCGACGAAGGCTCCGACTCAACTAGAACCGTCTGTGCAGGGTTGAAGGGGCATTACGAGCCATCCGAGCTGGAGGGTCTGAACGTTGTATTCGTAGCTAATCTGGAGCCCAGGAAGCTCAGGGGGGTAATGTCTGAGGGAATGATCCTTGCCGCAGAAGACGGTGAAGGAGGGGTTAAGGTACTCACCACCGAGGGCGATATCCTTTCGGGTTCTAGGGTAAGGTAGTCAAACACCCCTTCTGCCAATGAACTCAATTCTTAGTCCATACCGAGTATGTTGTTGCATGTTCATTTTCCTCATCCGCGGTCGTTTGCTCAATCACTGCCTCGGACCAAACCGACCTATCCCATTCGGGGAATGAAACGTCTCCGCTACCGCTGACGTGCACTGTAGTAACGTGGACCTCATCCACCCTGTCTAGGAACATCTCGTAAATCTGCGATCCACCAATGACCCAGCACTCTTCACTGCCCTCTGCAAATGCAATCTCAATTGCCCTACCGACGTAAAGGGCTGTGTCCGCTCCCTCAGCATTCCAATTCGTATCCCTAGACATCACTATGTTGGCCCTCTCAGGAAGGGGTTTGAACTCATCAGGAAGGGAGTCCCAGGTCCTCCTACCCATGATTACAGAATTGAATCCATCACCCTCGGTGAGTGTCTTGAAACGCAGCATATCGCTCCTAAGCCTCCAGGGGAGCTCTCCCGAGGAACCTATGTTGCCATCCTCGTCCATTGCGACGATCATCGCCATCTTCATTGTATCACTATACGGAAATGGGTGCTGATATGTGAGGATGGTGGTCATAGCCTTCGATAGTGATGTGCTCGTACGAGAATTCATCGATGTTGGAAATAGATGGGTCGAGTCGCAAAGTCGGAAGCTCTAGTGGCTCCCTCTCGATCTGCATTTTCGCCTGCTCCATGTGATTGAGATAGAGGTGACAGTCGCCCCCAGTCCAAACGAATTCACCGGGCTCCAGTCCGCATACCTGGGCAATCATGCAGGTCAGGAGGCTATACGAAGAAATGTTGAATGGTACGCCTAGGAAAGCATCGGCACTCCTCTGATAAAGATTGCAGGACAGCCTCCCCTCATTCACATAGAACTGAAAGAAGGCATGGCATGGCATCAGCGCCATTTCGTCCAATTCGCCTACATTCCATGCTGATACTATTATCCGTCTACTCTGGGGGTTGTTCTTTATTAGATCAATTGCACCTTCTATTTGGTCGATGACCCTGCCGTCATTTGACTCCCAGAACCTCCATTGCTTTCCGTATACTGGCCCGAGGTCTCCATTTTCATCAGCCCACTCATTCCAGATTCTGACTTTGTTCTCCTTCAGGTATTCGATATTGGTATCGCCTGAGAGGAACCAAAGCAACTCATGAATCACACTGGGCCAGTGCACCTTCTTTGTGGTGACAGCCGGAAAGCCTTGGGATAGATCGAATCTCATTTGGTGACCAAACACTGAAATTGTCCCAGTACCAGTCCTGTCTCCTTTGCCAGCTCCTTCATCAAGAATTCGCCTAAGTAGGTCGAGATACTGCTCCATTACCCTCGGCTGTGCAAGCAGGTAGTCCATCAAGAATGCGCTAAGGGGCGCCTCTAATTTTCTGTGTCTCAATAAACTGGTCTGCGAACTTCCTGTAGAGTACCCTCATGGAATCATGCCTCTGCTCGACCGGTAGATCCGCAATTTCATCCACCCAATGGTCGTCGATTCCTCCTCCTTGTGGGTGCTGTGCCCACTCGGCGAAAGTAATTGGGTCATCGACAATAAGATCGATCCTCTTCCAGGGTTTTGGAAATTTGCTTCCTGGGGGCATGAATTCTCTAGCCCCAATTGACATAGTTACCGGAACCACTGGAACATCGGGGAATCTAGCTGCAAGCCTTGCGAAACCCGTCTTAGCAGGCTGAAGCATGGGTGGCGACTCTCTCCTCGATCTGGTGCCTTCTGGAAAAATACCCAGGCATCGGCCACTATCTATGACATCAACAGCCCTAGCCAAGGCATCCCTGCCTCCATCATCTCTGAATGTCTCTATCTGCCCCGTTGAGATCATAACAAATCTGTTTGGCTGCTTGTCGAAATGACCCTCTTTTGCCATGAAATGTATTGGTCTCTGAGAAGCGAGAATCTTAATGAAAGGATCTAGATTGCCCAGGTGATTGCCGCAGAAAATAGCCGCCCCTTTCATTGGGACCTTGTGCACGCCTCTAATATGTACATTTGTCATTGTCCTTAGTAGAGCAGGTACGTACTTCTCAAGAAACCTGTAGATTAAGGGAGTGGAGAACTTCTCACCAGTTCCATCTAGTCCGACCCATGAGGATATCTTCTCCAATGACTGCTGCGAAAGACCCATGCCCCTCGCGAGTAGTAACCAGTTTCATAGTTTGCAGTTGAATATGTTGAATAAGCAAAACAACCAGAGAAGGTCATGGTGGGGAGAATTGCTTCACTGCTCGCATCGGCATTGATTTGCCTGCCTCTTCTTGCCCCTTCAGTCGCAGGTGAATGGGGCACTGATACTTGGCTGTCAAGTGTGATCGCCGAAGAACGCCTACATAGCGGCGATGAGTTTGGCTGCCATGGATACGAGGGTGTTGATACAACTGATGAGACTTGGGTTATTGCAGCTTGCAGGGAATATTTGGAAGGTCAGACCAACTCTTCAAGATGGGGCAAAAATCCTATTTCTTTCGGAATGGACTCAGAGGTAATAGGCTCAGAAGTCGGGGAATCTCTGAAAAGCTCCGGTTTTCAAATCGTAGGAGATAAGGTAAAAGTGGCCCCAGAAGGACTGAACATAGCAATTAGCAATGGAGCCAGTCTGGAGAAGGGAGTAGCGGATAAGGACCTGATTGATTCTTCAGAAGAAGATTCTCTCGTCAGCGTCCACTGGAGGGCTCGGATAGGTGATCTACGAGTACGTGAGGACAACGATGTAATCTCATGGTTAGAAGAGCAACCTGTTTGGTTCACGACATGGGGTGAGTGGCACCAACATCGAGCATCGGGAAATTCTACTTCTGCATTACTGGACGGTTCAACCATCACCATCGATTCCTCTTCTCAAAAGATCGGTATCGACTCGTGGATGGTTCCGGGAACGGTGATGGTTGAATTCGATTCTACTGTGGTAGATGTAAAGGACTCATTGGGCCACTCCATGCCATTGCTAACTGGGAGTGAACGGAAACTCGTTGTGGGTTGGCGTAATGTGGATGGGGGGATTATTGTCACTCAAAAACCCAACACTACAGTATATGTTGAGTTGGATAATGATGCTGAACAAATAGAAACTACGCCGATGACCACATTCAACGACCTGAACTACTCGGTAACGATTGTCGGCCATCATACAACCAATCTTTTCAGATGGACACAGGATTTCTCTGGTACAGAATTAACTTTCACGTGGTTAATCGAGAGGCCGTTTAATGATGAAGTGGGTTGGAAATTGCCCCTATTCGCCCTAACAATGCTAATTGCAGTACCAATTTCTATAGTATATCTGCTAAGAACAGACCAATTCTTTGGTACTAGGAATCAGGATCACTGATCAAAGGCCCTTCGATTTCTACGCCCTCCCGAATCATGCGAGACATTATCCTCCGCACGGCATTCGAAGAAAGAGCCTCAGGAGGGTGAACCCCGGGTGGAAGCATATAGGGGTCCCTGAGCCACTCTTCAACGCAGCATACAGTTACCAGGCCAGTGGCCCTAGCCATGGAATGCCCATCATCGCCACCATGATCTTGCACCCGCCAAGTCATTTTACGTCCATCATGTCCCTCAGCGAAAACTTCCATCCAAGTGAACTCAGGAATTTTTTCGTTATATTGCCACTCAGACGTGAGTCTTTGAACGTCTAATTCACCCGACTCTCGCTCATCAATGAACCTTTGAATATGTCCAGGCCACCTTACTGTATACTCCGATAATTCTACAGCAGGAATTGTATCTAGGACGCTCCTTAGGCCATCTGTTAGGAACGCCTCCATCTTACCCTTCTCCGGTACATCGATTTCGTGCCTCTCAGAGAGTGCCGGCAACATCACTAGTTCCGAATCCCTGATTACCCTCGCAGGCCTAGTATACTCAGCAATCACGTCAATAGGTGAAAATGGCGCCATGTAGTTCCAACCTCCCGTAGGCCCAGATGGGTTCCCTCCAACCCTAACTTCTCCATTTCTCAAAGGGCCCATTTCCCTATAAGCCAATGAAAGGAGCATGTTTGATAGGCCGGGCGCAATTCCAGTATCCCACAGTATTTTGGCGCCGTATTCTTTGGCCTTATCCTCATCTCTGTCTGGAGTGAACTCGCTGAAACTTAGATCAACAGTTCTCCATGGTAGCTCTGCTAGTGACGTTGTGCTAGAATGCCCGATGTCACCAGGTAGCATATTGACCACAATGTCATTATCCGGGTCGAATGTAATGCCGTCCCGTGATGAAACTAGATCCAACATCAAATCTATCGGGTCCTCATCGGGCTCTAGATGATGAATCTCAATGCTGGGAATCCCCATTACACGATATGGCTGGGGATCATAGGCATGTACAGTAAATCCCGACTCTGCGAACTTCGTTGCGACATAGGAACCTACTAGACCAACACCGAAGCAGTGTATTGCCGCCATGACTCTCGGGATGCGGGTGTGTTATTCGTTCTAACTGTCCGTTATTATTTTTGCAAAAAATAGCGATGCCTTGATTGGGTGCAATACATGCCGCATTGCATGGATAAGGCCGGAAGGATAGACCCGTGGTCATCCGAGCAATCAACTGACTATGCCCGAATAGTCAGTAAGTTCGGACTGTCTTCAGTTGACCCCAACTCCCTGCCAAATCCAGGGATGTTGCATCGCAGAGGCATAGTCTTCGGTCACAGAGATCTCGATGTAGTAGTTGACTGCATGAACGTAGGTGATCCATTCGGAGTGCTTACTGGATTGATGCCCAGCGGTAGGATGCACCTTGGGCATAGCATGGTAATCGAACAAGTTAGATGGTTCCAGGAACAGGGCGCGGACGTTACAGTTGCCGTAGCTGATCTTGAGGCCTTGGCAACTCGTGGAACTTCGCTAGCAGAGGGTCGCGACACGGCTCTACGCGAATACGTTCTCAACTACGCCGCCTTGGGACTTGATCCAGATAACACAAATGTCTACTTTCAGAGTACTAGACCCTCAGTTCAGAGGTTGGCATTTACACTGGGACAGAGGACGAACCTCTCGGAATTTGAGGCAATCTATGGTTTCAACGGAGAAACAAACCTGGCACATGTGCAAGCACCAATGGTGCAAGTTGGGGATATCGTGCACCCTCAGATGGACGATTTTGGAGGTCTAAGGCCTATCGTCGTTCCAGTGGGAGTCGATCAGGACCCTCATCTGAGGCTGACTAGGGACATTACTCAGAAAAGTAACTGGTTCAATGTAAAGCAAAGAAAGTCAGGAGGCCTAACCGTGGCTCTCTCTATTCAGGATGTAAATCGCTCACAGTTGGGAGTTTCGGATTCAGGGAAGGTCGACATGTCCTCAAGGACGTCTATGATGTCAAATCTAGAATCATCAATCTTAGATTTAGGATTCTCCGATATCAAAACAAACCCCAAACACGGTACAATCGAGATTCCAGGAGCAACACTTGCCGATAAATTCCGTATTAGAATGAAATTGCTTACTATGGAGAGAATTATGGGCGGAATGGGCCTCTTGCCCCCAAGCTCAACATACCATAGATTCGCCGTTGGAATGACTGGCGACAAGATGTCTTCATCTAAGCCTGAAAGTACCATTTTCATGGATGACGATATAGAAGCAATGTCGAAGAAAGTCAAGAGAGCAATCAGCGGCGGACAGCCAACAGTAGAGGAACATCGAAGGCTCGGAGGGGACGTGTCCAAGGACGTAGCCTTCCAATACTTGCAATTTTTCTTCGAGCAAGATGACAATGCATTGCATGAGGTACAGAAAGAATACGAAAGTGGCAGGTTACTGGCGGGTGAGGTAAAGCAACTGTGCATCGACAGAGCTACAGAATGGTTGGCCGAACTCTCAGAGAAGAGGGTACAGTGGGAGGATAGAGTAGACGAGTTCCTGGCACCCGATGCACTCTAGCCGAGGTCGAATACCGGTATCTCTGGTCCCGTTTCCAAAACTTCTTTCTCTTCATCCCTCAATTCCCTTGAAATCGCTTCTAGATGGATAATTTGACTCCTCCCCCTGGGATCTAGTAACTCCACACTGACCTCGGCAGATCCATCCTTCACCATTTCCAAACTTTCCAGGATTTGCAAAGCGGTTTCAGTAACCCCCGCATCTTCATCACCTCTGATAATCGTCTCTATGGCATTTTCGAACCGTTTAATCACGCCCTCTATGTTTGTCACATATCCACTAGATGAGCCGCCAGGAGAAACTTCCAAGTCGAGTTCAGGTATCCTTATCGTACATGAAGACGATCTCACAACTCTAGCCATCGTCTTCTCGCTATCATCGACAAGAAGTGAGGAAAATCCCGGTTTTTCTCCATCTGAGGGTATGAAATCTGTGTGCTTCCACCCGCAAGAGCCGCACAAGACTGTGATTTGCGTGTGTTCGCCGAAATATGGAATTTCGTCGTTCATCGCTAGCATCGTCAAATCCTCTGCGCCGCCACATTGCGGACAGGGAGCATCCACCTTACTCTGCATGAGTCACTTCACCCTGGCACTTTCGAAAGTTGGAGGAAGTAGTAGTAGTCTTGAATTGCCGAGTCGTACTAGCTGTCCACGCATGTCTCCTTCCACGAATTCTTGAATTCTGCCTACTGCCAATTGCAATTCCATGTCCCTAGTCATCAAACCAGTCATTTCTACGATAACAATATCTCCATCAGAGATCCAATCCATGAGTTGTGCAATGCCAGTCACGTCCTCAAGTAATGCTCTATGAACAATCACATCGCCCTGTGTCCTTGGAACAGGTGCGTGGACATATTTCATCCCTAGGTCGTGATAGGGCTCTCCGGGTTCTATGGAACCGGAATTTTGATCCGAAATACTGGGCATTTCAACCCATTTGGGACCATCGTCTTCCGAGTTCACGTCATTTCGACATTCATTTGACCCTTCATACCTTCTGCAATGGCGGAAATTATCTGTACATTGTAATACAATTCTTTCAGCCCCACCTCCCGTCGCATTGATAAGGGGTCGATTTTAGTCAATATCACTGGCAACTCCGCCGGTGATAATTATGGACGCAACAACTTCCGCAATCAAGACTGGCACCAGTACCGTTGGCATTACTTACGACGGAGGTGTTGTTGTTGGCGCGGACCATAGGGCAACAATGGGACATTTCATTGCAAATAAGTCCGTTCAGAAACTATTCAGGATATCCGATAACATTGCACTAACTACTGCCGGACTGGTTGGGCATGCTCAGTCTCTATCACGAGTTCTGGCAGCTGAATTGAAGTTGTACGAACTAAAGAGGGACACGCCAATGACTGTCAAGGGTGCAGCGACGTTCACCGCAAACATTCTTTCAGGCAGGCCCCACTACGTTCAGTTGCTAATTGTCGGTGTCGACCCCTCTGGTTCAAGTGTCTACAGCATCGACTCAGCTGGCGGTTCTATTCCTGATGTTTACTGTGCCACCGGCTCAGGAAGCCCGTACATGTACGGGGTTCTAGAGGATCAATTCCAAGAGGGAATGACTAAACAGCAGGCTTTGGCAGTGGCAGCAAAGTCCCTGCTCGCATCAGCACAGAGGGATGCAGCAAGTGGAAATGGGATGGATCTAGCCTATATCACCAATGAAGATGGTTTCACGCAATTATCCGAAGACGAAGTCAGCGAGCTTCTCTCTTCGCTTTGATCACATTCCCGGCCTAGCGCCGACTTGGCCTGGTTGCCTGAGGAAAAGAGGAGGAACTATGAGACTGACACTACCTGAGATTAAGAGGAAGATTTCCAAGCTGATTCCTGATGATATTGATTCAGAAGTGACTTTGGAAGCAGGTTCGATAGCAATAATTACCAAGCAACCCGGAAGGTTCTCAGGAGGTTCTGAGAGTCTTACCGTCCGCATTGCTAAGACTATCAAAAGAAGAGTTGTTGTGAGGCCACATCCAGATATTCTTGCTGATGATTCCGCGGTTCATGATGCCGTAAATCGAATTATCCCTCCCGAGGCAATGGTTAGGAACACGTGGTTGGATCCTGCATTATCAGAGGTTATTCTGGAGTGTGATGACCCCTCTTCAGCAGTAGGCCCTAAGGGGGCACATATCAATGCCCTCAGGGACGAGATTGGCTGGCTGGTTAAAGTCGAACGTGCCCCTGCGAGGGAAAGTCGCACTCAGCACGACATACGCCGATACCGAAAGGAGCTTGCAGATGAGAGGAAATCGCTCTTGAAGAAATTTGGAACTAGGATCTACCGTCCCCAAAGACCCGGTGAGTCTTGGGTACGGGTTTCAGCACTTGGATCTTACAGGGAGGTTGGAAGAGCTATGCATCTCGTAACTACAAATGAGTCGAAGGTTCTGGTTGATGTCGGTGCCAAGCCTACAAGTAACCAAAATGAGGTTCAGCCATTTTTTGCAGCACCGGAACTTCTCCCATTGGACAATTTAGATGCAGTGGTAATCACCCATGCCCACGTAGACCACATTGGCATGCTACCTGTTCTTTTCAGGTATGGTTACAAGGGCCCGGTATACTGTACACCCCCTACTCGTGATCTGATGACACTTCTGCAGATAGATTACATCAAAGTCTCTCAAGCAGAGGGGAATGAAGCGCCATACTCCAAGGCAGATATTCAAGAGTGCATTAAGCACGTAGTCGATGTCAACTGGGGTGACAAGACCGACATTGCGCCAGATGTCAAGATGACGATGGAGAATGCCGGGCACATCCTCGGTTCTTCAAGCGTTTACATGCAGATAGGAGAGGGCAAGTCAGAACACAGACTACTGTTCTCTGGAGACATCAAATACGAGAAATCATGGTTGTTCGATGCGGCAACTGTCCGCTTCCCCAAGGTTGACACACTGGTAATTGAATCCACATATGGGAGCCCCCAGAGTATCCAACCAACAAGGCAGCAGGCCAGCCAGGAGTTACAGGACCTTGTCACGGACACATTGAACCGGAAGGGGAAGATATTCTGCCCGGTATTCGCTGTCGGTAGGTCTCAAGAGGTTATGTTGGCAATTGACGAACTCTTCAAGTCTGGCAAAGTTCCCCCCGTAACGGTTTGGCTTGATGGAATGATTAGCGAAGCTAGCGCCATCCACTCCAGCCATCCTAATTTCTTGAACAGGGAATTGAAGAAGAGTATGCTCAGGGGAGGGGATCAGAATCCATTCAACTCCTCATGGTTCAAGCAAGTAGATTCGCGCGAGTTGCGCGAGTCGATTCTACTGGATCCAAGCCCCTGCATAGTACTAGCCACGAGCGGAATGATGACCGGTGGGCCAATAATCGAGTACCTGAAGCACTGGGCACCCGAGCCAGGAAATACACTTTGCTTCGTTGGCTACCAGGCTTCCGGTACTCTGGGACGGAGACTTCAGGAGGGTCACTCCCATGTCCCATTGATGGACAAGGGTCAGACGTTGATGCTGGATGTAAATTGCAACATGGTAATCATTGACGGATTCAGCGGTCACTCGGACAGGAACCAATTGATGGACTACGTCTCTGCGTTGAACCCCACCCCGAGGAAGATCATCTGCCATCATGGCGATCCACAGACTTGCAATGCCTTCAGGATGGGACTCCGCGAGAAGTTCAAGGTCCAGACTTATGCTCCTGCAAATCTCGAGACTCTACGGCTGTCTTGATTACAGAACCGGCACGTCGAAGCCAGCATCAGAGGGGTCTCCCACTGCTGCCTCCCGCTCAAATTCAGACTCATCTGCCCACTCGATAACTTGATCGGTCCCAGTATCGGAATCATTTCCGGTGGTCACGGCAAAACCAGCAGGGACTGGTGCCAGCAGGAGCATCGCCCAAGCTTCAGCAGTAATTGTCCGTTCTACAAACATTATTGCCAATGAGATTAGCACAAGCATCATGGAAAAGCCCAGAGCAACCCATCTAAGCCTCCTCATATCAACCCCTTAGAGGGTTTAGAAGTTCATCTTTGCCACGACAAAGTGATGAACCTGCATCATTGGTCGATTGCGTGAGCGTTGAGTGGCAATTGCGGAGATGCGTTTGCGGCCATTCATTCGGCTGTAAAGCAGATACATCGTGCAATTGCACTAAATGTGGAACAACCAACTCCAAAGTCATATCCATTTTTGCTGATTCCCGTCAGCTTGCCGATGCAGTATCAAATGCCAACATTCCTAGGGAAATAGCCAATGATATTTCGAAAAGAATTCAGTCTTTGGAAGAAAAATCGGCACGCTATATCGCCACTAATACTGGAAATATCCGATCGAGAACTATTCGAGCCATGCGCGAGGCCACAGATGAAGCAGGAATACTTACCATCGAGTCACTTGACAATGAGCTTGCAAAAATGGGGATTGACGAAACCACCTCGCAACATCTGATAGGTCAAGCAGAGTTGGACGGAATTCTTGTTAGAAATGACTCTGAAACATGGTCTTGGCTCCAGCAAAGTTCATGACGATTCGTCAACCGCACTCATTTCCTAGGGGCCTGTGGGTTAGTCTGGTCTATGCTTGTTGCTTTGGGAGCAATAGACCCTGGTTCGAATCCAGGCAGGCCCACCAAAACCAACGTTCCTAATGTTAGTCGACAAATGTCCGATAAAGGATTGAAACTATTGTAAATGAATTTTTATTGCGTCAATATCGAATTCCGATACAGCTACTCTCAAGGCCTCTTCTTTCGTAAACCATCTGGCCTCTTCGATTTCGTCATCCTTAGGGCAAATCTCTTGACCTCCCAAATCTGCATTACACTTGTAAGTGAACGACACCCAATTTATCCCTTCATCATTGAAGATTTTTGCCTGAACTATCGCCCCGTCTTCGCCATCACCCATTTTGTCTTGACTATTCAGTGGATTAGGTATTTCAATCACAAGCCCCAACTCTTCTAGAGCCTCCCTGACAGCTGCTTCCCGAGGATGCTCGCCATAGTCCACGAACCCCCCTGGAAGGGTCCAACAACCAGTGAAGAAACCTCTCGAAACTTTTGCCATCAGGACCTCCCCTCTGGGATTAATGATGACTACTTTACTCACTACCCTGTGAATAGTACGATAGACAGACTCCCTGGCTAATGGATCAACTGCGCTATCGCTTATCGTTGAGTCTTTCCAAGCCCAATTCTCAGGCCATGGGATTTCTGGAATCCCATATTTGACAATGTAATCTTTAGAATCTAGCCTAATTCTATTAGTTCTTCTCAGTTTCCATGATATCCCCATTGAAGACACTTCATCAGGCGTTGGAAGTCTAATATGGAATCCATTTTCAGATAAGCTCCGTCCCATCATAGGTATTGCAGGACCATTGCCATCTAGATCAACTAGTAGCAATTTCCCATCGTGTTCAAGATGAAGAAATTGATTATCCACGTTTTCATCCCATTCTCACTAATATCCCAGAATGGAACCTAATTGCTCTTTGTAGAATGAACCCGAATCTTGAAGACTCTTCAATTCGTGAGATTCTAACTCAAGCTCGATTATCCTCTCTACTCCATCTTTGCCCAGAACAACGGGGACCCCAATGTAGATGTCTTCCATGCCATACTCTCCATTCAGATATGTGCTGCATGGCAGTACTCTCTTCCTGTCTCCGAGAATCGCCTCAGCCATTATTGCAGCCGCACTGCCCGGAGCGTAGAAGGCACTGCCTTTCTCTAGCAACTTCACAATTTCTCCACCGCCGCTAGCTGTTCTTTCACAAATACTGCTCACTTCCGAATCACTAAGGAGCTGAGTTACCGGAATGCCATTTACCGTTGTGTACCTGGGAAGTGGTACCATCGTATCTCCGTGCCCTCCGAGAACCATTGCCTGCACGTCTTCATTGCTACATCCAACAGCCTCTGAGATGAAGTGAGTCATTCTAGCGCTATCCAATATTCCTGCCTGACCTACAACGCGGTTGTGTGTGAATCCAGTGATCTTCTGCATGTGGTATGTCATTAGGTCTAGTGGATTTGTAACCATTACAATAACTGAATCAGGAGCATGCTCCCTAATTCCCTTGCCGACCTGTGAAACGATATCTGCATTTTTACCTATCAGATCTTCCCTACTCATACCAGGTTGTCGTGGAAATCCTGATGTTACTACGACCACATCAGAACCCGTGATATCGGCATAATCTTTGGTACCTGTGATTCTGCCATCGTAATTGAGCACTCTTCCACCTTGACTCATGTCCAGTGCTTTCCCCTTGGCAAAGCCCTCGTAAATGTCTAGAAGAACAACTTGTCCGACGTTTCTTTCAGCTAAGACGAATGCGCATGTAGCACCGACGTTACCCGCTCCAATTACTGCAACCTTTCTTGCACCTGTTGTCATGCTCTCCCGCCTATGGCACTAGACTTAGCACTTTGCTGTGGAAACTTTGTGTGTCGTAGGAAGAATATTCAACAGATTGCGCTTGGTTTGTATGATTATTATGAATCGTCCTCTCGTAGCAATCGGTTTGGTTGCCTTCATTCCGACCATTTCTATACTTTTTACTTTGAATTATAATGATGATGAGACGACATCACAGATATTCTTTTTGGCTTGCAAATTGTGGCTACTAGTTGCACCGGCATACTGGTATTTACGTGTCGAGGGAAATGAAGTCTCGCGTTCGCCAGCTGACAAAGAGGGACTCGTAATGGCTGCAATCACGGGTATTCTAATGTCAGCAATAATTGTCCTGATGTGGCTAATCTTCGGAGATACCATAGATACGGATTCAATGCTAGCAGAAATGGA
>CETM01023664.1_pt1 | contig 27711 bp, 29 predicted proteins | sample 361451 | NCBI WGS metagenome assembly CETM01 (sample SAMEA2622690, study PRJEB7988) | marine metagenome | isolation source: saline water (ENVO:00002010), including
ACAGAGGCTATGATAATCACGTCACGTCGTGTTAGAAGGGATCGTGTGGCGCTATGACGCAAGCGTTCGATTTCTTCGTTAATATCAGCTTCTTTTTCAATATAGGCATCTCTGCTGGGTATATAGGCTTCTGGTTGATAGTAGTCATAATAAGAAATAAAAAACTCGACAGCATTATCTGGAAAAAATTCCTTAAATTCATTACATAACTGAGCAGCTAAGGTTTTATTATGAGCAATAATTAAGGTTGGTCTATTCATATTTTGAATAATGTTTGCCATGGTAAAGGTTTTTCCGGATCCTGTTACACCAAGTAATATTTGATCGGATTTGTTTGCGTTAATGCCATTACTTAATGTTTGAATGGCTTTGGGTTGATCTCCAGCTGGATTAAAATCACTTTTTAATTTAAATTTCATGTTATATACTATATCAGTCTCATTATATAAATATTAGTTATTGTTTAGGGATTTATAAAAGTTTTAAGGGGTTTTTATTAAAAAAATTGAAATTTTTTTTGATTTAAATACGATAACAAATTAAAATGCTTTTAAAAATGTATTTTTTAAATTTGGGAGCTTATGAGATATTTAACTAATATAATTTTTGTTTTTTTATTTTCAATGCCAGTGTTTGCAGCTGATATTGTTGTTAATGTTGATCCTAATCCAGTTGTGGATAATAATTTTGTTCGTGTTTCAGTTGTATCTGAATTTCCTATTACTGAAGCTGTTTTGTCGGTTGGAAATGATGTTTTTCCCTTACAAAGGGTATCGGATCAATTATTTAAATTAAAGTTTAGATCGTTTTTAGCTTTAAGTTCTCAAGATACTTTTATTAATGTTGTTTTTTCTTCTTCTCAGAGTCATGTTTTACCTGTTGCTATAAAAGTTTTAGAAAGTAATGAGGCATCAGGACAATATTTGGATGTTAAAAATGCTCAAGCTATTAAAATTGATAATACTAAATTAGAAATAGAGCGTTTGGAAGATAAATTAGATTTATTAGATCAAAAGAATCAAATATTAAATAATGAAATAGCTGAATTAAACAAAAATTTAGAAAATCAAAAACAATTAGCTTTATCTCAAGCTGAGATTGCCGCTCAGAAAGCTAAGTTGAAAGAGTTATTAGAATTACTTAAGCAGGAAGAGTTAGCTAAGCAAGCTTCGATTATGGAGTTAAAACGAAAGATGGAAGTATTTAATACTAAACAAAAGATGTTTGATAAAAAAGAAAAAGAACTTAACAATTTAGAATTAGAGTTATCTCAACAATCTCAGATGTTATTGAATCAAGGGATTCAGTTTGAAAAGGATAAGGATTTGTTGAAACAAAAAGAAAAGGATGTTAGTAAACAACAAAAATTTGTCAGGAAAGCACAAAAGAGTGTTGCTAAAGACGAAAAAATGGTTGAACGAATGAAGGCTGATATTGATCGTCAAAAAAAGGAATTAACAAAGAAAAATAAACGAATTACAAAAAAAGAAAAGGTTTTGGATTCTAAAATGGCTGTTATTGCTAAGAATCAATCAACATTGATGACTAAAGAAAAAACATTGAAGAAACTATCGGAAAAGATTACGGGTGAACGTCATACCTTAGTATCTATTTCTGCTAAATTAGATAAGAAGAAAAAGGCTTTAAAGGATGAACAAAATAAGTTTTATGTAGAACAATCAGAAAAGGAAAACATGATTAGAAAAACTCAACAAAATATAAATAGTCTTGAGAAACAGATGTTACATACGATTAATAATTTATCACGTCTTGAACAGGATCATTTAGATAAATCAGTTTATGTTGAAAGAGAAAAATCTTATCTACGTACACAGAGAGCTCAATATGAAAAAGATCGAGAAGTTTTTGATAGAGATTATAAACAACTTAAAATTTTAGAATCAGAAATTTCAGTTCGTGTTGAAATTATGAATGATTTAGGTGCTCATATTGATGGCCAGTTAGATCAAATGCATAAGCAAATGATAGATTCACAGCATTCTCAGTTAACGTATGAATCAGAGATGAATGATAAAGTTACTTATTTAAATAATTTGACTAAGTTAATTGAAAAACGTGCCAAAAAAATGGAGTATAAAAATAATAAGTTGAAGGTTAAGAATAAGCAATTACATAAACAGCTTGTAGATTTAAAGGCACCTCATTATCGATATGCATTTTCTCCGTATATGAGTTTTCGTCTTAGTGATTCTTTCAAGTCAGACTATGATGAGTTTGGTTTTACTTTTTCAGCCTATTTTAGAAAAAGTTTAAGTCTTTCGGCTGGTGTTGGGTCGGTTAATTATATGAATCAGTTAGATTCTGATTATAATCAACTTATTAATTCTAGGGTTGCTAATGTTTCTATTTCTTATTTGATTAATCCAAAAGAAAAATTAGGTTTTTATGTTAGAACCGTAGCTAGGCGGTTGTTGACACCAGAGATTGTTCCTGTTTATGTGGGTTTAGGTATTGATTTGAAATATAATCATAATAATCGTTTTTCATCATTTTTTAGTGCTCAGATAGCAGATGGATCGTATTTATCTATCGGTATTGAAAAATATATTATTCCTACTTTTTTTCAAACTGCTAATACAGATGTTGATGAGTATGATGTTGTTGAGTCTACTATAGATAAAACTGATGATAGTTATATAACTCTTTCTAAGGTTGATTCTTATTTTTGTTTTTTTCCAACAGTAAAAATATTTCAAGATGTCTCTAAATCTTGGTATAAGGAATCGGTTGAAAGAACTGCATCTTATGGTCTTTTTGATTTACATACTTCAGATACGTTTAACCCTAAGGGATATTTAACATATAAGGATGCTTCTTATGCTTTAGTTTGGACTCGTTATATTGATCAGGTTTTACGGCCTGATCCTATTCGTGTTAATTTTTCTTTAATTTCAGATTTTCAGCCTTCTTTATTAGTGTCTTTTTATATTGTAGATGAACAAGGTAGTAGGGTTGCTGTTCTTAAAGATAAACAAGAATATTTTGTTGGTGATCATGTATTAGAGTTTGATCCTATAGCGTTATCTTTAAAAGAAGGGCGGTATCGATTATTGTGTGAATTATATTCTCAAGAAGTGGTTAAAGGTTTGGATACGTATGAGGTTGAATATGTTGCTATTAGTAAATCAGAACAAGTGTTTAATGTTAATTCTCTGGAATCGTTGATTGATTTTCCTGTTTTTAAGTCTGAATTTCGTTCTAATGAGTCGTATCCATTTTTAAAGAAAGCGGTTGAGTTTGACTGGTTTAGATTTAATAAACGAGAGTTAGCGTTGTTTAGTAATGTTGCTGTTACGCGATTAGAGTTTATTGAAATAGTAGGTCGTTTTTTATTGCAATCTGGTGCAAGAGATCGTGATATAGATATTGATTTAACCTATTATAATGATTTGCATTTAATTCCTAAATCAAAGCAACCTTATTTAAAGGAATATATTATTGAATTGGGATATGGTGGTGATCATAATCAAAATTTAAATCCGAACCAATATTTAACACGAGCAGAATTTGCAGTTATCATGAATCGTTTATTACGTTGGAAACAAAAAACGTTAAAAGATAAAAATATTATTCTTGATTTTGATCAGCTTGTTATTAATTAAGATTGTTTATTTGTGATACAATACTCAATAATATAGATTATGTATGTTATAGTTTAACATTTTTCTAGGAGAGTATTATGTCAGAGACGTTATTTAAAAAAATATTAATTGCTAATCGTGGTGAAATTGCTGTTCGTATTATTCGAGCTTGTAAAGAATTAGGTATTTCTACAGTTGCTATTTATTCGGAGGTGGATGAAAATTCCTTACATGTAAAGTTGGCTGATGAAGCTATTTGTGTTGGGCCTCCAGCTCCTATGAAAAGCTATTTAAATGTTCCTTCTATTATTGCGGCTTGTGAAGTGACTGGTGCTGAAGCGATTCATCCTGGGTATGGGTTTTTATCTGAAAATGCGGATTTTAGTGATATTTGTGAAGCTAATAATATTGTTTTTATTGGAGCTTCTGCTCGATGTATTAATATGATGGGAAATAAATCGGAAGCTAAAAAAACCATGGAATCTTTAGATGTTCCTATTGTTCCTGGTTCGAAAGGTGTTATTTCTGATTTAAAGAGTTTAAAACAGGTTGCTAATGATATTGGTTATCCGCTTTTGCTAAAGGCTTCTGCTGGTGGGGGTGGTCGTGGTATGAGAATTGTGAATGAAGAAAGTGAGTTATCAAATGCCTATGATATGGCTCATAATGAAGCGCTATCAGCTTTTGGTAATGGGGATATTTATGTTGAAAAATTTATTGGAAGTCCACGTCATATTGAAATACAAGTTTTATCAGATAAAACAGGTCATGCTATTTATTTAGGAGAGAGAGAGTGTTCTATTCAGCGTCGTCATCAAAAGTTAATTGAAGAGGCTCCATCGCCGGTTGTTTCTGAAGAGATGAGAAAACGAATGGGTGAGGCTGCTATTAAAGCGGCTTCGGGTATAAAGTATGAAGGTGCTGGTACGGTTGAGTTTTTGGTGGATGAACAATCTAATTTTTATTTTATGGAAATGAATACGAGGATTCAAGTTGAGCACCCTGTTACAGAAATGATTACGGGGATTGATTTGGTTAAAGAGCAAATTCGAATTGCTTATACAAAGAAGCTTCGATTAAAACAATCGGATGTTTCTTTTAATGGTCATGCGATGGAGTTTCGAATTAATGCTGAAAATTATCAGGATAACTTTATGCCTTGTCCTGGTACTGTAGATTTATTTTTACCTCCAGGTGGTAAGGGGGTTCGGACGGATAGTTTTATTTATCCTGGGTTTAAAATTCCAACACATTATGATTCTTTAGTTGGTAAACTCATTGTTTGGGGAAAAGATCGTAGTGAAACATTACAACGTGCTAATAGAGCTTTAGAAGAGTTTGTTATTGATGGGGTTATTACGGTTATTCCTTTTCATCAAAAGGTTATTAAACACCCTGCTTTTATTAAAGGGGATTTTACTACTCATTTTGTTGAGCAGTATATAGATGATTTAATTTAGTATGGGTATTCGTCACATTGGTAGAAAATTAGCTATACAAGCATTGTATCAGGCTAGTACTCGTAATGATGATGTCATTGAATTTATTGATTATTTTATTGATGATAGTGATTTTGATGATGATGCAAAGTCGTTTGGGAAAGATTTGGTTATTGGAGCGTGGACTGCTCATGAAGAATCAGATAAGTTTATTAAGGAATATTCGATAGGGTGGTCTTTAGATAGAATTAATTTAATTGATTTAAGTATTATGAGATTAGCGTTTTATGAATTATCAGTAAAGGAAACTCCAGTTAATGTTATTTTAGATGAAGCTGTTGAATTGGCTAAAGAGTTTTCTACGATTGAATCATCAAAATTTATTAATGGTATTTTAGGTAAATTTGTTGCAGATCATGTTCACAGGGATCATTAAATTATTAGGCGTTATTGATTCAGTAAATCCATTGGCGGATGGTATTGCTGTTGGCATTGCATGTGATACTAGTATTTTGAATATCGAGCTTGGTGATAGTATCGCGGTAAATGGTGTTTGTTCTACGGTTGTGGAATTTACAGATAGTCATTTTATAGTTCATTATTTACAAGAAACATTGCGTGTTACAACCTTTAATACATTAACGGTTGGTTCTTATGTTAATTTGGAACCTAGCTTAACGTTACAAACTAAGTTAAGTGGTCATTATGTGTCAGGTCATATTGATGGGGTGGTAAAAATTATTGAGTTAGAAAAATCTGATCCATGGGGAAAAATTGTTGTTTCTTTTGAGGACGATTTGTCATCATTTTTAATCTATAAAGGTTCAATTGCTCTTGATGGTATTAGTTTAACCATTTCTCATCTTACCTCTAAATCATTAACGTGTCATATTATTCCTCATACGTTTGAACAAACGATTATTAAATATTATGATATAGGTAAAGAAATTAATATAGAGTGCGATATGATAGGAAAATATGTTGTAAATGCTGTTAAGAGTGGTTCTTTAGGGGATATTAATGGTTAAATTTAATACGATTGAAGAGGCTATCACTGATATTTCCAATGGTAAAATGGTGATTGTTGTTGATGATGAAGATCGAGAAAATGAGGGGGATCTTATTATAGCAGCTGACTTTGCTACGCCTGATGCCATTAATTTTATGATTAAACAAGCACGTGGTTTAGTGTGTGTTCCTGTGACAGATGATGTTTTAGATAGGTTAGAGATTAAAGAAATGGTTAAAGAGAATACTGATCCTAATAATACGGCTTTTACAGTATCATTTGATGCTCATTCCAAGCATGGGATTTCAACGGGTATTTCAGCATTTGATAGAGCAAAAAGTATTCGTATTATGGTACATCCAGAATCTAAGCCGGATGATATTATTTCTCCGGGTCATTTATTTCCCTTACGTGCTAGGCGAATGGGGGTTTTGAAACGTGCTGGTCATACAGAGGCTTCTGTTGATCTTGCTCGATTAGCAGGGTTACAACCCGCTGGGGTTATTTGTGAAATTATTAAAGAGGATGGAGAGATGGCTCGATTGCCTGATTTAGTTAAGTTTGCTAAAAAGCATAAGTTGTCTTTAATAACGATTAAAGATTTAATTCATTATCGTATTCAGAATGAATCATTTATAGAATTGGTTGAGATTGTAAAGTTGCCTACAGATATAGGTGAGTTTGACTTACATTGTTATTTAGACAAATTAAATGATAAACACCATTTTGCGTTAACCTATGGTGACTATCAAAAGAAGCCAACGTTAGTAAGGGTTCATTCGGAATGTATTACAGGAGATGTATTTGGTTCGTTGCGTTGTGATTGTGCACCTCAGTTACATACGGCAATGTCGATGGTAAAAGAAAACGGAAGTGGTGTTGTTTTATATATGAGTCAGGAAGGTCGCGGTATTGGTATTGCTAATAAGTTAAAGGCTTATAAATTACAAGAGAATGGGTATGATACGGTTGATGCTAATAAAGAACTTGGTTTTTCTGAAGATTTGAGAGATTATGGAGTTGGTGCTCAAATTTTAATTCATTTAGGTGTTACACAGATGAATTTAATGACAAATAATCCAAGAAAAATTATTGGTCTTAAGGGATATGGGTTATCTGTTAAAAAAAGGGTTCCAATTAAGATTGAACCTGGAAAATATAATCAAACTTATTTAAAAACAAAACAAAATAAAATGGGGCATATATTATGAAACATAATCATGTAAAAGGTTTAGAGAAAAACGATTCAATTATTAAAGGTGATTTAGAAGGGAATGCTTATAAAGTTTCTATTGTAGTTGCATCTTTTAATGGAGATATTGCACAGGGTTTGTTAGATGGTGCGTTAAAAGCTTTAGGTGAGTGTGGTATTACGGATATTAAGATTATAGAAACAGATGGTGCTTTTGAAATACCAGTAATAGCTAAGCATTGTATTAACTTTTCGGATGCTGTTGTCTGTTTAGGTGCTGTTATAAAAGGTGAAACCGCACATTTTGAGCATGTAGCTAATGAATGTTCTCGTGGTATTCAACAGGTGATGTTAGAAACAGGTAAACCTATTACGTTTGGTGTTTTAACAACGTATACAGATTTTCAAGCAAAAGAGAGATCTTTACCAGATTCATTTAATGAAGGGTATCAAGCTGCTAATACAGCGATTCGTATGTGTTCGTTACTTAAAAAACTAGGTTAATTATTTTAACTATTTTAATAGGATCTAATAATTCCGATACATTTTCCGAGAATAGTAGATGATTTGTTGTTTTGAATGATAATGGCTGGGTAAGCATCATTTTCAGCGTTTAAGCTTATTTTATTATCTTTTTTGATATAGCGTTTTAAGGTTGCTTCATTTTCGATTAATGCGGCAATAATGTCACCTGATTGAATGGTGTGATTTTTTTCTATTATGGCAATATCTCCTTCAAAAATTCCAGCATTAATCATGCTGTCACCTTTTATATTTAAACCAAATTTTTGTTTGTTATGGGTTAATAATGGTAGGTTATCTAAGTATGATTCTGTATTTTCAATTGCTTCTGTGGGTTCTCCTGCTTTAATAGTTCCTAGAATAGGGGTAATGTTAGGATTATGTAAAATGGTAACGGCACGTGCTTTTGCATGCCGTTTAATATATTTTTTTCGTTCAAGGATTTCTAAATAGGTTCTTACGGTACCATCCGAATTAAAATTGAATGTTTTTGCTATTTCTTTGTAGGATGGATAATATTTGTTTTCTTCAAAAAAATTACATATAAAGTTGAAAACGTTTTCTTGTTTTTTGGTTAGTTTTTCTAACTCTTTATTCATATTTTATACTAACAATTAATTCTATTTTAAATAATTTTGTATTATCTATTGGCAATATTTTAGCACCTAAATTAGCGGAGAAACTATTAACAATATTTAATAATCCTATTTCTGAATTTTTTTGGTTGTAGATTAAGTTATTTTTTATTCTACTTAAGATGATTCCTTCTAAGTTTGTATTTGATAATTGTTTTATTGTATGACATAAATTGTCTTTATTTTCTTTATTTGTAATATTTTCGGTAGTAATGATAGCTTCGTTTGGAAGTTGTGTTAAATGGATGCTAATGTCACTATAATTTTTATAGGTATGTTTTATTGCGTTTTCAATTAGTTCATTTGTAATAGTTGAAATTGTTGATTTGATTTCATTTTTATTTGAGTGTACTGAGGATGTGTGATAGTCTGCAAAAAAATTTGATACCATGCTACATTTTTCCCAATCCTCAGCATGGTTAATAGACATTTTAAAGGATAAAGAAATGTTGTTTTGTATATTTTTAAATTTAGTTTCATCTAAATTTCCAAATAATTGAGTTTCGTTTGGGCTAGTTTGATTCAATGTATAATTTTTCCCATAAGTTTTGTAATGATGATAATGTTTTATTTTGCCATGGAATATTTTTGTTTATGATTAATTTAATTGATTTATCATCTTTTCTAGCTTGGATTATCATTCTTGCTAATGAGGTAATTCCTGAACTGTTGAGGTACTCTAACTCTGTAATATCAATATTTAAGATATCAGTAGATTCTTCTAGGGCATTTTTTATTAATGAAAAGGGTTGGTCATAGGATAATGGAGAGGGAAGTCTCATAGATCCAGAAATTGTAATTTTATTTAATGAGCTGGAATCAATTATATAGTCTTCAGTTTTGATAATCATGTTTCATGTCCTTATTGTTTAGTTTTATTATAATACGTGTTTTTAAAATTGAAGAGGTTTTTTCTTTGTTTTTTTGGTTTTCAATATTTATTTTTCCTTTATAATCGTTTACTAGGCTATAAATGGCATAGCCTAATTCTGAAAATTCTTTTGCAAATAATATGTTTTCAAATTCATTATATTTTTTAATTAGCTTTATTTTTTTAATATAATTTTTTAAGAGATTGATTTGATGAGATATTAAATATAGTGATAGTTCTATGGTTGTTTCTTCGGTATTTTTATTACATGATAGAATATATTGTTCAGTTTTTTTTACGCCATGTTTGATTGAGAATTCTAAGCATTCATTAATGATGGTTGATAGTGTGTTGTTTACATAATGTTGTTGTGTTTCATTAGAGTTTAATAAATAGGAACAAAATGAAGAGGAAAGACTTGCTCGTTTCCATGATGAAATGATATCTATTGGTAAAAAATTAATATCGAAATTTATATTTTGATTTGTCATATTTTTTGAGGTATTAATGATATGATTTTATTTTATAGTAACTTAAAAGTAGTTTGTTTAGTAGTTTATTTTTTAGGTTAATACTTTCTTAATTTCGTTGTGTTTGATGATAATAAAGGTTATATCATCTAAAAATATTTTATTTGTAAACGTATTAATGTTTTCAATTAGGTTTGATTTTATGGTTTCGGTACTTTCTGTACCTATATTTTCGAGTAATTGTTTAATTCGAGTATCATTAAATTGTTCTTTTTTTGGGTTACCTTCTTTATATGCTTCGGTCAGACCGTCGGTTGCTAATAATAATACGTCTTTTTCTGATAAACTTATGCTACTAGATTGAAAACATTTATTTTTTAGTTCATCTGTTAAGCCTATTCCAAATGGTAGATGATTAATAGAGTGGTGGATGACTTTTTTTTCATTATGTTTATAGATAAATAAATTTTCATGATTTCCGTGAAATTTAAATGTTTTTCCATCTTCAGTATGTAAGGTTACAAGTGATATAGGTCGAGGTTCGCTTAATCGTTCGAAGTTTTGACATAAAATTTTGTTTGCTTGTTTATTGATTGATGCAGGATCGATTAGTTTACTAGAGTGGATGAGACTTGAAAAAATACTTTGAATCATGAGCATAACCATTCCAGATCCTATGCCATGGCCTGCTACATCGCCTAATATAATCCAATTATGATTGTTTTTAGTATGGATATCATAAAAATCACCTCCCACTTCATCAGATGATCTTAAGTAAGCTGATGTTGAACAATTTGGGATTACATGGTTTTGTGGAATAATTTCTGATTGTATTTTTTGTGCTATTTCTATTTCTCCATTGAGTCTAATTTGTTTGATTTTTTGCATTGCAGGTGTGATTTGATTGGATAAGGTTTTTAAGAGTTGAGAGTCTTCTTTTGTATATTTTTTTTCAGATAATTTTTGACCTATGATTATTAATGCGATTATTTCATTTTCTTCATTGTATGATACTAAAATAAAATTACTTTTTTTGGTTAAGTTTGGATCTATATTTGTTACTTTATTGCTGATAACATGGATATCATAAATTGATTCTTTAGTTTTAAGAATAAACTTTATGAGTTCAGGCGTTATTTTGAATGGGGTAGTTTCTAAATTTTGTTTATTTGGATGGTAGATTAATTTTTTACTAGTTTCTTTAAATTTATCAAACCATTCAGGGATAAAAATTTGAATGTCTATGATTTCGATATCATTTGAAAATAGGTTATATATATTATTAACTAATTCAGATAAATTTGATGATTTGTGTGTGAGTTGTGAAAATTTAAAGAGAATTATTTTATAGTCATACCAGCCTTTAATAAATTTTCGTGTTGCGGATGTAATTAGTTTATCTTGTGCTTCTGCTCCGTAAAATGCCCAAATTACGGATAGGAGAATACAGCCAGGGTATAAGACTGTATTGTTATCTTTTGCAAATGAAAATAGGGTTAAGTAAGAGAGTACGATGGTTGTTGTAATAATAATAAAGGATGTAGATCGTCCTATGACAACTTTTATATCCATTAATTCGTGTTTTAGCATGGCATATAATGAACAGTAGATAAGACAAGATACAGATAAGGGGCCGATGTTGGTTAGATTTGTAATACCAAATAAGGGTAAGATAAGATTAAAAAATACGGACATGCTAATGGTTAAAATAATACCTAGGGCGATGTAGGTTATTTTTAGTTTGTCTTGTCCTGTATATTGATTAATTTTTTTATATATTGTTATAAATATTATGCTCATAAAGCTTAGAAAATAGATGGACCATAATTTATGGCCATAATTAAATGTAACGTCGGTCATACTTTTAATATCAATGATAATAAAGTTGCTTAATGATGCTATTGCAAAAAATAGTGATATTCCTGTTAATAGGGCTAGTTTTATAGGGGTTAGGTTGATTATTTTTCTAGGGTAGTGTGTTACAAATACATATAAGGATGTGGGTAAAAATGAAGGTCCTAAAAACGCCATTTTTACCCAAAAAAGCATGTTTTCAGTATTCCAAAGCATATAACAAGCAAGCATCCATTGTAAAATTGCTATGGCTGTTATTGTAAATGCTATATTAGCAATGTTTTTCCAGTTTTTTATAATAGGTATTAATGATAAAAAAAAGTTTAATAGTATTAAGGTTGTATATAGTACTAACATGAGGTTGTTTTTTTACCTGTTAATGTAAATAAATTAGAAAATGTGAGCGTTGATTCATCTTTTAAATAATTCATATAATCATTTTTAAATTGTGTTGCTTTATCTTTAGATCCTAATGCTTTTATAATTTCTGGTAAAGCAATATCTAGTTTTAGATCCCATAATGATTCATTATGAGGATCTATTTTTCCTGCAAATAGATGATAGGGTTCTAATTGAAGATCAATAGAGCTTAAGGAGGCTTTTTTTCCAAAGTGAAATAATTTTCTGCCTATATAGGGATCAAATCCACTTTTGCTTAGGTGTTTTAAAATAATATCTAGTCTGTTTTGTAATGATTTGTTTTCTGGATAATGTGTTGCTAATTGTGCATCTAAATCTTGTAATATAATAAATCCATTGGGTTTAGTGACACGATACATTTCTTTAATAATATTTAAAGGTGATTTGCTATATTCTAGCAAAAATCTTATGAAGACAATGTCAAAGTGATTTGAATGAAACGGCATGTTTTCTGCAGATCCTTGAATAAAATTTAGATTTTTACTGTCGGAATGTTTGGTGCGTTCATTATTAAAACGTTGTTTACTTAAATCAATTCCTGTAATAGAGATATTATTGAATTTTTTAGCTAGTGTGGATGTAATAATACCTGATCCACAACCTACATCTAAAATGTTACCAGTCTTAGAGTTTATAAGAGGAGTTAGGTATTTTTTTATAAAGGTATTAGGTTCAACTTTGCTTTTTAGTCGTGAGCTTTCTCTTGTGTCATCCATAAAGTATGTAGCGGATGTCAACGGTTTTTATCTTATTTCATGAACAAGATGTTTCTTTTTTTCTCGTTCGCAAACTCGGCTGAAAATTTTATCTACATTTTTGTACCAGTCTATATAGCCATCTTTAGACCAAATGCTTTGATTATATTTTCTAATAATACTATGTCCCATAATGGTTAATAGTGTAGCATTATGGTTGTCTGTAATAACAGGGATATAGGGGGCTTCAAATTTACTATAATATGTTTTTACTTGATTGAGTAAGTTTGAACAAATGTTTTGACATGTATCAGAAGTTAAGTTGTTATTGATGATTAGTTCACATCTGTTTTCTAATAAACTAAAATTTAAGCCAATGGGTGATCGATACACTATAGCAACTCCAACAAGCTGTGATTTTGAGAATGCTAGTAAAATATGTCGGCGTTTAAATAGGCCTATGGATTTATAAGATTCATTAATACTTTCTAGATTGATGTCATTACTATTAAATTGGCCTGCTTCAATAAACATTTTATGTCGATTTATGGTTAAAAAATGGATTAGTTCTTCATGATGATTTACGTGATAGTTTTTTATGGTTATATTTTTGCTTGTTTGTAGTTGACTGGCTGGATTGATTGCTAAGTAGCAGTGTTCAAATATACACGATATATTTTGTTTCACTGTATTTTGTAATGAACCAAAAACTTTTTTGGCGTATTTATTGTTGGGTCTAAACCAATTTTGAATGTAGTTGTAATTATGGGTAGGGGCTTTATCAATGAATCCTTTTTGCATTGCTAATAGTACCGATCGGGATCCTATTGGATTCCCATTAGAGCTTAAATGTTGGCAACACCATAGTGCTTGGTTTTCTTTCCAGCTACTAACAGATGCCCAGTGGTTTGTAATAGGATTTTCGTAGGTATAAATGGATAATAATGAATCATTTTTAAGAAGCATTTTTTTCCAGTTATGTTTAATTTGTTCAAAATAGGGTTTTAATTTTTTCATTTTTTCTGGATAAATAAAGCCATTTTTTTTATATTTGTTAAATAATTCATCAATGCTGATTTGATTGATTTTACAATTTAAATTTTCTGCTGATTCAAGCTTAGTGTTATTAGCTAGATTGTATGATTGATGGATATAGGGGGTGGTATGTGTTGTTGGGGTATTTAGGACTGAATATGAAAATTTGGTTTTTGTAGGAGGGATGATACCATGTTCTTCAAATTTAGAAATGATTGCTTGGTATTCTTCCGAAATAGTTTTAGAAGATAATTTTGATTTTTTTGGGAAAACCATGTTTTGATATTCCTATTTAAAAATATTTATCGATGAAAATATGTTATTTTGATACACTAAACTATATGTTTATGTCAATAGTTTTTTTAGTTTTATATGGGTATATTTTTTTTTTAAGTAAGGATATTATATTTTTGCAATTGTTTGATCTTTTCATTACACTATAGACATGTCAAAACGTAGTAAGTCTAAATCTGGTTCTAAATCTGGTTCTAAATCTGGTTATGGGTTGCCCAATATTAATCGAAAACAAATTACTAAAAAAGATATCGCAATTATTTTAAAAAAGCGTTGGAAAGATGTAACTAGTTTGGATTTATATAAATTATATCAATCTGATTTTAAAACAGAGGATTTAGCTAATAAATTTCAGACAACGACTATTAATATTTTAAATCGTTTAAGGTTTCAATGACGTTTTTTAAATCTCATTTATTTATTTTATTTTTAGTTGTTTTTACGGAATTAATTGGGTTTGGTTTAATTATTCCTGTTTTACCACAAATTGCAGCTCAATATGAATTGAATCATTTTATGTTGGGTATTTTAATGTCTGCATTTTCATTTGCTCAATTTTTTTCTGCACCTTTACTGGGTCATTGGTCGGATAAATTTGGACGTAGACCTTTGTTGATTGTGAGTAAATTAGGTACTGTTTTTGCTTATATCATTTTAGCTTATGCTAATTCATTTTGGTTGTTTTTAATCGCTCGTTTATTAGATGGGTTTACTGGTGGGAATATTGCTGTTGCTAGAGCGTATATAGCGGATGTGACGCCTGTTAAAGATAGAGCTAAGGGGATGGCTGTTGTTGGAATATCCTTTGGGTTAGGATTTATTTTTGGACCAGCTTTAGGGGGTGTTTTTTATACGTTGCCAAATGGTCAGTTCGTGGCTTCTTTGGTTGCGAGTGGTTTATCTTTTATAGCTGTTTTATTTACCTATTTTCTTTTAAAAGAACCTGAAAATAAAGTTGCAGTTAAAGAAGGTTTTACCTTAATTCGTTCTGTTTTTTCTATTAAACAAAGGGTGTTGTTAGCAATATGTTTTATTTATTTTATTTATATGATTTCATTTTCAGGTTTTGAAACAACGTTTTCTGTTTTTACGCATTATATATTTGATCTTTCTATTAGAGATAATAGTTTGTTGTTTATGTATGCAGGTATTATTGGTTTAATTGTTCAATTATTTTTGTCTAAAAATGCATCTGCTAATTTTGTTTTATTTATTATGGCTGGCTTTTTATGTTTGGCTTTTGGATTTTTAGGAATGGCTCATTTATCTACCGTTGTATCATTGATTTTAGTTTTATCAATTTTTTCTATTGGGATTTCATTGGTAAATACGTTTATGCCGGCTTTATTAAGCGCTTATACAACAGATGAGAATAGAGGGTTGGTAATGGGTGTTTATGAAAGTATTGGAAGTGTAAGCCGTATTATAGGGCCTTTAGTTGCTTATAGTATTGCTATTTCTTATATTCGTTATGAATATATGGTTTATGGTGTGTTTATGTTGCTTTTAATTCCATTTATTTATTATTTTTGTTGGTATCGTCGTTCTTAGTTGTATTTGTTTTTTCTTGCTTTAATAACTTTTTAGCAATTTTTAAAAATGATTCAGCTTCGTGTATTTTTTTTGTTAGTTCGCTTTTACTTAAATGATCATAAGGATTTGTTGTGATGGTATCAAACAATGATTCGTTTAGTTCTTTAGGTGTCATTAATTCTCGTTTTGCTAAATAGGCTAAAATATCGTTTTTGGTAGATTTTTGTTCAATATGATATGTTTTTTCAGATTCAGATAATTTGTTTATTCGGCTATATTGTTTGATACTATCAATATTTCTTCCTAGTACTTTTGCTAATTTTGTTAGGGTATATCCGGTTTGTTCTTTAATTCTTATAACAGCTTCGGATAATTCTATTGGGTTTAAATTCATTCGATGCATGTTTTCAGCTAATTGAAGGATTTCGTTTTGTGCTGTGTTATTGTTATATTCTTTAACAATACAAGGAATGGTTTCCCAATTTAAATAATGAGCAGCGTTGAGTCGGTTACCACCTATTAGTAATATATAGGTTTCTTTTTCTTTTGGATGTTTCATGATAGTAATTGGATGGATTAATCCTTTTTGTTCAATATCTTCTGCTAGTTGAATAATTTTGTCGTTGTCAAAATGACGTCTTACTTGTGGTGTTGTGATTATTTGTAATAACGGGATATCAACAATAATTTTATCCCCATGGGTATTAATATGATTTTTAATAAGATCAGATTTTGTGGCTATGGGTGTTTTTTTTTTGAATAAACTATGTTGGCTAAAGGTATTTGTCATTGATTATGCTTTTTTCATTAACTCGATGGTTAGTTCACGGTAATCATTGGATGGATTTGCTTGGGGGGATAAATGGATAACACTTTGACCTGTTGCATTGGCTTGGTCAATGCTGGTACTTGTTGTGATACATGATTTAAAGAGTTCTTTAGGGTATGTTTCTAAGCATAATTCATAAGCTTCGTTAAATAAGGTTTCTTTTTTGTTAACCTGAGTAAAAAAGAAACCTAAAATAGTAGTGTTGCTTTCAAAAATTGTTTGTAGTTTTGATAAGGTTTGTGTTAGTAAATCAAGGCCTGTTAATGAAAAAATATCGGCGTGTAATGGGACCATAATATAATCTGAAGCCATGATTGAATTGATGGTTAATAAACCTAGTGATGGTTGGCAGTCCACTAAGATATAATCATATTTACTACAATCTTTTTGATTGTTTTTTAATACATTTTTTAAAATACTTTCTCTATTTTCTTTGTTTGCTAAATCAAGTTCTGCGCTACTTAGCAAAACATTGGATGGTAATAGATCGACATTGTTAATATAGGTGCTTTTTTTTAAGCTATTAATGGATGTATTGTTCGTATTATTTACTAATAAATTATAGACTGAATCATCGTCATCTGTAATGTTGGAATAGACTTGTGTGGTGTTTCCTTGAGGATCCATGTCGATGATTAGTACGGATGCATTTTGTTCAGCTAGGCAGGCTGCTATATTAATAACAGAGGTTGTTTTGCCTACACCACCTTTTTGATTTACAAATGAAATAGTTTTTGTCATTGTTGCCCTTTTTTTTGAAATTTTCTACTTAACTTATATATCCCGATAAAGTTTGGAGGCGGCACCCAGATTCGAACTGGGGATAAAGGTGTTGCAGACCTCTGCCTTACCACTTGGCCATGCCGCCCTTAAGTAATAGTTTATTTTATTCAACTTTTTGGCTACTGACAATAATAATTCACGTTTATTATGAATTAATAATCATCCCATTGAAGTTGATTTCGTTTTTTGTCATATTTTTTTAGAATATTAAGGACTTCTAATAATCGTTTAGCACGTTTGGTACAACTTTTTTTATTGGTATGGGTTAATGCTTCATTAATGGCAATGATATGTTCACGTGATATTTCTAGTTCATCTAATGGATTTATTGCATTTATATTCATTTTCTTTAATAGAATTTTTTCATATAATGTCTATCAGGTCAAAGTTAAAGTTTTAAACGTATTGGTTCTGTCTGGTTAGATGTTATAATATAATTTTGTAAAAATGATTAATAATTATATTTTTTGGGTATGAACATAATCTCATGGTAATTCGATTTATAAGTTATTTTAGTGCAATTGTTATTTGTCAGTTTGCTTTTGTTGTTCTTTTGGCACCGGCATGGACATTTTTAGCAAGTACGATTTTGTTTTTAGCATTAATTCTTATTGAAGTTATTCCTATGTCACGATACGAAAAATTTAAAGAATTATTTTATGAAAAACAACTTTATGATCCTTCTATGGATTTAGATACTGCAAAACGTGTTCAAGAGGCTTTGTTAGCCATTGATCCACCTGAAACGGATCGTGTTAAGATTGTTCGTCGTTGTGTTCCTGCTTCTACTTTAGGGGGTGATTTTTATACTTTTGTTAATAAATCAGTAAGGAAGTTATCTGAAAAACCAAAAACAAAAGGTATCGTTGAATTGGTAGATAATCAGGAGGATTTAATTGGTGTTACTATTGGTGATGTGGCTGGTCATGGTGTTTCCTCAGCGTTAGTTATGGCGTTAACATCAGGACTATTAGGTAGAATTGGTCTTAATAATCGATCTCCTGCCGTTATTTTACAGCGTGCTAATATTGATATTCAAAAATTTATTTCTCAATCTCAGATTAGTCATGTTACGGCATTTTATTCGACTATTAATTTAGATCGAATGACTTTAACATTTGCTGGTGCAGGTCATCCGGCTGCTGTTTTATTGCATGCTGATTTAACGTATGAATTGTTAGAGGCTAACGGTATCTTTTTAGGGATGTATCCAGATGAGGTTTATGAAGAAAAAACTATTTCGTTAGCAGCTGGTGATCGGTTACTCTTGTTTACGGATGGTATTATTGAAACCTCTAATGCTTTACATGAACCTTTTGGAACAAAGCGATTGGTTGATTTAGCAATTATGCATACGGATAGAGAACCTGATGATTTGGTTGAAATTGTTTTTGAACAGTTATATAAGTTTCGTGAAGGGGAAACGCAGCGGGATGATCAAACCTTAGTGGTTGTTGATATTAAATAGATGCTAACACAAGGAAAAACGATTAAAAAAGTGACTCAGTCAGGGGCTAAACGTCATCTTGATCAACTTGTGGTTGAAAAAGAAACTCAGATTTTTTTAAATGATACGCTTGTTACAACGCTAAGGCATACTTCTCAATTAGAAAAAGAAATGGGAGTAGGGTGTTTATTTGCTTTTAATAAAATTGGCTTTGTTGTTGATTCTGTTTCTTATGCTAATCATGAAGTGCGTGTTGATGCTACTGAAACGGTTGTTGAGCCAGTAAAATATGATGATTTTATGAAGCCTATTGCAACGTCAATTTTTCAATTAACCGCTTATTTTCAAGAAGCTGCTATTTTGTATAAAAAAACGGCTGTTACAGAAAGTGCGGCTATTGGTGATGATAAGCAACTTTTATTTGCTGCTGAAGATATGAATCAGAAAAATGCTTTATATAAAGTGTTGGGGGCTTATTTATTGGAACATAAGACAGATTTAAAAGGAAAGTCTTTGTTACTTTCATCTTGTGTGACTCTTGATTTAATGAATATTATTGTTTGTTGTGGATTTAGTTTAATTATTACACGGACAGCACCTACGAATCAGGCCCTTGATATGGCGCAAGTGCATGGTGTATCAATTGTTGGCTTTGCTCGTGGACGCAAGTTTAATTGGTATTATTAGTAGGTTAGAATTTTTTCAAGAGATTTTTGCATACCCTTTGATTTATAAATTTTAAATCGGTTATTTATTTAGTAAGTATATTTTTAATATGTCATTTCATCTTTTAATTATGATATAGTTGATAGTTTAATAATCATGATATTTTCTAAATTTAAACGTATTTTAAGCTTAAGTATTCCTATTATTGGTGGGATGATGTCTCAGAATATTTTAAATTTGGTTGATACGTTGATGATTGGGCAATTAGGTCATGTTGCGTTGGCGGGTACGGGGGTAGGCGCCTTTTTATTTTTTGTTAGTTTTGCAGGTTTTACCGGTATTGCTAGTGGTGTTCAAACTATGGTAGCTCGTTATGTAGGGCAATCTCAGCAAGCGTTAATTTCTGTGGCGTTGATATTAGGTCTTATTTTGTCTGTGACTGGAAGTATTATTGTTGTTTTTGGCCAATGGTTTTTTTTAGACGGCTTAATTGGTTTGTTTTCAACGGATCAAGGGGTGTTGTTAGTTGCTCAGGATTATTATGGGTATCGTTTGCTAGGATTACCCTTTTTAACATTTTGTTTAGTGATTCGAGGGTTTTGGAATGGGATTAGTGAACCAAGGCGATATTTAGTTGTTATTGTTGTGATTCATGTTTTAAATGTGTTGTTTAATTATTGTTTTATCTTTGGTAAATTTGGGTTTCCTGCTATGCAGGCAGCTGGAGCTGGGTTAGCATCATCACTTTCTTTGGTGATTGGATCTGTGATTTATGGCATAGATTGTAAATCTTATTTACTGATTCGGTCTTTTTTTAATTTATCAAAAGATGTTTTAAAGGATACGTTAAACTGGTTACTTAATTTAGGTATTCCTACTTCTATCCAACAATTCTTTTTTGCCTTGGGTGTTGCTGTATTTTATTGGGTATTAGGTCAGTTAGGAACTGTTGAGATGGCCATTGGTAATGTTTTGGTTAATATTGTGCTAGTGGGTATTTTACCAGGTATTGGTTTAGCCATGGCTACGATGACCTTGGTATCACAGTCATTGGGAGAGAAAAAAGTAACGGAAACGTTTTATTGGCCTTTTTATGTCAGTATTTTAGCTTTGTTGGGTGTTGGTAGTTTGGTTTTAGGGGTTTTATGTTTTCCTAAATTAATATTACAGCCTTTTATTGTGGATGAAACTGTTTTACAACGTGCTATTTTACCGCTTCGTTTGGATGCTATTGGGGTACTGTTAGAGGTGTTAGCACTTATTTTTATGTATGCTTTAAATGGAGTTGATCGTACTCGATTTGTTATGATTGCATCGATTATTTGTCAGTGGATCTTTTTACTACCTATTACGTATTGGATTTCTATTATGTTGGGCTATGGATTAGTGGGCGCTTGGGCTAGTTGGTTGTTTTTTCAATTACTTCAAGTTCTTGTGTTTTCAGGAGCTTGGTTACGATTACGGTTTCGTTTGTTTGCTTAAGTATAAATGCGATTATAGATAGTATCTGTATTTTGAGTATATTGATCAAAACTAAATAAGCTATCAAGTTCTTCGTTACTAAATTTTTCTGTGATATCGCTATCTTCTTTAATTTTAATATCAAAGCTAATTTTTTCATCAAAAGCAGCGTGTGCGTTACGTTGTACCAAGCGATAGGCATTTTCTCGACTCATGCCTTTTTCTATTAATTTTAATAATAATTTTTGTGAGAAAAATACATTGTATGATTTAGCAATATTTTCTTTCATTTGATCTTCATTAATTACTAAACCTGAAATGATTTTTATCATGAGTGACAGCATATAATCGAGTCCAATCGTAGCATCGGGAAAAATAACACGTTCTGTTGACGAATGAGAAATATCACGTTCATGCCATAAGGCTTGGTTTTCTAAGGATGTTATCGCATAGCCTCGAATGACTCTTGCTAAACCTGTAATTCGTTCAGAAATAATAGGATTACGTTTATGAGGCATTGCGGAGGATCCTTTCTGTTTACTTGAAAAAGGTTCTTGTACTTCATTAAACTCTGTTTTTTGTAAGGATCGTATTTCGACAGCCATTTTTTCTAGGGTACCTGCTGTAATGGCAATGGTTGTCATAAATTCAGCATGTCTATCACGTTGTAAGGTTTGAGTTGAAACAGGGGCAATATTAATGTTGAGATTTCCACAGACAAGTTCTTCTAATTTTGGAGGCATATGAGCATAATTACCAACAGCTCCTGAAATTTTACCTACGTTACAGGTTTCAATCGCAGCTTCTAATCGTTTTTTGTTTCGTTTTAATTCTTCATACCAAATAGTTAACTTTAGACCCATTGTTGTAGGTTCGGCGTGAACCCCATGGGTTCGACCCATCATAAGCGTATTTTTATGATCAAAAGCTTTTGTTTTTAATGCTGCTAATAGAGTGTCTATTTCTTCTAATAGTAATTTTCCTGCATCTTGTATCTGTAAGCTAAAGCCTGTATCTACGACATCGGATGATGTAAGTCCTAAATGAACAAAGCGAGACTTTTCTCCGACAAATTCGGAAACCGATGTTAAAAAAGCGATGACATCATGGTGAATTTCAGCTTCAATTTCATCAATACGTTTAATGTCAAAATTTGCTTTTTCTTTTATTTCTGTAACATCTTCTTGTTTTAAATTACCTAATTCTACGTGAGCATCGCAGGTTGCTAGTTCGATGTCGAGCCATTTTTGAAATTTATTTTCTAAACTCCAAATAGCTTCCATTTTTTTTCGTGTATATCGTTTAATCATTGTTTTACAAATTTTAACAAACTCTTGAACTTGGCTCAATGGTTTTGATACTGCTGTAATTTTAATAAAACATAAAATTTAGATGTATTAAATGCGAGTTTTTTGAAATTTTTTACATTCTTAACACGATAACTTCTATAAAAGGTAAAAAAAATTAATTAGGGAGGCATGGCATGAAACCATCACCGTATCATCAATTAGAATTTTATAAATTATCAGACTTTACAGCTGTATTAGAAAAAGTAGGACTTCATATGGATGTTAAAACAGGTGGGTTCCTTGCAAAAGATCGTTCTTTTACGGTTTCATCTTCACGATATGGTGGCGATTGTAAACTAACGTATAAGGATGGGACAGAAGTTTCTATTTTAGATGGCCATATCTTTTTGGAATCATTAAAGCATACAGAATCTTCATTTAAGATTAAGTTATTTGTTAGTTAGTAATACCTAACTATTTTTTTTATGGAATGCTTAAGGGGTTACTTAATTGTAAATAGTTATTTTTCTCGACGAATAATACGACCTTTTGTTAAGTCATAGAGAGACATTTCTACTTGTACTTTATCACCTAGTGTTATTTTAATACGAAATTTATTTAAACGTCCTGCGTTATAAGCAATAATTTCTTGACCTGTTTCAAGTTCAACACGAAATTTTGTTTGAGGTAGACATTCTGTTACTACACCATTAAGAACAAGGGTTTCTTCTTTTTCGCTACCTGAATGTTCTTTTGTTTTATTTCTTTTTTTTCGTCGTTTTGCCATTACTTATCTCCTTAAGATAGCTTATTATATACCCATCTACCTTTTTTACGAAACACTTAATTTAAGAATATTTGAATAAAACTGCTTTTGGTTAATTTTAGTGAATTAATATTGTTATTTATGAATAAATGATATAATTTTTTTTTATGATTTCTGGACGGACTGTTATTTTAGGTGTTATTGGTGATCCTATTACTCACTCATTTTCTCCTTATTTGCATAATGGGGTTGCGGCTATGTTAGGTTTGGATCTTTGTTATGTTCCTTATCATGTTAATTCAGATTCATTGCAAGATGCTGTTGCTGGATTAAAGTCTTTAGGGGTACGTGGTTTTAATGTTACGGTTCCTCATAAAGAAGCTATTATGTCTTATTTAGATCACTGTGATGAGGCTGCGTCAGCTATGGGTGCCGTTAATACGGTTGTTAACCGAGATGGTCAGTTGTATGGTTATAATACAGATGGGAAGGGGTTTTTATATGCGCTTTCTGAGCATCATAATGAAACGATTCAGGGCAAGCATATTGTTTTTTTGGGTGCTGGTGGAACAGCCAAAGCTTTAAGTTATGTGTGTCTAAAGAATCAGGTTGCTTCACTTTCTATTATTAACAGAACTCTTGATAAAGCTTCTTTGTTACAAAAGGAGTTACTAGCTTTAAATGATGATGTGCCTATTCATGTTTTTAGTCGTGATGATGATGCTTCTTTAGTTGTACTTAAAGAAGCTGATTTGATTATTAATGTTACTTCTTTGGGCTTATCTTCTGATGATGATTTACCTGTTGTTTCAACGGATTGGTTTCGTTTGGATCAATGTTTGGTTGATGTTATTTATAATCCGAAAGAGACACCGTTTTTGTTGTTGGGGCGTGAACATGGTTTAAAGACGATTAATGGATTAGGTATGTTAGCTGCTCAGGCGGCTTATGCGTTTGCATTGTTTGTTGATCGTGATGCTCCTTTTGATGAATTTTTTTCAGTGTTGGCGGATCTGTAGGTAAGGATATGAGTGTTTTAGAGTGTTTAAAGCAAGGATTTAATAAATTAAAGCAAGATACTATTTTATTTGGACCTTATCTTGCTTTTACGTTGTTTAATATTAAATATTCAAGGCATTTTCTTACATTAGGAGAAACTTTTTCTACTAATTATATGGTTTATTTGTTGGGGCAGCATGTGTTACAGAGTTTAGTGGGATTCTTTTTAATTATTATGTTACTTAACTTACGTAATGATGAGGTGTATATCCCGTTAGCTTTTTCTTTGTTTTCGAATCGTTTATCAAAGTATTTGGGAATGTCTATTATTGTTAATATTCCATTTTCTATTGTTCTTTATTTGGGAATGAGTATGGCGAATATGGACTCTCAAGCTATGAGTGGTGCTGCTGTTATTTTATTGGGTATTGGTATTTATGTTATGGTGCCTTTAACTGCTTTTGGTTATTTTGCTTGTATTCGGTATGTGTTAAGTAAAAAACCTATGATGGTTGTTTTTACTGAAACGTTGTTATGTTGTTTTAAACAGTATCGTATTAGTTTGCGATGGTTTTGGATGATGCTAACACTTAATATGTTACAAATTTTTGTTTTTCCATTGACGGTAACCAATTTTATTTTAAAAGATGTTTTACTAGCTATGGTTCAATCATTTATTTTAACTCTTATTATGAGTTTTTCGGTTTTATATTATAAACAATTTGTTTCGCCTTTATTTCGTGAAGAGCGTGCTGAAACGATAACATCATCGGACTTGGATACTACGGGTGTTGATAATGATGTTGATGGAAATGAATCGTGATAGCATAGGTTCTTATTTTTTCTTTGTGTAATCCAATAAGGATTTGATTTTTCTGTTGCTGTATTTGTAAGCGTAGGGGTGATGAAATGGCTTCCTAGTGATTCTGAGCGATGGAGAGAGGCGGTGATGATTAATTTTGCTAATAGGGCATGTTGATATGGTTTTGTATAGGATCTATCTGAATATGATTCGGATTGTAATAAGTTATTTATTAATTTTAAACTGGTATTTAAGGAATCTTTATCTCTTATAATGCCACATTGTGACCATATTAGGTTATGAATATAATCAAGCTTGTCAGTATTGGAAGCTGGTTGCGGACTGGTTATCGCCTTATTATGAGAAATGGGTGATGATTGGGTTTTGGTTAAATCTTTTTGGATTTGCTTTGCTGCTCTATTGGCAAATACGAGACCTTCTAGTAGTGAATTAGATGCCAGTCGATTTGCTCCATGAGAGCCGTTACAGGCTACTTCTCCTATAGCATATAAATTTGTTACATTGGTTTGACTATGTTCGTTTGTTAATAGGCCTCCCATCATATAATGTGCTGTTGGTGTAATTGGGATAAGATCATTTCTTAACGTTAATTTTTCTTTTGCTATCACGTTTGAGATAGCTGGAAAATCGGATTCTTTGTTTTTGTGGCTATTACGACAATCAAGGTAGACAGTATTTCCTTTGCTTAATTGGTTGTATATTCCTCTAGTTACAATATCTCTTGGTGCTAAGGAATGATTTGGGTGATGATTTTTCATGAATTCATCACCATTTTGATTGATTAGTATGGCTCCAGCACCTCGGATTGCTTCTGAGATTAAAAAATAACTGTTTAGTGTTTTATCTAGACAAAAGCTTGTAGGATGAAATTGCATAAACTCTAAATCAATTAAGGAGCAGCCGGCTTCGTAACCTAAAAATAAGCCATCTCCAGTTGCTATTTTTGGATTGGATGTATGTTTGAAGAGTTGTCCTATGCCTCCTGTACTAAGGCATGTGATGGTGCTTGAAATGGTGATGATTCTATTTTGTTGTTTGGCATAGCATCCATAGCAAGTATTATTCTTGGTTAAGAGCTTAAATGCGGCTGTGTTTTCTAATAAGGTGATGTTTTTTTCTTTTTTTATTTGTTTTATTAGGTGAGTGATGATTGTTTTTCCCGTTTGATCTTTGTTATGAAGGACTCTTGGAATGGAGTGGGCTGCCTCTTGTGTAAAGTCTAGGGTATTATTAATCGTTTCAAATGTAAGTCCTGTATCTAATAATTCTTGTAATGCGTTGGGTCCTTCTTTTGTTAAAATATCAACGATTTTAGTATGGTTATGGTAACAGCCTGCTTTCATAGTATCATCGAAATGTTTTTTTGGACTGTCTAGTTTGTTTAAGGCGGCAGCGATTCCTCCTTGAGCGTAGTGAGTGTTACTTTCTGCTAGTTGATCTTTGGTGATGATTAAAACTGATGCAAATTGGGCACATCTTAGGGCTGTTATCAGACCTGCTATTCCTGATCCTATAATGACTATGTCTGTGTTGTAATGATTTTTAAGCATACTATATAGTAAAAATCTTTAATTGCTAAATCAAGTTTATTTTTATTATAAATTTATTTTGATTCACAAATAAAATTATTTATTTTAAGATTGTTTCATGAAAAATATGGTTAGTTTTTTAAGATTATCTTGTATTGCTTTACTTTTATTTTTATTTTCTTCTTTTATTATAGCTAGTTGTGATCATGATTATGATCATGATCATGAAATTTCTGTAACACATAGTTGTGTATTATGTTTTTCGCAATCTGTGATGGTTAGCGGTGTTACTGGTTTTAGTTTACTTTTATTTTGTTTTTATCTGTCATTGGTGTGTTTATTTATTGATGTTTTATTAAAAGAAATAGTACGTTTATTTAATAGACCTCGATCACCTCCTGTTTTTCTTTCTCTTTAAATTTTATTATTATAAATTTTGTGAGGGATACTCACGATAAGGAGATTAAGAATGAAACGTAGTTTATTTATGATCGTTATGTTAAGTATGTTGACATCATTTGTATATGCTCAGTCAAAGGCCCCTACTGATTTGCCTAACTTTTCTGTTATTGGTAACTTTTTAGGAACTCATACAGATAGTGCATCATCTTTTGATGTGCAAGAAATTGAAGTATCGTATCAACATTATTTGTATCCATCTGTAAAGGCTGATGTTTTTACCGCTTTTCATAAAGAAGAATCAGGTGCTGTTGCGATTGGGCTAGAAGAAGCTTACGTAACTTTTTCTGACCTTTTTGGTGTTTTAGTTCCTAACTATACTTATAATTTGGGTTTAGGAGCTATTGTTGGAAAGAAGCGTGTTGGTTTTGGAAAATTAAATACACTTCATCCGGAGCAATGGTTATATGTTGATCGTCCTCTTGCAACTCAACAGTTAGTGGGTGGCGCTGAAGGATTAGCTGCAGAAGGAGCTCAATTAAATTATTTGTTGCCGTTACCGTTTTTTTCTCAATTAGAAGCGGGTTTATGGACTGTAGCTGCTCATCATGATCATGAAGAAGAAGGTGAAGAATCTCATTCTGGTGTTGAATATGAAAATAAGTTGTTTAATTCTAGACTTTGGAATGGATTTAAATTATCAACTAATCAAGAGTTAGAATTAGGACTAAACTATCTTATTGGTAATGTAACAGCTACTGAAGCGGATGATAAAGCGGATGTTTTAGGAGTAGATTTAACTTATAATTTAGATTTAAATCGAGATAAGTATTTATTACTAAAAGCAGAAGCCTATCAAGCAACATATGGTCATGAAGGTGAATCTCGTGCTGATCAGTTAGGTGGTTTTGTTTTAGGAAATCTAAAGCTTAATAATTATTATCAAACAGGATTTCGTTATAGCTTCTTAGGTAAGCATGGTGATGAAGGGTCCTCACAGACTCAACTTTCGTTAATGTTAACTAGACAATTGACAGAAACATCCAAATTTAGACTTCAGTATAATATTAATGATAGTGCAGAAGATATGGTTGCGGTTCAATTTGTTTTTGGAGTAGGACCTCATTCTCATGTTTTACAGTAAGTTAG
>CETM01100306.1_pt1 | contig 27682 bp, 33 predicted proteins | sample 361451 | NCBI WGS metagenome assembly CETM01 (sample SAMEA2622690, study PRJEB7988) | marine metagenome | isolation source: saline water (ENVO:00002010), including
TCAACTCTATCTTTTCTCTCTTTAACTTCAACTTCTGTTGCTCCACCTACTTTAATTACAGCAACACCACCAGCTAATTTTGCTAATCTCTCTTGAAGTTTTTCTTTGTCATAATCAGATGTAGTTTCTTCAATCTGTTTTCTAATTTGATTACATCTAGCTTCAATATCAGCTTTCTTACCTGTTCCAGCAACTATTGTACTGTTCTCTTTATCAATTTTAACTTTTTTACATGATCCTAAATTATTAATTTTTACATTTTCAAGCTTTGCTCCAAGATCCTCGGATATAACTTGTCCGCCTGTTAAAATTGCAATATCTTCTAACATTTCTTTTCTTCTATCACCAAAACCAGGTGCTTTTACTGCCACAACTTTTAAACCACCTCTTAGTTTATTTACCACAAGTGTAGCTAAAGCTTCACCCTCAACATCCTCTGAAATAATCATTAAAGGTCTATTGGCCTGAACCACAGACTCCAGCAAAGGAACCATCGGTTGTAAATTAGTTAGTTTTTTTTCGTGAAGTAATACTAAAGGATTATCTAACTCAGTTGTCATTTTATCTGCGTTAGTTACAAAATAAGGTGATAGATATCCTCGATCGAATTGCATTCCTTCAACAACATCCAATTCAGTTTGTATTCCTTTTGCTTCTTCTACAGTTATAACTCCTTCGTTACCAACTTTTTGCATTGCTTTTGATATCATATCACCAATTTCTTTTTCTCCATTGGCAGATATAGTTCCTACTTGAGCTACTTCTTCGTTGGCTTTAACTTTTTTTGAAGTTTTCTTTAAGCTTTCGATTACATTTTCTACAGCTTTATCAATACCTCTTTTTATATCCATTGGATTCATACCGGCAGTTACGTATTTAATTCCTTCACTCACTATTGCTTGAGCTAGGATACTTGCTGTTGTTGTACCATCCCCAGCATTATCATTAGTTTTGCTTGCAACTTCTTTGACCATTTGTGCTCCCATATTTTCGAATTTATCTTCAAGCTCAATTTCCTTAGCTACAGTCACACCATCTTTCGTTGTTCTTGGAGCACCGTATGATTTATCAATTACAACGTTTCTACCTTTAGGACCCAATGTTGTTTTAACTGTATTTGCCAAAGTATCAACACCCTTGAGCATTTTTGCCCTAGCTTCATTATTAAATTTTATTATTTTTGGCATTCTAATCTCCTTTAAATTTTATTTGCCTTTAGTAATTCCCATAATGTCTGATTCTTTCATTATGCTGTATTCTTTTCCGTCAATTTTTACTTCTGTACCAGACCACTTTCCAAACAAAACTCTATCACCAACTTTAACGTCCATTTTTATTATTTTTCCTTCCTCAGTTTTTGCGCCATTACCAATAGCGACCACTTCTCCTTCTTGTGGTTTTTCTTTGGCTGTATCAGGAATAATTATCCCACCCTTAGTTTTTTCTTCACTATCAAGGACCTTAATTAGCACTCTATCGTGTAGCGGTCTAAATTTCATGAAATCTCCTATAATTTATAATAATGTGAAATATGGTATGTATTTAGAATTTTGCAAGAGTATGATAGAAAAAAATTATCATAAAAAACCTTGAATTTCCTATGAAAACTAAAAAATTAGACCATCTATCTAGTATATTTAAAGATTACGATGCCTTTATAATTGATTTATGGGGAGTAATGCATGATGGTATTAAAATAAACGTCTCTGCAATGAATGCTGTAAAAGAGCTAGAGGCAAATGGGAAAAAGGTTATTTTTTTATCAAATGCACCTCGACCCAGCAAGAAAGTTATAGATTTTTTAAAAAAATTAAAAATGGATGAAAAATTTTTAAAAAATGTTTTAACATCAGGGGAGGCAGCAATTAAGTCTCTAAAAGCAAACAGGTTTGGAAAAAAATTTTATCATCTTGGTCCGCAAAGAGACGACTCTTTATTTGTCGATATAAAAACAAATAAAACAACATTAGATAAATGTGATTTTATTTTATGCACTGGTCTTTTTGATGAAGAGGAAGAAAATTTAAATTTCTATAAAAATCTTCTTAAAAGTTTTACAAAAAAAAAGTTTGTGTGTACTAATCCAGATTTAATTGTACATCGAGGGGGAAAAGAAGAATATTGTGCAGGAAAAATTGCAGAAATTTTTGAAAATCTGGGTGGGAAAGTTATATATTTTGGAAAACCCCACAGAGAGATTTATCTCAACTGCTTAGAAAATAATAAAAAAACTTTAGTTATAGGTGACAATCTTAAAACAGATATAAAAGGAGCAAATAATATGAAATTAGACTCTGTATTTATAACTAGCGGTGTACATGGATCGAAGATAACAAATGAGGATTTAATTGAAAAGTTACAAAAAGAAAATAATGTTTTAGCAAACTATTTTCAAACAGAACTTACTTGGTAAATGAAAATTTATAAAAACTTTAATATTGGAAATAAATTTAAAAGCTCTGCTGTAGCAATTGGTAATTTTGATGGTTTTCACCTTGGTCATCAAAGGGTAATTAAAAAAGGAAAAGAAATAGCAAAAAAAAATAAAATTAAATTTGGTTTGTTAGTGTTTCAACCTTTGCCAGTTATGTTTTTTAATAAAAAGTTAAAAAATTATAGAATTGATTCTCTAAAACAAAAAATTGAGACTTCAAAAAAACTAGGTATTGATTTTTTGATAATCAAAAAGTTTGATAAAAAATTTTCAAACATTAAAGCGGAGAATTTTATATACCACGTTCTTCATAAAAAATTAAAAATCAAAATGGTTTTTATAAGTAAAAATTTTAAGTTTGGAAAAAATAGAACAGGAAATATTCAGCTTTTAAAAAAAAAAGAGAATTATTTTAATTATAAAACAAAAACTATTTTACCTTTAAACAAAAAAAATAAAGTAATTTCGTCAACTTTAATAAGAAAAAATATATCTAAAGGTAAAATTTCAACTACAAATAAATTATTGGGAAGATATTGGACTATAGAAGGTATTGTTAGAAGAGGGGATAGAAGGGGAAGGAAAATTGGATTCCCAACCTGTAATTTAAATATTGATGATTATGTAGTTCCGAAAGTTGGAGTTTATTCATCAAAAATTATTATTGACAAAAATATTAAAAAAAAAGGGATTGTAAACATAGGATATAGGCCGACTTTTGGAAAAAACTCTCTGGTTTTAGAAGCTCATATTTTAGGTTTGAAAAAAAATTTATATGATAAAAGGATAAAAATCATGTTAATTAAATTTATTAGAAAAGAAATTAAATTTAAAAATATTACCCAATTAAAACATCAAATTAAAAAAGATATAAAGAAAGTAAAAAAATAAATGGCAGAGAATAATTTAAATCTTCCCAAAACATCTTTTTCAATGAAAGCAAATCTTCCATCTAAAGAACCAAAGATTTTAGAAAATTGGGATAAGACAAAACTTTACGAAAAATTAAGGAAGAAATCTGCCGGTAAAGAAAAATTCGTATTACATGATGGGCCACCATATGCAAATGGTCATATACATATGGGTACAGCTCTAAATAAAATTTTAAAAGATATTGTAACAAAATTTCATCAAATGAATAATAAAGACTCTATATATGTTCCAGGCTGGGATTGTCATGGATTACCGATTGAATGGAAAATTGAGGAAGAATACAAAAAAAAGAAAAAAAATAAAGATGAAATTCCAACAAAGGATTTTAGAAAGGAATGTAGAGAGTTTGCGCAAAAATGGATTAATATTCATAAGAAAGAATTTAAAAGATTAGGTGTTATAGGTGACTGGGAAAACTATTACTCAACGATGAGTTTTGATGCAGAGGCACAAATAGTTAGAGAATTAGGAAAATTTCTTTTAGAGGGAAGTCTTTATCGTGGTTTTAAACCTGTTTTGTGGTCAACAGTAGAAAAGACAGCGCTAGCTGATGCAGAAGTAGAATACAGGGACCACAAGTCAAATACAATATATGCAGAATTTAAGATAAAAAAAACAGATAAAAGTTTTTTAAAAGATACTTCTATAATAATCTGGACTACTACCCCTTGGACAATTCCAGCTAATAAGGCATTAGCTTATAATAAAAGCTTAAACTATAGTGTTCTGCAAATTCAGGACAAAAAAATAGTTGTTGCTGAAAAATTAATAAACTCGGTTTTAGAAAACTGTAAATTAAGCAATTATAAAATTTTAAAGTCTTTTAATGGTGAAGAGTTTAAAAATACGATCTGTTCACACCCGTTTGTAAAACTAGGATATGACTATGATGTTCCAATGTTGAATGCTAACTTTGTAACCTTAGAACAAGGCACGGGAATTGTTCACTGCGCCCCAAGCCACGGACCGGATGATTTTAATCTATGTTTAAAGCATGGGATGAAGGCTATAGAAACAGTTAATAATGATGGAAGATATACAAAAAATATTCCTATTTTTGAGGGTACACATGTTTTTAAAGCTGATGAAATCATTATAAAAAATTTACAAGAACAAAAAAATCTTTTGGGAAGCGGAAGTTTGGTTCATAGCTATCCACACTCTTGGAGATCTAAAGCGCCATTAGTACACAGAGCAACTCCCCAATGGTTTATCTCTATGGAGAGTCATAAATTAAGAAATAAAGCCCTAAATTCAATTGATAAAACTTCGTTTTACCCTGAAAAAGGTAAGACAAGAATAAGATCAATGATCGAGACTCGTCCTGATTGGTGTATTTCTAGACAAAGGTCATGGGGGGTTCCGTTACCAATTTTTGTTCACAAAAAAACAAAAGAACCTTTAAGAGATCCAGGGGTTATTGAAAATATTGCAAAAATTTATGAAAAAGAAGGTTCCGATTGTTGGTTTTACGATGACCCTCAAAGATTTTTAGGAAATAAATATAAAAAAGAGGAATATATAAAATCTGAGGATATAGTAGAAGTTTGGTTTGATAGTGGTTCTACACATTCTTTTGTCCTGGAAAAAAGGAAGGACTTAAAATGGCCAGCATCTATGTATCTGGAAGGCTCTGATCAACATAGGGGCTGGTTTCATTCTTCTTTATTAGAATCTTGTGGGACTAGAGGAAGAGCACCTTTTGAAAGCATTCTATCTCATGGTTTTGTTGTAGATGGAAAAGGTATGAAAATGTCAAAATCTGCTGGAAATATTATTTCTCCAGACGATATTTTAAAAAAGTATGGTGCTGATATTCTAAGGCTATGGGTAGCATCATCAGATTATGCTGAAGATTTAAGAATAGATCATACTATTTTAGATCAAAATGCCGAATCTTATAGAAAAATTAGAAATACTTTTAGATTTATTCTGGGAAATCTACGAGATGAATTTAACCCAATTAAATTTTCAGAGATAAAAATTGAAGAATTTCCAGAACTTGAGAAATTAATTCTACACAAAATATTTATATTGAATTTAGAAATTGAAAAAAATCTAAAAGATTATAATTTTCATAAATTACAAAAAGACCTTCTCAACTTTTGTGCTTTAGATCTTTCTTCTTTTTATTTTGATATAAGAAAAGATGTACTATACTGTGATGGCAAAAACTCAGCTAAAAGAAAAAACTCTATTACTCTTCTTAATATAATTCTTGATTGCTTAATAAAATGGTATGCGCCAGTCTTATCTTTTACGACTGAAGAAATAAGCGATCTAATTAAAAAAGGGAAAAAGGGTAGTATTCACGAAGAAAATTTTCCAGTTATACCTTCACATTGGAAAAATGATACTGTTTCACAAAAGTGGGAAACATTAATAAATCTAAGACAAAAAGTTAATATTGCAATAGAGGAAAAAAGATCTAATAAAATAATTGGATCAAGTTTAGAAGCCGAGGTGGAAATTACTTTGCCGGATAATCACCACAAACTTTTGCAGAATATGGACGCCCAAGAATTATTTATTACATCAAAAGTAATTAAAAAACTCCAAAAAAATAGCGAAATTATTTCTGTAAAAGTAAAAAAAGCTAATGGTACAAAATGTATTAGATGCTGGAAAATAGTTCAAGAAATTAAAGATAAAAAATGCAAAAGATGTTCTTTGATAAACTAAAATTTAAAAAAATTGATATTCTGAGTTTACTATTGATTTTATTTTTTTTTGCAATAGATAGAGTTTCAAAAATTTTCGTAATAAATTTAATTCAATCTACGGGTAAAGAAATTTATTTAACAGATTATCTAAATATAACTTTAAATTGGAATACAGGTATAGCTTTTGGGTTATTGAGTTTTAATACAAGTACAATTTATCATTTGATTTCTGCCTTAATATTGCTTTTAATTGTTTATTTAATTTACCTAATGGTTTTGAGTGACAATTTTGGAAAAATTATTTTTTCACTAATAATTGGTGGAGCAATAGGAAATCTATATGACAGATTAACTTTTTTTTCTGTTCCTGATTTTATAGATTTCCATATAAATGGCTATCATTGGTATACTTTTAACGTGTCAGATATTTTTATTTCAGTAGGTATATTTATAATGATAATAAGGGAACTATTTTTAGGAAAAAAAAATGTTTAAAAATACAAAATTTTTTTTAATGTTTTCTGTTCTTATTTTTTCATTGTCACATTGTTCAAATTGGCAAAACTTTGAAGATGCAGTAACAGGTGCAAAAAAACAAACAACAGATGAATTTTTAATTAAAAGCAAAGATCCTTTGGTTCTACCACCAGATTTTGATAATTTACCATTTCCAGAAGATCAAAAAAAAGAACAATCAAATAATAAGATTGAGAATATTCTTACAAAAGATCGGGGTGATAATTCTGACAATAAATCAGAGTCTGAATTAGAGAAAAAAATCAGAGAAGAGTTAAAAAAATAAAAACTTAATGTCGAAAATAAACTATTTTGGATACAGAATTTTTAAAAATAAAAAAAATTTGTATGATAGTTTTTTTCCAAATACAAAATATAATTTCGATATAAGAGAATTAAAAAAATTTAAGAAATTTAAAACAATAATTATAATCGGTATGGGAGGATCAATACTTGGGTCAAAGGCAATTTATTCGTTTTTAAAACATAAAATAAAAAAAAAAATTATTTTTTTAGATAATCTTGACCAGGAACTTTTATCCGAAGTTAAAAAAAAAAATAATTTAGGTAAATCTCTTTTTGTAATAATCTCAAAGTCAGGAAATACAAAAGAAACTATTATCAATTCAAGTTATTTTTTACCTTATCTAAAAAAAAATAATGTTATAATTCTATCTGATGACAAAAAAAGTATTCTAAGTGAATTTGCAAAAAAAAGAAATTTTAAGTTTATTAAACATAATAAATTTATAGGAGGCAGATATTCAGTTATGTCTGATGTTGGTATGCTACCCACTTTTTTAATGGGGCTCAATCCAAAAACTTTTAAAACTGACTTAGTAAAAATAATAAAAAATAGAAAAATAATTTTAAATTTGAATAAACAAGTTAATAGGTTTAAAAATAAAAAAAAAGGATCCCTAATTTTTCTAAATTATATACCTGAATTAGAAAACTTTCTTTATTGGTGCCAACAATTACTCTCAGAAAGTCTTGGAAAAAAAGGTAAAGGTTTCATTCCTGTGATTTCTAACGCTCCAAAAGATCATCATAGTTTATTACAGTTATATTTAGATGGGCCTAAAGATAAATTTTTTTACGTTTTTAGTACAAATTTTAGAAAAAAACTAAAAACTAGGACAGGAGTTTTTGGGCCAAAGGCAAATTATTTAAATAATAAAAACTACGAAGATATAAAGATTTCACAAAAGGAGGCTCTTTTAAAGGTTTTTAAAATAAAAAAGATCCCATTTAGAGAAATAACTATTAAAAATTTTGATGAAAAAACTTTGGGGAAATTATTTTTGAGTTTTATTTTAGAAACAATTCTTTTTAGTGAAAAAATTAAAGTAAATCCTTACGATCAACCAGCTGTTGAAGAAGTAAAAATTTTAGCAAGAAATTTTTTATCTTTAAAAAAATCTTCCAAAAAATAATTCTGATCTTCCATAAATTCTATTTTCGACTATATTTAAACTTTTAATTAAATTCTCTTTTTTATTTTTTTCTCTATGAAAAGAAATAATATGATTTTTGTTTACAATTTCATTTTCTTTTATTTTTTCTATTATCTTTAAATAATCCATATCAGCATATGGTGGGTCGAGAAAAATAATATCAAATTTCTTTTTTGGAGTTATTTTTTCAAAAAAACTAAAAACATCCGAAAAATAAACAGAAGACTTTTTTAATACTTTTAAATTATTTAAATTTTCTTGAAGTTTCTTAAATGCATCCTTATCATTCTCAACAAACCACACATCCATAGCTCCTCGCGAAAGGCATTCTATCCCAAATGATCCAATACCAGCATATAAATCAAGGATATTAGAATGTTTAATTTTTACATCTAATTTTTTTGAATGTTCTAATATATTAAAAATATTTTCTTTTACATTATCTTTTAAAGGTCTTGTTTTTAAATTCTTTGGAAATAGAAGTTTATTATTTTTATATTTACCACTAATTACTCTCATTTTTTATCGCTCTCCAACCAATATCTTTTCTATAAAAACCATCAATCCAATCTATTTTTTTTAAAATTTTTAAGCAATTGTTTCTGCAACTCTCAAGATTTTTATCCATAGACGTTATATTTAAAACTCTCCCCCCATTTGAAAAAAAATTACCATTTTTTTTTAAAGTTCCAGCATGAAAAATTTGATTATTTTCATCAGTTTTTATTTTTTTAAGATTTTTAATTTCACTCTCTTTTATATACTTTCCAGGATATCCTTTTGAACACAAGACTATAGTCATACATTTAAATTCTTTCCATTGTATGGTTAATTTATTCAAACTGTCTTTTGAAGCGTTTTCGAAAATTTCTAACAAATCAGTTTCTAACCTCATCATAAGAACTTGGCACTCCGGGTCACCCATTCTGATATTATATTCAATTAAATATGGTTCATCATTTTTTATCATTAAACCTGCATATAAAAACCCAGTGTATGGATGACCTAAATCTCTCATTGCCTTTAATGTTGGTTCAATAATTTTATTTAGAATTTTTTTTTCTATTTTTTCTGTAAGATTTCTTGCAGGAGAATAAGCTCCCATGCCACCTGTGTTGAGTCCCTTATCTCCCTCCAAAACTCTCTTATGATCCTGTGCAGTCCCAAAGAAATGATATGAATTTTTATCTACTATTAAAAAATAACTAATCTCTTCTCCTTCAATAAATTCTTCTAGAATAACTTTTTTTGAGGATTCAAATTTTCCATTTAAAATTTCTTTTACTTTTATCTCTGCATCTGAAGCAGTAGGACAAATTGAAACTCCTTTTCCCGCAGCTAAACCATCAGCTTTGACAACAATTGGTAGTCTATTTGTTTTTATAAATTTAGTGGCGGATTGGATATCCTCAAAAACACCAAAGTTTGCAGTTGGTATTTTATGTTTTTTGCATAAATTCTTCATAAATGCTTTTGATCCCTCCAATTGAGATGAAAATTTATCTGGGCCGAAAACTTTAACTTTTTTATTTTTCAAATAATCAACCAAGCCATCAACCAAAGGTTGTTCGGGACCTACAATAACTAAATCAATATTATAATTTTTTATTTCTTCATAAATTTTATCAAAGTTTGTAAGATCAATTTTAATGTTTTTAGCAATATCCTCAGTTCCAGCATTCCCAGGAATACATATTAATTTATTAACTTTTTCTGATTGTTTTAATTTAAAGCAAATAGCATGCTCACGTCCGCCACTTCCTATAACCGCTAAATTCATATAATATAGATAAATAATATCAAACTAGCATGAACAGAATTAAAGCAAAACTTAAATTTTTACCTAATCGTTTTGAAATTCTTGAACAGGGAGATTATGTTAATTGTGCAGTTTCAGGAAAAAATATACCTTTGAATAAACTCACATATTGGAATGTAGATCTTCAAGAAGCTTATTACTCGCCTAAAGAAGTTAAAAAAAGATTTGATCAAATTAAAAAAAATTAGTTACTTCCATCTATCATGAGTCCAAATCCACTGATGTGGATTTTTTTTAATCATATCTTCCATTATCTTATTTATTTTTAATGTTGTTTCATTTCTAAAATTTTTGTCATTTCTCATATCATTAAATTCTATTGGTTTATAAATTTCCATTTTAAATTTGTCCTCATTAATCCTTTCAAGGTAAATAGGAATTATATTACATTTAAATCTAAGAGATAATTGAGCTGGCAAGGTCGTAGTATGAGCGGGTTTCCCAAAAAATTCAAATCTTTCAGATTCCCCAAGTCTTTGATCAACCATGAGGGCTATACTGTGTTTTTTAGACATATGATCAATAACTTTTCTGCTTCCTTTTAATCCTTTTTCTATTTGATTTTTACAAATGTAGTTTTTTCTTAAATAAACCATAAAAGGATTTAAGAAATAATTATTTAATGGTCTATAAATTGCTGCAAGATTTATATTATATTTTTCAAGTTCCATTGACATAATTTCAAAATTTGCAAAATGACAAGAAACAAAAATAACTTGTTTTTTTGATTTAATAATATCATCAAGAATTTCTCTACCTATTATTTCTATATGAGAATTTTCAAAACTATTTTCTCGAAACTTTTTTAAATATATATATTCCGCAAAAGTAAAACCATAATTTTTCCACATAGATTTTATAATTTTTTTTTTATCATTATCAGAAATATCTTTAAAAACATATGAGATATTTTTATTTATTATTTCTTCAGATTTAATATATCTACCAAAAAATAAAAAAAGTTTTGAAGAAATTTTTCTTCCAAAATTAATACCAATTATTCTTATTAAAATAAAAAAAAAGTATACTATCAAAGCTTCAAAAAAATATTTAATTATTTTCATAAAAACTTTCTTAAGTTCTGTTTTAATAATTCCTCGTTTTCAAAAACAACCTCCACAGGAAGATATATAAAGTTTTTTTGTTCTTCCCGATTAATTCTTAAAAAATCTTTTTCAGTTGTTATTAATTTTGCTTTTTTTTTCTTTGCTAAATCTATTAGTTCAAAAATTTTTTTTTCAGAATATTCATGGTGGTCAGGAAAACTAATTTCTTTAATTACTTTTAAACCAATTTTTTTTAAATCTTCAAAAAAATTTGATGGATTGCCTATACCTGCAAAAGCAATAAATTCATCATTAATATTTTCCGGTAAATTATATGGTTTAAGTTTATAATATAAAAATATTAAATTAGAATTATATTTTTTTAACATATTCTCAAATTTTAAATCTTTTGATCCATTAATTAATATAATATCAGAATACTTAATATATTTTAAATTGTGTCTCAGTGGTCCTGCAGGAATAATTTGTCCATTTCCAATCATTTGCCTCTCATTGAAACAAATTATACTTAGGTCTTTCTTTATATTAAATTCCTGATAGCCATCATCTAGTATTACAATATCAAAACCTTTTTCCACCACTTTATTTAAGGCTTCTATTCTTTTATTAAAACTTAAGATATTACAATATTTTCTGATAAGTAATATTTCATCATTCACGAATGAGTATTTTTTTTTAACTACAACTGGTTTTTTTTTTAGCTTATTTAAAATTTCAAAAATTTTAATTGAAACCGGCGTCTTTCCAGTTCCACCCACATAAACATTTCCAACACAAATAATGGGAAAAGGGAAAGTTTTCTTTTTATAAAATATATACTTTATAAAAACAAAAAAACTATAAACAAAAGAAAATGGCAACAATATTATTGAATAAAAGCTAATTCTTTTTTCATCCCAAAATTTAGGTTTTAGAATTCTCATTAATTAATTTTTTATATTCATTTACAACTTTATTAAAAATAGTGTCACTATAAATTTCTAATTCTTTTAACTTTTCATTGTTTTTAAAGCCTTTATCATTAAAACTTTGTATTATTTTTTCAGCAAGTTCCCAAGGCTCATTTACTTGTTCTGCTATTTTACTTTTATCTAAAAAATCGTAAATTTCTTGAAAATTATAAACGTAAGGACCATGATAAATACGACAACCCAATTTAGCAGCATCAATAGGATTTTGTCCACCAACACTAGCAAGCCTGCTGACTAATGATTTTCCAATAAATATTTGATTTATATTATTTAAGTATTTATTAACTGCCCCATAATAATTAACAAGAACCAATTCGGCTGATTCGTTAATTTCATTTTTTTCATTTTTAATTTGTATTTTTAAATTTGAGTCTTGAATATCTTTTAAAATTTTATTTATTCTATTAATATGTCTAGGGATAATAATACAAATTGAGTCTCTTTCTTTCTTTTTTACAATGGTATGAACATTTGCACAAAACCTTTCCTCATCTCGATGAGTACTAACGGCACACCATATTTTTTTATTAAAAATATTTTTTAATTCATTTTTTGAAAATTTATATTCGCTACTTAAATTAGAACAAAACTTAATATTTCCAAAAAATTTTATGTTTTTGGCTTCTAAAATTTTTAAGTTTTGCTCAGTTTCCTTACTAGCAGAAATACATAAAGAAAATGAACCAAATAAATCTTTAGAAAAACTTTTAAATATTTGCCATCTTCTTAAAGTTTTTTTTGTAATTCTTGCATTAAGTAATATGAAAGGTAATTTTTCTTTTTTAATATTTGATATGAAATTTGGCCAAATTTCAGAGTCAACAAAAGAAACTATATTTGGTTTCCATGAATTTAAAAAATGTTTTACAAGATATTTTTGATCATACGGCAGGAACTGATGAAACACTCTTTCATTATTTTCATAATATTTTAGAAATTCATTATAAGAACTTAAAGTTATTGTTGTTATTAAAATATTAAACTTTTGATTATTTTTCAAAAAAAAATTAACAAATGGAATTATGCTTCTAAATTCACCTATGCTTGCAACATGAAACCAAAAAAGAAAGCCCTCAGGCCTCTTAATTTTGTTGAATATAATTTTTTCTTTAAACTTAGAACTGTGCTCTTTTTTTATAAAAATCCGAAAATAAGTTACAAGTATAAATGGTATATAAATAATATTTATAAGAAAACTATATATAAAACTAAACATAAATTAATATACTTGTTTTCTGTAAAGTCCTTCATAAACTTTTGATTTTTCTATAAGTTGATTATGAGTCCCACTTTCAACAACACCTCCATTTTTCATTACTATAATGTGATCTGCTTTTTTTATTGTTGAAAGTCTGTGTGCTATTACTAGAGTTGTTCTATTTTTGGTCAGGTTAAAAATAGCATTTTGAACCTTTTCTTCTGACTCTGTATCTAGAGATGATGTTGCCTCATCAAGAAGTATTATAGGTGAATTTTTTAATATTGCTCTTGCTATTGAAAGTCTTTGCTTTTCTCCTCCTGACAATCTAACACCATTTTCACCAATTATTGTCTTATATTTTTCAGGTAAATCATTTATAAAATCATTTGCAGCAGCCATTTTACAAGCATGAATAATTTCCTCATTAGTAGCAGAATTTTTTGCAAATTTAATATTATTCTCAATACTGTCATCAAAGAGCACAGTGTCTTGACTTACTATCGCAATTTTATCTCTTAATGATTTTAAAGATACCTCACTAATATTTTGATTATCTATATATATTTTTCCTATTTGTGGTTGATAAAACCTTGGTATTAAATTCATAATTGTACTTTTTCCTGCGCCGCTATGCCCAACAAGAGCAGTAATTTTTCCACCTACTGCATTAAAATTTATTTGTTTGATCGCACTATCAGTACTTTTATCATATTTGAAACTTACATTTTCGAATTTAATTGTTGAGTCTTTAATTTTTAATTTTGGTGCATCTTTAACATCCTCTATCTCAATTTTTCTGTCAATTACACCAAAGACTCTTTCCGCGGCAGCAGCCCCTTGATAGATTGTCATGTTTAAAGTTGCTAAGGAACGTACTGGTTGATAAGCAAGCATCATTGCGGCTAAAAAAGAAAAAAAATTATTTATTCCGATCTCACCTCTAGCAATCAAAAAACCAGAGTAATAAATAAATAAAGCAATAATTATTCCTAATATAATTTCCATTACAGGGGTAGCTCTAATCATTATTTTTCCAATTTTAATATCTTTTTCGATCATATCTTTTATTGTAACTGAAGCTCTTTCTTTCTCAATGTGCTCTCTTTGATAGATTTTAATAATTTTGTAACCTCTTAAAATTTCAGATAGCATCGTAACTAGTTTACCCGATGCAACTGCACCTTTAGTTGTAGCTTTTGCAATTCTTTTTCCTAAGGATTTAGCAACGAAGGCTGAAATCGGCATCATAATTAGTGAAAATAAAGCTAGCTTCCAATTTTGATAAAACATTACAAAAAGTAAAAAGATTAAAGTTAAACTATCTTTCATGAGATTAAGTAGAGCTGTGCTTGCCAAGTTATTAATCATTCCTACATCATACATAAAATGAGAAATATATTTTCCGGTATGTTTGGACTCTAAAGTTGCAGAGTCAGATACTAAAATATTATTTGTTAGATCATTTTGCAATGCCTCTTTAACCCTATTTCCTAAAACCAACATTATTGATCTTGCCAAGTAGAGTGAAATTCCTTTAGTTGAAAAGGCTAACATAATTAAAATAGGTATAAATATTCCATATGTTTTATTATTTTCTATAAATATTTTTTTTATAGCTGGATCTAACAGCCATGCAATAGCAGACGTAGTACCCGCCACAAGAAGAGATAATATAAGTGCAAGAAAAATATTTCCAAGATATTTCCTTACGTAATTTCCATAAATTCTTTTAATATAATAAATTATTTGTTTTATAGTCATATTTTTTAAAAACTAAGAGAGAAAAAAGCTAAAAAAATCATCAAACCTGAAAAACTATTATTTTTAAAAGCCTTTAAACAACTTTTAGGCGCTTTATATTTTGAAATTATTAATTGGTAAACTAAAGAAAAAATAAAAAATAATACAAATATTAAAGAGTAACTTATTTTAACATTTATAATCACAAATAAAAAAATTAAAGAAGAAATTGAGTAACAGATTCCTACAAACATATTTAGGTTATTTTTAAATTTTATTGCTGTTGATTTCACCCCAATAACCTCATCATCTGAAATGTCTTGTATGCCATAAATCGTGTCATATCCTAGTGTCCAAAATATGGCCCCAACATAAAGTATTATTGGTAGAATAGAAATTTCGTTAGTAATTGATGTCCACGCCATTATTATTCCCCAATTAAATGTGAACCCTAGAAATAATTGTGGCCAATATGTAAATCTTTTCATAAATGGATAAGAAAAAGCAAATAGCATTGAGAAAATTCCTAGATAAATTGTTTTTATATTAAATTGCATTAAAACCAAAAGTGCTAAAAAACAAAGCAGAATAATATATATCCAGGCTAAAGTTTTATTTAAAGATCCAGAGGCTATGGGTCTACTTTTTGTTCTTTTTACTCTCTTATCTATTTTTTCATCAACAATATCATTTACTATACATCCTGCACTTCTCATTAAAACAGAACCTATAAAAAATAAAATTAAGTAACTTATGAAAACATCTAAATCACCATCAAAATATAAAGCAAGTGATAAACCCCAACTACAAGGCCAAAATAATAACAAAAAACCGATAGGTTTATTTAATCTTGTAACATTGATGAAATTTTTAAGATGTACTGTCATAGTTTATTAGTGTAAATACCAAACACTAAATACATAATCAAATCGATTCGAAATGAATATAGATTATACAGTTACCGCTTTAATGTTTCCTGCTATTCCACTTATCATGGCTGTTTATAGTAATAGATTTCATACATTAAGTTCATTAATAAGAAAATTACACGACGAATATGTATTTGAGAAACACATACCTCCTGAGTGGAAAAACCAACTAAAAAATTTAAGCAAAAGAAGTAACTATTTAAAATATGCTATAGGTGCGGCAAGTTTAGGATTTTTATTTAACATGTTAACTGTGTTAGGTTTATATCTGAATACAGTATTTGTAGCTAGACTTATATTTGCTTGTTGTTGTATTTCGATGATTGTTTCAATACTTTTATTTATGCTAGAAATTTTTCTTTCAACAAATGCTTTAAAGTTTCATCTTTCAGATATGAAAATTGATGAGGAATAGTTTTATGAAAATTAATGCAATTAGAGCTTTTATAATCGCTTCTGTAGTAATTATCCTTTTGTATGCATTGGGTTTATTTTTGCCTATTATACTAACTTCTAATTAATTATGTTTGCAAAACCAATAATACTTTTAATTGTACTATTTCTACTTTTAATATTTTATCTTGTAATAAGAATAGGTGCTGGAAAAAAAGAGGATGTGGCTAACTCAAAAAGTTTAACCAGATATCTTTTTGGCGTTAGAATATTAATAGCTATATTGGCAATAGTTGGAATAATTCTATGGTTCTTTCTTTAAGTTTTTAGAGTAAACTAATTTTCCAAATTCTTGTTTTTCCTGATACGATTTTTCAAAAATTTTAAGTTGAGATTCACTCATTCTGTTAATTAGAACTTCCAAATTTTTAATTTTCCAATCATTTTCTGTATTTGGATTTTTCCAAATCTTTTTCTCTTCATCGCTTCTAGCGCAACCATAACAATAATTTGTTTCAGGGTTATTTTTACAAATACTTATACAAGGACTTATTATTTTATTACTCATTTGGAATTAATATAGCTGGGCCCAAAATCTTTCTTCCTTCAAGATCCTCATGAGCTTTTTTTACATTTGATAAAGGATATTTCTTGAAAATTTCTACTTTAATTTTTCCAAATTTTAGTTGTTCAAAAAGAAGGCTCGCACCCTCTAAGAGAGCTTTTCTTCCAGCCCCGTAATCTGCTAGTCCTGGTCGTGTAAAAAATAAACTTTTATGTGCTATATATTTTCTTACATCTATAGGTTCTAATGCACCAGATGCGTTCCCGAAGGAAACCATCATTCCCATAGGCTTCAAACAATTTATTGATTGATTAAAAGTAGCTTTTCCTACTCCATCATAAACAACCCCTAAACCTTTATTTTCAGTAATCTCAAGAACTTTTTCATCAAATTTTTCTTTGTTATAGTTTATAACAAAATCACAACCATTTTTTTTTGCAAAACTAATTTTATCATCTGAACCAACAGTTCCAATTACAACGCAGCCAAGACTTTTTGCCCACTGACAAAAAATTTGACCGACACCACCTGCAGCTGCATGAAATAAAATTTTTTCACCTGCACTTGCTTTATACACTTTATAAAGAAGATAATGACTTGTTAAGCCTTTAGTCATAACACTAGCAGCTACTTCATCAGTCACTCCATCAGGAATTTTTACTGCAATTTCTTCAGGTATACATCTTTCTTCTGAATACGATCCTAAAGGCATAGATGAGTAAGCAACCCTGTCACCTTTGTTAAATTCTTTTACTTCCGATCCGATTTCACTTACAACGCCAGCTCCTTCCATTCCCAAACCAGACGGAAGCTTAATCTTGTAAAGACCAGATCTGTGGTAAGTATCAATAAAATTCAAACCAATTGCAGTATTTTTAATTTTAATTTCTTTTGGACCAGGTGCACGAACTTCTATATTTTTAAGTTCTAAAACTTCTGATCCTCCTTGTTTATGAATAATAATTGATCTAGGCACTAATATTTTGCAAATGTTCCGTTTTTATAATCTTCAACCGCTTGAATAATTTCTTCTTTAGTATTCATTACGAAAGGCCCACCTCGTGCAATTGGTTCACCAATTGGTTTACCGGCAATTAATAGGAATTCTGTTTTTTTTAATGCTTTTACATTTAATTGATTTCCTTTTTCAAGTAAAATCAGGTTTGAGTCATTTGTTTTTGAATGTTCTTTTTTTCCAACTTTTAATTCGCCTTTGAGCAAATAAATAAAAGAATTATGACTGTTAGGAATTTCAGATTTAAATTCTTTTCCTTCATTAAGAATAATATGAAAATAAATTGGTTTTATATTATGATTTTTTTCTGGGCCTTCGGCTTTTTCGTATTTACCAGCAATTACTTTTACTATCTTATCGCTATCTTTATGAACTCCAATTTCATTATTTTTGATATAAAAATATTCTGGTTTATTATTTTTAAGTTTTGCAGGCATATTTATCCAGAGCTGAAAACCTAATAATTTACCATCAGACATTACAGGCATCTCAGAATGAATAATACCCCTGCCGGTTTTCATCCATTGCACATCACCTGGGGTCATTTTTCCTGATGATCCAATACTGTCTTTGTGTTCAAATTGCCCACTTAACATATACGTGACAGTTTCAATTCCTCTGTGAGGATGAGGTGGAAAACCTGCGATATAGTCCTCTTTATTATCTGATCCAAATTCATCTAACATTAAAAAAGGATCTATATAGTTCGCTTCAGATGTACCAATACTTCTTTTAAGTTTAACACCCGCACCATCTGAGGTTTCAATTGCTTTTATAATTTTTTTTATTTCAATGGATGACATTTTAATTTTGTAGACTATCATAAAATAACAATTAAAATAAATCTTTTTTATCGCATGAACTCAAATATAAGATTATATTTCTCAAATAAAATCAAGTCTGGAGTAATATCCAAACTTCCAAAGAATCAATCACACTACGTCAAAAATGTTATCCGGCTTAAAGCTGGTCAACAATTCTCTGTTTTTAACTCAGACGGCGAATGGAAAGCTTTAATACTTTTGCATACTAAAGATTATACTGAATTTAAAGTACTAGAAAAATTAAGACATCAAGAAGAACAGCAAGAAATATATTTAGCATTTTCACCGATAAAAAAAATTGCCCAAGATATTATGCTTCAGAAAACTACAGAGCTAGGAGTTAAAAAATTTTTTCCAATTTTATGTGAAAGAAGTGTAGTAAGAGAAATTAATATAGATAGATCAAAAAAAATTCTAATTGAGGCGAGCGAACAATCGAACAGAATATCTATTCCAGATATTTCAAAAATAACGAATTTAGAAACTTTTCTTAAAAATTTTTCTCAAGAAGGAAAAATTATTTTTTGTGATATTAATAGCAAATCTAAAGATTTTAAAAATGTAATGTCAATTAAGGGGTCAAAGTGTATTTTGATTGGTCCCGAAGGAGATTTTTCTGAAAAAGAAAGACAATCAATAGTTGATAATAAAAATACCGTTCCAATTTCACTTGCTAAGAATATTTTGCGCGCTGAAACAGCTGCTATAGCTGCCACGACGTTATTAACTTTTAATTTATAATTTGGGTAATTTATCCTTGAAATTTAAGAAGAATTTAGCCTTGCAAAAGTGTCGCAAAACCTTATTAAGCATGAATAAAATGTTTATATATAGTAAATTCAAATTATGAGTACTTCTTACGCATTATTACTTGGGCTAGTTATTTTTATAGTTCTATTTATTTACTTTGTGATGTTTTCAGTTTCTTTAAGACTTGAAAAAAATGAAAACAAGGCCGAGATTGCTGTTAAAAGAAAATCTGTTCCTTTTAAATGGAAAGATTTAGTTGATCCAAAAAATAAAAAAATGGGTTTTATCGATCTTGGTAACCATATTTTGATTGGTGGCATAATACTTCTAGGAATTTTTATAATTACAAACGCTTAATATGATAGTTGCACTCAGTATATTTTTGATAACGATTGGATCTATAGTGTTTCATTTTTGGTCACCTTGGTGGTGGACAGAAGTAGCTTCGAATTGGGGAAATATGGACGACACTATAATTTTAACATTTTGGATCACTGGAATTGTTTTTGTTGCAATTTGTTTTTTTGTTTCGTACTGCGTTTGGAAGTTTAGTTATAAAAAAGAAAGAAGAGCCGAATACAAACCTGAAGACAAAAAATTAGAAAGTAGATTAACTTGGGCCACAGCAATTGGTGTAGCAGCTTTGTTAGCACCAGGGTTAGTTGTCTGGAACCAGTACGTGACAGTTCCTGAAAACGCTTACAAAGTTGAAGTTTTTGCATATCAATGGGGATGGAAGTATAGATTGCCAGGTAAAGACGGAAAGTTAGGAAAAACAGATATAAAATATATTTCTGATGATAATCCATTTGGTTTAATTATAGAGGACCCAAATGGAAAAGATGATCTTCTGGTTGATGCACAGGAACTTCATGTATTAAAAGATCGTCCAGTAAAATTTGAACTAAGAACCATTGATGTTTTGCATAATTTTTATGTACCTCAATTTAGAGGTAAAATGGATATGGTTCCTGGAATTGTCACATATTACTGGCTTACCCCAACAAGAGTTGGAGATTTTGAGGTTTTGTGTGCTGAGTATTGTGGATCAGGACACTATGCTATGAGAGGCAGGGTAATAGTTGATGAAGAGAATGATTATAGAAAATGGGAAGCAAAACAAATAACTTTTGAAAAAATGTTAGCAAAAAGCCAAAAAAATGACAATTTGCAACTAGTAAAAAAGGATAAATAAATTATAAGATAAATAAATATGTCAGATGAATACGATCATAAATTAGAAGCTAAATCAGATTATGTTACAGATTCAGGATCTGTATCTACACCAGATGTTGACTCAGTTCCTGATGCAGAATTACCAGATCAGGAATTATATCACTCTCACAGTTGGTGGACTACGTATGTTTTTTCACAAGATGCTAAATACATTGGAATTCAGTATGCTTTGACAGCAGTAGGAACTGGACTTTTAGGATTAGTTTTGTCCTGGCTAATGAGAATCCAATTAGCATTCCCAGGTCTCGGATGGCTTGATCCAGCAGCTTATTATCAGTTTGTAACAATGCATGGAATGATAATGGTAGTTTACTTGCTTACAGCATTATTTTTAGGAGGTTTCGGTAATTTATTAATACCACTCATGTGTGGCGCAAGAGATATGGCCTTTCCATACGTAAACATGTTGAGTTATTGGGCATTTGTAGTTGCAGTTGTTGTTTTATTAGCAAGTTTCTTTGTTCCTGGTGGACCAACAGGAGCAGGCTGGACACTTTACCCACCACAGGCAATTACTGCTGGAACCCCAGGAAGCGATATGGGTATAATCTTAATGTTAATATCGCTAATTCTTTTTGTAGCAGGTTTTACAATGGGAGGATTAAATTACATCATTACGGTATTACAGTTGAGAGCAAGAGGAATGACGCTCATGAGGTTACCGCTAACTATTTGGGGAATTTTTACAGCAACAGTGCTCGCAATGTTTGCTTTTCCAGCTTTATTAGTAGGCTGTTTAATGATGACGCTAGATAGTCTTCTTGGAACAAGTTTCTTTATGCCCGCAATGGTTTCATTAGGTGAGAAGTTAACATATGAAGGCGGAAGTCCAATTCTATTTCAACATCTATTTTGGTTTTTTGGTCACCCAGAGGTTTATATTGTTGCTTTACCAGCTTTTGGAATAGTTTCAGATTTGCTGTCAGTCCACTCAAGAAAAACAATATTCGGTTATAGAATGATGGTTTGGGCTATAGTCGGAATTGGTGCTTTGAGCTTTTTTGTTTGGGCACACCACATGTATGTAAGCGGAATGAATCCTTGGTTCGGTTTCTTTTTTGCGACAACAACGCTCATAATCGCAGTTCCTACAGCAATAAAAGTTTATAATTGGATTCTAACTTTATGGAGAGGAAATATTCAACTATCTCTACCGATGTTATTTTCTCTTGGATTTATTGTTACTTTTTTAAATGGAGGGCTTACAGGGTTGTTTTTAGGCAATGTTACAGTTGACGTCCCATTATCTGATACATATTTTGTAGTAGCTCACTTCCATATGGTAATGGGAATCGCTCCTATTCTAGTAATTTTTGGCGCAATCTATCATTGGTACCCCTTAATAACCGGAAGGATGATGAATGAAACTTTAGGAAAAATTCATTTTTGGATAACATTTATAGGATCATATGCAATCTATTTCCCAATGCACTATCAAGGCTTTGTAGGAGTGCCAAGAAGGTATTTTGAAATTTATGATAGTCCATATATTGATACATCTACACTTCTTTTAAATAAATTTATTACTATAGCCGTACTAATAGTTGGTGCCGCGCAATTGTTATTTTTGTACAACTTAATTACTAGTGCTCGGCTAGGAAAAAAATCAGAAAAAAATCCATGGAAAGCAAATTCACTGGAATGGCAAACACCTCAAATGCCTCCTGAACATGGAAATTGGGGCAAAGAACTTCCTAAAGTTTATAGATGGCCTTATGACTTTAGCGTTCCTGGAGCTAAAGAGGATTATATTCCACAAAACCAACCTCCAAGTGAGATAGTGGGAGCGAAAGTTGAGAAAACGTGAGCAAAAAGAAAAGTATCTTTCAATTACTAACTGAAAAGCCTTGGGAAAAGATCAAATCGAAGCAGATAACGAGCACCAAGGTCAAACAGTTAATTTAAGTAAACAAAAATTAGGTTTAAGAACAATAATGGCTGCTAGTACAGTTTTGTTCTCACTATTTATAGTAGCTTACTCCGATCGTATGCTTATAAGTGACTGGAAAAATATGCCTGAACCATTGTTACTTTGGTTGAACACGGTTATTTTAGTAATAAGTAGTTTAGTTTTTCATAAGACTACAAAATATGCTGAAAAAGATATTTTTGAAAAAACAAAAAATGGTTTGTACTTTATTGGTTTTCTTGCTTATTCTTTTTTAATCGGCCAGCTTATAGTTTGGTATCAACTTATGAATAGTGGATATTATGCTACCACCAATGTTGCTAATGCTTTTTTCTATTTATTTACTACAATTCATGGACTTCATATAGTTGGCGGAATATATTTTTGGGGAAAAACAACATCAAAATTTATTAAAAGAAGTCTTAAAAAAGAAGAGATTAATAATTTAATTGACACTTGTGCTGTATATTGGCATTTTTTACTAGCCGTTTGGATTGTACTTTTTGGATTAATGCTAACAAGTTAAGGAATATTAATTATGACTGACTCTTCTTTACAAAATCTTCCAAAGGGATGGAAAAGCGTTCCAAGTGATTTAGGTTCAGACCAGACCGCCTTCAAAGGTGTTCAGTGGGGTAAGGCAATGATGTGGATCTTTTTATTAAGCGATACGTTCATCTTTAGTTGTTTTTTAATTTCTTACATGAAGGGTAGAGCATCAACAGTAGTTGATTGGCCAAATACAAGTGAAGTATTTTCACTTGATTTTATGGGGGTACCCGTACCATTACTTCTGATTGCTATAATGACATTTGTGCTTATCACAAGTAGCGGTACTATGGCGTTAGCTGTAAAATATGGGTACGAAAAAAATAAAAAGATGTGTGGTTGGTTTATTCTTGCTACAGCAATTGGTGGATTAACATTTGTAGGTATGCAAGCCTACGAATGGTCTAAATTAATACATGAGGGAGTAAGACCTTGGTCAAATCCATTTGGTGCAGGTCAATTTGGTTCTTATTTTTTCATGATAACAGGATTTCACGGTACCCATGTATCTATCGGTGTAATATTTCTTTTTATTTTTGCTAGAAAAGTACTTAGAGGAGACTTTGACACTGGGAGGCGTGGATTCTTCACAACAATGAAGTCAGATTATGTCTCAATAGAAATATTAGGGCTTTATTGGCACTTTGTAGACTTAGTTTGGGTTTTTATTTTCGCTTTTTTCTATCTTTGGTAAGATCAGAATATGACTGAATTAGACAAAAACAAGGAGAAACCGGCAACTACTCACAAGATAGGAATTTATCTTTGGATTTGGGGATTGTTATTTGTATTAAGTTTTTTTTCTTACATGGTTGACTGGTATCAATTCCAAGGCCTATTAAGATGGTCTCTAATTTTATTTTTTATGTTTTTAAAAGCAGGATTAATCATGGCTTTTTTTATGCATCTATTTTGGGAACGTTACGCACTAGTAAATGTTTTATTGTGGCCAATGACTGCAATCGCATGCTTTGTTGGATTAATGGTTGCCGAAGGAAAATATACAGTTTTTACAAGACTAATTTATTTTGTTCTTGGAGAATAATTTAATAAAGGATCAAATTGTTTAACGCTCAAACAAAGACACGAGAATTCAAATTAGATACTAATAGTTATCTAAAAGCTTTTTTTGATTTAATGAAACCTAGAGTTATGTCTCTAGCTGTTTTTACTTGTGTTGTTGGATTAGTTATAGCGCCTGTAGAAGTAAATTTAATTAGTGCAATTCTATCAATATTTGCAGTTGCACTTGGTTCTGGTGCGGCAGGGGCATTAAATATGTGGTATGAGGCCGACCTTGACTCTGTAATGTCAAGAACTTGTTTAAGGCCAATTCCAACCGGCAGATTAACAAAGAAACATGCTCTTATTTTTGGAACTCTAACATCTTTTATTTCAGTAATAGCCCTATATTTTATTTCAAATTTAGTTGCCGCCTCTTTATTGGCCACAACTATTTTATTTTATGTATTTGTTTATACAATATGGCTAAAGAGAAAGACTCCTCAAAACATAGTTATCGGAGGAGCTGCAGGTGCACTTCCACCAGTAATAGGGTGGTCTATAGCAACCGGTGGAATAGATATTGAACCAATTATTTTATTTTTAATAATATTTATCTGGACACCGTCGCACTTTTGGGCTCTCGGATTATATAAGTCAGATGATTATAGAAAAGCAAAAATCCCAATGCTTCCAGTAACCTCTGGTATACAAACAACTAAAAAAAATATTTTAATTTACTCTATTTTGTTATTTCCCATTGCCTTGGCACCAGTTTATTTTCAATTTTCGGGTTATATATATTTATTTTTTTCATTACCGTTAAGTGTATATTATATTCATATTTGTTATAAACTTTTCAAAACAAGAAAACAAAAATTAGAAAAAAAGATTTCAAAACAAATATTTGGGTTTTCAATTTTTTACTTGTTTCTAATATTTCTTTCTATTCTTGCTGATAAAATTGTTTAAAAATATAAAAAAATTACAAGTATTATCAATTTTAATATTCTTAATTTTAATATATTTAATTGGTAATATTTTCTTCGAAAATAAAACTTCAGAAAATTTAGAAATAGAAACCAAACTTATTACAAGCGTTCATGAGGATCTGCCATTTAAATTTGAGACAAATAAAGAAAAAATAAAAATTCAACCAGGTGAAGTAACAACAATACGATATAAATTAAAAAATCTGAGCAATAAAAAAATGAAAGGCATGGCTACTTTTCAGGTATATCCGAGTGAATTAAAAGACTATATGACTAAAATGAACTGTTTTTGTTATGAAGAACAAACACTTAATGGTGGTCAGGAAGAAAATTACACATTAGTTTTATTGGTTGACCCAAATGTGACAAAGAATATAAAAGAAGCTATAATTCAATTTATTTTTTTTAAAAAATGACAATAGAAATACTGAGATCTGATAAGTTAGAAATGTGTGCTGTTTGTGTCTCTGAAACATCTGGTGGACAAATTGCATTACTTGTAATTATTTTTTCATTTTTGGTTTTAGGACTTTTAAGGTCTTCATGGAAAAAATATTTTAAAAAAAATTATAAACTTGTTAAATAGTGGAATATATCAGCACAAGGAATAAAAACTTAAAATACAATTTTAAGGATATTTTTTTAAGAGGTCTAGCCCCTGATGGAGGACTTTTTATTCCTAAACAAATTAAAAAATATAATAAATCTGAAATTAAAAAATTGAGCGTTTTGAGTTACGTTGACCTTGCAACAGAAATAATATTTAATTTTTGCTCATCAAGTTTAGAAAAAAATAAACTTAAAAATCTTATAAAAAAGTCTTATAAAAACTTTTCATCTGAAGAAGTTATTGAATTAAAGAAGTTTAAAGATTTAAATTTAATTGAACTTTACCATGGACCCACTTTAGCTTTCAAAGACATAGCCATGCAGGTCCTTGGAAATATGTATGATGAATTTAATAAATCCTCGAATAATAAAGTAAATATTATAGTTGCTACTTCTGGAGATACTGGTTCGGCGGCTATTGCAGCTTTAAATGACAAAAAAAATATTAATGTGTTTGTTTTGCACCCACATAACAAAATCTCAAACATACAAAGAAAAATAATGACAACTATTGGTTCCAATAATGTTTATAACATTGCCATAAAAGGAACATTTGATGATTGTCAAAAACTTGTCAAAGAAATGTTTTCTGAAAACTCTTTTAGAGAAAAAATTAACATGTCAGGTGTTAACTCTATAAATTGGGCAAGGATAATTTGTCAGATTGTTTATTATTTTTATTCTTATTTTAAATTTCAAAATAAAAAAGTCTGTTTTGCGGTTCCAACCGGTAATTTTGGAGATGTTTTTGCTGGATACGTGGCTAAAAAAATGGGATTACCAATTGAGAAGTTAATAGTGGCTACCAACGAAAATGACATTTTAGAAAGGGTCATAAATACAGGCGAATACAAACCTTCTAAAACAAAATCATCCTTGTCCCCAAGCATGGATGTTCAAGTAGCAAGTAATTTTGAAAGACTACTTTTTGATGTACTTCATGAAGACGATAAACAGGTGTCAATTTTTATGAATGATTTAAAATTCAAAGGATCGTTTTCCTTAAACGAAGAACAGGTGGCTACTATAAAAAAAAATTTTAGTGCTAAAAAAATAAACGACAAAGAAACTATTGAAATAATAAAGAGCTTTTCAAAAGAGCATAATTTCGTAATTGATCCGCATACAGCAACAGCAGTAGGGGCTTCTAAAAATATCAAAGATGGTTCTGAAATCGTAATTTTGTGCACAGCTCACCCTTATAAATTTTTAGAAACAATTAAAATGGCAACATCACAGGAAGTTGATATCCCAAAACAAATAGCACATCTAATGGATAAAAAAGAAAATTATGATATTTTAGAAAATAGAATAAACGATGTTAAAAGCTATATATTAAGCAAAATATCATGAAAATAAAACCTGGCGATAAATTACCTCAGAATGATTTTTTTTATTTGGATGATTCAAACGAAGTAAAAAAAATTTCAACAAATAATTTATTTAAAGATCACAAAATAATAATTTTAGGAATGCCAGGAGCTTTCACAAAAACATGTTCAGCAATTCATTTGCCAGGGTATGTAAAAAATTTTGATTTAGCAAAAAAAAAGGGGATTACTAAAATAATTTGTATATCGGTTAATGATCCAAATGTAATGAAAGCTTGGGGTCAAAATCAGAACGTAGGAAATAAAATATTCATGGTTGGTGATCCATTTTGTAAATTTACTAAAGATATTGGAGCTGAAGTAGATAAGTCAGCAAAAGGTTTAGGATTTAGATCGAATAGATATACAATACTGTTAGAAAACGGTGTTGTAAAAAAAATCGAAAAAGAAAAGGAAACAGCAACCTGTGAATTAACTGCAGCAGAAAATTTCTTAAATGAAATTTAACTATTTAGTTGGAAGTTGATTATTTTTCCATCCAATTTTATTAACACCATCGCCTCTAAAACCATCTGAAACATTTAAGCATTTAAAACCTTTTTCAATCAATAATTCTGCTGCTCTCTGGGATCTATTGCCTGATCCACACATTACAAGAATCTCACAATTTTTATCAATTCCTAAATTTTCAAATTCTTTTACAAAATTTTCATTAATATTTCTTCCTTGGAACTGAGATGATAAAAAATATGTTTTAATTCCTATTTTATCACCATC
>CETM01012727.1_pt1 | contig 27670 bp, 18 predicted proteins | sample 361451 | NCBI WGS metagenome assembly CETM01 (sample SAMEA2622690, study PRJEB7988) | marine metagenome | isolation source: saline water (ENVO:00002010), including
TGTCATCCATTCCGGCTCATTCTTTAGCTCTGAGATGTCCCTGACCACCTTCTCCGAGAGCCCAAAGTCGAATCTAATCGTTGAATTCTCAGGGTCGTGCCAGCCTGCCTTGTAGTCGCCTACAGCTTCTCTTGCCTCGTTTGACTGACTCATTCGAACACCTCACCCTTCGCAACCTGCTCCTCTAGCCAGTCGTACCCGTTTTCTTCTAGAAGGCTTGCTAGGCCAGGGCCGCCACTAGCCACAATTTTTCCACCAATCATCACGTGAATTCTATCTGGCTGAACATGTTCTAGTATCCTTGAGTAGTGTGTGATTATTAAAGCCCCATTTTCAGTGCCCCTGACAACCTCATTAATTCCCTCTGCCACTGTCCGGATCCCATCAATGTCAAGGCCGCTATCCGTTTCATCCAAAACCGCGAGACGAGGTTTTAGAAGCATTAATTGTAGAATCTCAAACCTCTTCTTCTCACCGCCGCTGAAGCCATCATTGACATATCTGGACAGAAACGATGAGGGGATGTTCAGTTTTTTCATTGCATGCTTCAAGTCCTCTCTGAATTCCTTCCCCTTTGCAGAATCCTCCCCCCTGACGCTACTAACTGACTTCCTGAGGAAATTTCCAACCTGCAAACCAGGTACTGCTTGGGGATACTGGAAGGACAGGAAAACTCCCGACCTGGACCTTTCCCAAGGTTCCAGTTCGAGGATACTATCGCCATTTAGGAGGACGTCTCCTTCCTCGACATCGTACGATGGATGCCCCATGATGACATTCGCGGCCGTAGTTTTGCCGCTGCCATTACGCCCCATTATGGCATGGATCTCCCCTGAGGGGATGGTTATGTCAATGCCCTTCAGTATGGATGTCTCGTCAATTCCAACGTGGAGATTTCTTATCTCCAGTATTGGGGTTTCCTCACTCATCAACTTCCCCTCGTAGTGTCCTGATGATACACCCTTTTGAATTCTGCTTATGGCAAATCGCCAAACTCAAGGACACAGTAAAGAGATAATGCCCCCTGCTAGGGGCGTGAAAGGGGAGAAAGAGGAACAAACAGGAACTCGCGACAGACTCGCAGAGGCCTATAGCTCCCAAATCGAGGAATTGATGAGGAAGGAGGCAGAAAGGAGGATTTCTGAATCCATCGACCCGATTGAAAACGAGAGACTCCGCGGCCTTTCCTTGTGCTCCCTTGTTGAGTCCGACAGTCCGGAAACGGTCCCTGCCTTGATGTCCAGACTGGGCCCGGTTAGGGCCGCTCTGGATGGTCATGGTGGAGCTTTGGTTCTTTCTGGGTGGAGTATCGAGAAATTGGATTCGGGGGAGAAGAGACTTTCATTGGTCATAGACCTGGACGGAGCTTGCGTATCTTGTGGCGCCGCTCCGGGGACTCTGAAGGGGATACAGGACGACCTCCTGATGGATCAAGAGGTCGATCAGGTCAGGTTCGACTCGTCAATGTTGGAGTGGTTCGACGAACTACAGAGAGAATTCGTCCTGCTCCACGGGGGAGTTACCTTTGTCTAGATATTTCTCCCCTTAGGAACTCCATTGATTCCGAGGCTAGGCCCAGTACGGTGACTTCTTCACCTTCCACCAGCTTACAATGTATGGAAGCCTCCCCAGCTAGGTCATAGCTCCCGGCCTTGCCCCTCCAAGATTCACTTTTTATCAACTCAACCATGCTCTCCTCCGAGAGATCCTCGAACTCAACGATCGAACTCTCAGTCCAAATATTAGATGTCCAGCCCCCATGCAGGGAGATGTCGAACAAAGGCCCGCCTGGCCTGCTGAGTATCGCTGTGGAAGACCACACCCTATGCCTATTTCCCGACAATCTAAGGAGCATTGCGACCGCCTCCGAATCGCTATTTGGCTTACCCATGGAAACCAAGTGATCGTCCGGGTCTTCAACGAGAGTGTCGGAGACTATCACCATGTCGAAAACTTCGTTTTCTCCGTTTTTTTCGCTATTCAATATTGACTGCTCCTCCGATGCGCTCATCGCCTTTGCCATGCAGGTGAACTCAACCTTCTCGCTCACGTCTAGAAAACCGGGAGCCACTGCTTCCTCAGCAGAGAGCCCCCTTGAGTGGAAATTAACCTCTTCACCCTCCAGGAAGGAAGCCAACCAGTCCCGTCGCCTCTCGGACTCGGAGGCGAGCAGAATCCGGGCCATCCTTTCACCACAGGGTGATTCTCTCATCACAGACTGGGCACTTTGCCACCTTTAGCCCACTGGAGACTTCGAACCTACTTCCGCAGGATTCGCAAAGGACATTCCTATTCATTGGCATTGGGGGCGGTAGTTCAGAATTCTCAACTCCTCCGGCAATCGGCACATTGGGCGGTGTAATGGCCATGTCAGGAGGGGGAAGTGGAGGCAGAGGGCTGGTAGGTGCGGGTTGGGACCTTATCTCCCTCCTTAGTTTCCTCTCAGAAGCGCCCTCGCTCTGTACAACCTCCTCCTCAACCAATTCCACATCGCTCGAACTGACTGAAATATCACTCTCAAGTATCACGTCTACAACATCCTCCTCGAGCATAACAACGCCAGGGGCGGAAGTCCTCCTCCTCCTGCCTATCCACCTCGCAGCCCTAACTGTCATTGTAAATAGGACAATAACGCTCAGGAAAATTACCGTGAGAGCAGTACCTCCCAGTAGCACATTGAAATTCTGCTCGTCCAAGCCAAGTGAAATTCTAATCATCTCCAAGAAATTACTCTCTCCCGATTTTGGCGTTGAGTCATCAACTAGGGCCCTTATTTGCCAGCCACTTTGCGATGTATGGAGAATTACTGCCTCTCCTCCCACGGGGGACCTGTCTACGACACTAAGCCTCCCAAGCCCAATCCTGTCAGAAAGCCCAATCCACCCATCCTCTGCATTGATCATCCCATACTGCATCTGAGGGCCGCTCGGGCCAACGAAATCAAAGAAAACCTGGACCCCCCTTTCCGTCTCTAGCAATTCGATCGCTCCAAGGCCTCTAGATGGGACTCTCACCTCGTTCTCGCCCATAGTGGTAAATGTGGAATCGGCAATCACCGCCAATATCTCAGAATCATCTTCCTCGCCTTCTCCCCAGACCGCTACGATTACTTCTTCTCCATCGTCAACTGAAACAATCATTTCCGGAGAGAAGGCATGATCCCCAACCGCCTTCCTATAGCCCCATGATGATTGATCAGGCAGTCCATGCGCATACCAAAGTCCCAACCTGTCAATGCCTGTGGTGTCATTTCTCAGAGATTGGTAAAGTAGGTGCACGTCTTCGTCTCCAAACTCTATGTCAACCGGATCGGTCATGCCAGCAACTAGGTCTAGTTCACTGACGGCTGCTGGGTTCATTTTCCAATCCGAACTCTTGGTCGGGGCATCCGAACTCAACACGAAAACACTGGTTATGTCTTGTTGAGTGCCGGCAGTGAAAATGTCCCTGTGGTAACCGGCTATGATTATCTCCGAGTCCTTCACATCCATATCCAATCCCCAATACTTGCCATCGGATAGAAGGATTGGCGGCATTATGTCCTGTATCGGCGTTAGCTGGCAGCTGGAATCTAGTGTTGTGTAACTTACAGTCTGCCTGAAGTAACCGGAAGAATCCAGATACCTCCTGGTCCAGGCAACATGAGCATAGCCGTCCTCAGAACTTACTGTAGAAATGTCACCTGTCCACATTTCCTCGAAAACGTTGGTACATGGCGTCAGGGCGCGATTCAGATTCATCCTGTGAAGGCCAAGGGCCCCCTCATTCTCTGTTATCACAATCCCTCCCTCTTCGTCTAAATCAATTATCTCAACAGGCACCTCTCCCACAGAGAATGATGCTAATCTCGAGCCAGTAAGGCTAGTCTCGTCCACAAGTATCACGGATTCTATCTGGTTGTTGGACCAGTCCAGATCCGCCAATGTCGAGCCGGCTAGGGTGACTCTAACCTCTATTGGTCCGGAGGCGTTAACCCAGTGGGCAAACGAAACCTGCGAGGCGCCCTGCCCAACTACCAGTGAAATGACGGTCGAAGAAACTGACTCCCATCCGAGGGAGTTCCTAATCTCAAGTGTGGCCTCTACGTTGGTAGCGTCGCTAGATCCCAGATTGTCTACTCTGGCAGTAACCAGGAATTGCTCTGATGGCCGGGGGATTGATGGCTCAGTTCTAACGGCACCCTCTCTAAGTGCAAGGTCAATTCCTTGCGGCCTTTGAATGATGGGGAATGTAACGGATTGCTCGTTGTCGTCCTCATTAATTTCCTCAATGCTATTGGACGGGTCGAGGGAGACAGTCAGCATTTTCTCGCCCACGGTCGAGGGATTCCAATACAGAACAACCTCAATTATATCGCCGCTACCGATACTCGGGACAACTATCTCATCCTTCCTAGCCCCATTCTCCTTGAGGTAGACACTCACCTCTGCAGCATCCAGGTCTCCGTCATTCCTAACCTCGCATCGCACTTCGAGGAATGTGTTGACGTACGCTTCTGAAATGGTAATGCCATACTCATCAACCGAAATTCCGCTTCTGAAAATTAGATCAGGAGCAGGCGGGTCATTGTCTACCTCAACAGTCCTCCTCACTTCCTCCGAATGCACCCCGTCACCACTAATTATCCTGACAGAAATCCGGTAGAACCCATCATTCACATCAGTTGTATCCCAATTGACCGACCAGTCCCCAGTACTGCTGCCGCTCCCCCCAAATTGGTCTATCGTGTCCCAAGAATCAGTACCAAGCCTCCATTGCACGGTTCCCCCGTTGACCGACTCCCAAATCCCGTACACGTTTGTATTGCCGGAAACTGGGGCCTGGCCGCTCGGTCCCCCAAGGCCGATACTTACCAGTCCAACTGGATGCTCGCTCTTCTCAATCTTGCTCCATTGTTCGAATTGGTTCCGGGCCTGAACTTCAACAATTATGTCCTCCACATTGATGTCGTCCTCGCTGAATTCGGGGACGCTGAAGGGGGTGGACCAGTTTACTGTCCCTTGGGCTGCATGCCAATCCACAAGCACGACAGTCTGCTTGGGGGAGTCGTCCGGCCTATGCGTGTAAGCTATCTTGACCCTGACTTCCTCGACAGTGCCATTTGTATCGGCATCCTCGTCTATGTGCCCTCTAACGCTGTAAGTCTCACCTTCGACTAGCCAAGAATCCTCTTCAGGGGTTTCGATCACAATCCATTCCCCTGCGCCAGCTGGGGGCGGCTCAGTCTCGTTCCCGCTTCCTCCGCCTCCCCCTGTTTCTCCAAGAATTGCTTGCAGGACCATCTCCCCATCTACGATTCCAAATCCATATTTATCATTCCACTTCTGAGTGACGCTTGGTTCTGAAGCCTCTCCCCTTGTCTCAGAATTATTTCGTAGTATATCCTTTACTTCCTGAGGGCTCAGGCTGTCATCCATTTGTAGCATTCCAGCAATGAACCCGGCCACTGCAGGGGTGGACATACTGGTGCCCGACATCTGAACATAATTGTCGCTGGCCAATGGCTTTGGCGAACCTGGCAATTGCGAACTTGAGGCAGCGTGCTGCGCAGACATGATGTTTGAACCCGGTGCAACAACGTCAGGCTTCAATTCGTCCCACTCATCATCGTCTCCGTCATCCTCCCGCGGTCCCGAGTTTGAATAAGAAGCAATTGAGTCATCCCCCCTTTCTATGCTGGCCTTGTCGTCAATCGAACCAACGGTTATCGCAGAGTCTGCTGCTCCCACGGAAGTCACCCTCCTGTATCCGTCATTACCAATTGCAGCTACACAGACAATTCCAGCATCAGAAGCGGCATTAACAGCGTTTGCGTCTGCACCTGTGCCATTATCCCCCGGATCGTCCCCGGTCGGATTAGAACTACTGCCAAAGGACATAGAGAGTATGTCGATCCCCCTGCTTGAGTCATTATTTCCCCAGTCGGTATTCACATTCTGGACGGCCCAGTTTATTCCAGCGACCGTATATCCCGAATTGGATGCCCCGGCATCAGTCATGACCTTGATGTCAACAAGATATGCCCCCGGGGCGTATCCTTGGTTATCTCTATCCGAATCTCCGGTTCCAAGGGCTATTCCAGCAACATGAGTCCCATGGCCATCGCCATCATCCGGGTCGTCCCCGCCATCATCGCAGTCTTGCTGATTCCACGAGGTGGCATCGCAACCAGCCACCCACTTGGGGTCGGGTAACTCATCAGGCTCGGCCTCATTGTCATCGTTGTTGTCGGAGAAGTCATCGAGAGAGAAATGCTCGTTGTCCACCCCGGTATCGGCAATCGCAATCACCACTCCAGATCCATCGTAACCATAGTCCCTCATGGTTTCACTATAAACATCGGAATCTCTGACCTTGGAGCCTCTAGTTGCAGTGTTGAGGTAAGGGACCAGAACGTTTTGCTGCTCCACCAGGACGACCCCGTCAAGCATTAGAATGTCCACTAAGGAGCTAACCGGGACATGTTCAACAATTACAGTGTCAATAATTTCAACAGTCCTGAAGTAAGAGCCGTATTCCTCCCAACCGTGCTCCACCAGGACCTCTTTCAGCTTGATAATGTCACCATCTCCTGGGTGCCATGCATAATCCACGAAGATAGCGACAGTCATTCTCCCATCATCCCCCATTATTGCACTAGTCGACACTGAATCCCGTTCTCCCGAGATAATCCACTGGAGCCTGTCGTCCATCCCATTGTTGTCCTGATCGTACCAATATGCAAACCACCATCCAGGTTCTTGAACCGGCCAATCAACATTGTATGGGGGGAGATAGGGCGTCCTGTCCTTTGGTTCGCAAATCACGTCGCCGCAGTAAAGGGGAGGCAGGGATTCACTAACTGGGTGGAACTCCTCGGCCCCTGGAGCAATTTCTTCCGAGGGCACTACTGCTGTGGCGCCACCCGAGAAGTCGAGAAGAATGAGCATCAAGGCTGCTAGTACAGACTGCCTACCTGACCAGTCTCCCCGCATGGCTCTCCTAGAGAGCCAATTTGCGGTCCTGTATAATCTCAACCTGTTAGAGTTCGGAAAAATCGCCTTATGGCCAGTTCAGGTGCTTGCTCGAGATATTGCATTCAATGTGGCATTCCAAGCCAGAAACTATTGCCACAATCTCGCCATCGCATACGGGGCAAATCGTGTGCTCAGATAACTCCTCTAGCCATGCCCTTCTGGTTTCAGGCTCATCTCCCTCATCCCTCAGTCTGGATAGGACCTTGGCCGCCTGGCCTTCCAACATCTTCCCAGATTCTTTCCATGGGTCCGAATCAAGCCTGCCCATTTCGAAAGATTCACGCCTCGATGATGTGCCAGCCTCCCCTTCATGGCCTGGGGAATGGGGACCGCCTCTTGCTATTGGGCGGGCCAAAGAATAGGCTAGGAAAAAACCCCCAACGTGAGCCATATGGGCCACTGTCCCCTCGCCGGCTGTACCGCTTTGAATCGAATACATTTGCCAGACCTCTAGGCCTAGCCTGACGAAGACAATAATCCATATCGGCCATGCCCTTATCAGGAAAAGCAGTGGAAACTCAACTTCATCGTCCGGCCAACATGCCATATATGCCCCAAGCAACCCAAATGCAGCACCACTGGCACCTATCGCTGGAATGGTCGAGTCAGGGTGTGACAAGATCCAAGCCACGTTTCCGCCGAGGAATCCGATTGCATAGACAAGCATCCAGCGCTTACCCCCCATCCTTTGCTCAAGGGGAATTCCGACTAGAGAAATTACTAGGATGTTACTTAGGACATGAATCCAGTCGGCATGCAACCACGCCGAACTAACCAATCTGTATGCCTCGCCCGGGTCGTCCATTATTGCAGGCTTAATCCCGAAGGCCCCTATCGGCCAGTCAAATTGCATCGGAACTCCTGAGATGAATGAGTTCGTGAACTGCAGAAAAGACACGAGCATAAGAGACAGAACTGTCGCAAGAGCGAAGCTCGTCCCATTCCTCTTCGCTGAAATGTAGGGCGAAATGGCCACTATGACGAAAAATATGGACACAAGCAACTCCTGCGTTCCCAATGCCGCCAATGAGTCTGCCATATTCTCATGCCCACCCAATCAACCGTCGCCAATAGGGGCTTCTGTCCATGGAACGACTCAAACGGTTGTTATCACTCGCGTGTACTGGAGGGAGCCGATGCTGCGGATTTCGAATCTAGAGGTCAATAGGGGCTCAAGGACAGTCCTTGACGGGCTAGAATTACAGGTTTCCTCAGGGGATATACTGATTTTGGAGGGAACAAACGGTTCTGGAAAGTCTTCCCTAATCGAGGCATGTGCTGGAATTCTACCACTTACCGAAGGCAAAGTTGAGTGGATGACGTCTACGGGGGAATGGTCCACCATAAGGGACTCTGAGGGGAGGCGTGCAAGACCTCCTCTGATGGGACTCACTCTGCAGTCGGATGGAATCTGTGGCGAAGAAACGGTCGAGGAGAGACTAACTACCTCAATCGAAATTTTCGGACTCATAAAATCTGAGGAAGAATTCACCGCGATGTTGTCCGATTGGGGACTAGACCATCGCAGAGGAGACAGGGTTTCACAACTCTCGGGAGGACTCAGGAGGCGACTTTCAGTTCTTTCAGGACTAGCACCAGTGGCGCTAAGCGAGACTCCCTCCGTGGCTCTCCTGGATGAGCCATCTGAGGGATTGGACTCAGTCGCAAGGACAACTCTCTCAAATTGGATAGGGGAGCTCTCTTCTCGAGGCCACGCAATAGTAATGGCTACTCATGATCAAGAATTCATTTCCAAGTCTACAAGAATCGTCACAATTGAATCAGGCTCGATTTCAGAAAGGCCGGGAGAGGGTAACAACGATTCCGCCAAGCTACCCGGCCCATCCACAGCAGTAGATCCAAGCCCGATACTTTCTCTGGCCAAGTGGGCCTTCAGGATGGAAAAAAGAAATCCCATAGACACAATTGGAAGGCTCACACCCGCACTAGTCGCCCTGCTTCTTTCATACTCCCTGGTTGAAGGAATCGACATTCCACGAACAACAACATTTTCGACACATTTTGGGAGCGATTTGATCGCTGCACTGGTACTCGCCCCGGCCTTCATCACTGCCGTTGTTTCGCCAGCTCTGGCCCGGAGGCTGTCCGAAGAGGGATGCGGACGTTGGTGGGCTGCAATGCTTGGCCCTATGGCAAGACCTGCAAATTCAGTAATTTCGGCATCGATAATATTGCCTCTACCTCTGACCTACGTTTCTTGGTTCGTTCTGAGCGGTTCCGTTCCAACCGAAACTTCCGATGAGGTACTGAAGTGGCTTTGGCTACCGGCCATAGCTCTAATCGATGTGTCTTGCGCAGCATCCGCGCTCCATCTGATGGTCTCCGACTTGAGGAGGTCCAGTGCGGTCGCCGCATCCCTTCTCCTTGTAGTCCTGGTCTGGCCGTTCATCGAACTTATGGACGCACTTTCGGTACTTATGACATCAGGGATGTCCCTTGATTTGGAAATCGGAAGCCCGCTTTCCTCTTGCATCATTGCAAGCCTCACGGCGGCCATGGTTTGGGCTGTAGCGGTTTTCCTACCAGAATACTAGGGAAGAGCATTCTTGGTCTTGATAGGTTTGGACACCCCATGCCTTCGCAGAGGGAAGTCGGATTCACTCTGACTTTCGTCGGCATTACAGGCGCTATGGCAACCCTCCTCCTGGGGATATACTGGGCCCCCTTGGTCGACCCTGAGTCATGGAATGCGCCAGAGGCCTATCGAATACTGTACTGGCACGTCCCTTTCGCATGGTCCTCATTCTTGGCCTTCTCAATGTTATTTGTGGGCGCGATTTCGTGGTATAGGAACAGGACCGATTGGGGCTGGAGATGGGTCTCAACTGGATCGGACCTGGGGCTCCTGTTCGGCCTTGGTGTGGTGACCTCTGGGCCAATATGGGGGTCCGCTGAGTGGGGCGTCCCTTGGGACTGGGGTGACTTGCGTCTGAACACATTCGCATTACTTACCGCAGTCGCCCTTTTCCTGGTCCTCTCCAAGAGATCTCAACCAGATGGCCAAGACACTAGGGACACCCTTGCCGCCATAGGGCTATTCGGATTTGCTCTAGTCCCCATCACGGCAATGGCAACAACTTGGTACCAAGAGAGGCACCCCGGTGTTGTCGTAGTAAACACGGAAGAATCGGGGCTAGATCCTCAGATTTTCAGCGTCCTGGTTATCGGTTTCGTTTCATTCCTGATTCTGTTTGTGGGTCTGGCAATATTGACCGACTTGGTGCAGAGAATGGAGTCCAAGCTCGAGCAGCGCCTGCGTGAAATCGACGAGGAGGTGGCCAATTGACAGGGCAAGTAGAATTGTTTGCAGCATACGCTGTCCTTTCCTTCCTAGTCGGCTATTACGTGAACCACATCAGGAATAGGCTAACCGAACTAGATTCGAGACTATCCGACTCAATGTTAGATGAATAATAGTGATATTTGCCTATTTTCCATCTTCATTAGCCATCGGGAACCCTTCTAACGGGAAGTCGGGGCGCCTAATCGGGGATTACATGTCAAGCGGGGCTTTCTGTATCGTTTGTGGGGCGCCCCCTCCATTGACCTCCGACAGGCTTTGTGAGGCCTGCCTCAGAGCAAGAGTCTCTCTCTCAACAATGCCGGAGCGCATTCAGCAAGACAGGTGTTCAAAGTGCGGATTCATCGAGATAAGGGGCCGATGGACCGAGATCGAGGGCGACGATCTAGCCGACCTAAGGATAAGGGAGAAGCTGCTCGTCGAGGACCGTTCCAAGCAGGTCGAGGTAAGCTTCTCTGTCGAGGATATAGACGAGAGGACCTCCAGGCTGCACGTCGATGTGAAAGGCGTGATTGAGAATCATGAATTCGATGACAGCCATTCGGTCCTTCTCCAGACTAGCAATGCGGTTTGCCCTACTTGCACGAGAAAGGCGGGATCTTATTTCGAGGCCGTGATGCAACTAAGGTCCGCGGGAAGGAGGCTAGGGGAGGATGAGCTAGGGTCGTTAAGATCCACATTGGACGAGATGCTGTCTTCGATGGAGCCCGATCCGATGTTCTTCATTTCGGAAGAGGGCAAGGTTACTGGCGGATGGGACTTGAAACTCGGCTCCAAGGCAATGGCCAGGAGGTGGGCGAGGGACCTAGTTAGGAAGTTCGGAGGGACTGTAAAAGAGACCTCTACTGTCATTGGAGCCAATGATGGAATTGAGGTTTCTAGATTGACTCTTAGCTATAGAAAGCCAGCGTATGGTATAGGAGACGTGGTGAGCTTCCGAGGCTCCCGTTGGTTAGTTGAGAGCTGGCAGAAGGAGGGCCCAATCCTGAGAAAAATGAAGATGTTCGAAAGGGCTGGTTTTTCGTGGAGGGACATGGAATCCAGTTCAGTAGCCTGTTCCTTCTCAGAACAACACGTCGTCGGCATACTCAACAGGGACAGCTCCGCAGCTGAGGTCATGGATCCCGTGGATTTCCGAGTCGTCACAGTAGCCCTGCCCTACGATGACGATGGTAATTCAGAAGAGATTCGCATTGGTTTCATAGAAGGCGAGTGGCTGGCAATTCCCGTAGGCGCGAAGGGGGGATCTAGTTGAATACAGAAGAAATGCAATCCCTCATCGACAAACTGGACTCCGGCGACATGACTGGCTTCACCAGGAGTTTTGTTGACGATTTGGAGAATGCCATAAACTCTGAAATTCAGATAGGAGAGGACAACGACTGGAGCGGAGTGCTCTGTATTGGCATGGGAGGGTCCGGTGCAGGAGGGGGCTTTCTCGGCTCCCTGGCCGACTCGGATGGAGGGCTCCCATTTGTCACATGGTCGGACTATGGACTGCCAAGCTGGTGGGGCCCGGACTGGCTAGTCATAGCAACCTCATACTCTGGTGAAACAGAAGAGACCCTCGACGGGGCAGTCACAGCCCTTGAGAACGGGGGGACTGTTATTGGCATCTCCTCAGGGGGCCAACTATCGGATATTCTTGGGAGCAGTGATGACTCGGTATGCATCAGTGTCCCAGGCGGTCAGACCCCAAGGTCCGCCTTTGGCCACATCTTCGGCACCCAATTGGCGGTCTGTTGGAAACTAGGACTTCTTCCAGCACCACCTGCTGAAGAACTACAATCAATGATGGATAGGCTCAGAACAATATCAGCTAATTCAGATTTGATAGGCGGAGACGGAATGGCAGCAAACCTCGCATCTACGCTATCGGGAAGGGGAATAGGGATCATCTCCCCTGGAGAACTAGGGCCCGCAGCATATCGGTTCGTCTGCCAATTGAATGAGAATTCCGACTCCTTCGCTAGATCCACTGAAGTCCCGGAGATGAATCACAACGAGATCATAGCATGGATGTCGTCGAATGCTGAATCTCAAGCCCTCGTGGTACTTTCCTGTGAGGGGATTAACCCTAGAACCATGTCTAGAATCGATTGGATGATGGAACAGATTTCCGGCCCAGTGGTTTGGAGGATAGAGTGCGAAGGAGACTCCCTGTTGGAAAGGATGCTTTATGCGAGTCATGTAACTGACTGGATATCCATTGCTCTCGCCTTGATGAATGGCGTTGACCCTTCTCAGATGGACTCTATTGTCGGCTTGAAGGCACACCTCTCAAAGGTTCAGTAGATGGGCCCTAGTACAAGCCTAGGGTCGGGGTAGTCCCTCAGGGCCTGTGACCTGTCTTCCGGCCTCACAACGCCCGGCATGTCGTGTGTTTCTGGTTCAATGTAGGACAATTGGAAGTGCAGGTGAGGGTCCCAGCCACCGTTCTCATGCCAATCTCCCATCCAGCAAATCACCTCACCTCTGCTAATTTTCTGACCGACTTCCTTGCCCTTGATGGACTCCGAGTCTAGATGCCCGTAAAGTGCCCAAATTTGAGTCCCATCGACAATGTGCTTAGTGATGACCACGTATCCGTAGTCCCCGTCAGCAGGATTGTACCCGAAGTGAGATATCTCGCCCTCATCGAAAGCCATGCAGGGAGTCCCTACAGGCGCCCCAATGTCTATCCCGATGTGGAGCGACCTCTCGTCGGAGAAGAGCTCCGTATTGTACATCCCCGGTCGTAACTCGTCGTATCTCCCGATGTCGTATTCGAAATTAGATGGAGTATATTCCCCAGTCGTGAAATCCCTTACTTCGTACTCATCTGGAAGGTCAACTACAGGGTGATAACTACCGGTCCGCCATTTGACCATGCCCGATCGAGGAGGGCCAAGGCCATCATTCCTCCTCTTCAGACCCCAGTATGGTGGGCTCACGAAGAGTTTCTCTGACTGCCTCGGGTTCGGCCAGAGTTTTTGGCAGATTGGTCGCAATATCAAGATCCTCTAGTAGGCGGCCCTGCGGAAGCACATTTCTCTCCCACGAACCTACGGCCTTGTTGTAGAATTCGGTCGCCTTGTCTAGTCGCTTGCCTACCTCTGCGAAATGTCCTGACCAGACGGCCATGCGCTTGTAGAACTCGCGTGAAACCTCAACTACGTCCCTGGCCTCCTCGGCGAAGCGAACCTGTTGCCAATAGAGTGCAGCGGTACGAAGAAGAGCAATCATGGAAGCGGGCGAGGTGATGACTACGCCACGGTCCATCGCATCGGCATGTAGGGCAGGATCGACCTCAAAGGCGACCGATATCAGTGCCTCAGAGGGGACGAACATGACGACGAATTCAGCACGTCCGCTGACCTTGGAAAGGTAGTCCTTGCGAGAAAGGTCCGTGACCCTCTCGCGCATGGCCTTTGCGTGGTCCACCAACTTGTCTTCTCGGGCCTTACCATCCTCGAGCTCTAGCGCTTCAAGGTAGTGTTTTCCACTGGTCTTTGCGTCAATGGGAATCGCGCCGTCACCAGGCAATCGGATGACCACGTCTGGAATGAGTCCTTCCGCACCCTTTTGTTCAAGGAAGTCTGTGTGCTTGGTCATTCCCGCCATCTCAAGCAGGTTGCGCAGTGCGACCTCACCCCAGTCCCCTCTGACATTCGAGCTCTTGCGAAGGGCAGTGGAAAGATTCGAGGCTTCGGTACCGAGCCTGTCAGCGCGATTACCAAGTGCCTCAATCTGTCGCTTGACGCCTTCGTAGGCGCCGACCCTCTCCTTCTCCAGATCCTTTGAGAATTTCTCTAGGTCATCTATGGATTTGCTCATTGGACCGAGGAGTGCCTCTATCTCCTTGCGGCGGGCCTCATGGTCTTTCTCCGCCTCGGCATTTACCTTGCCAAGACGCTCTTCGGCCAGCTTGAGAAAGTCCTCGGAGTTTTGCCGCGAGACCTGTGTCGCAACGCTCTCCATTTGCGCGGCCATTACTTCACGGCCTTGCTCGACAGCGGCGAGACGCTCCTCCGCGCGGACAACGTCGCCCCTCGCCTTACCTGAGGCAGCGAGCCAGCCGATTACGAGCCCGAGGATGACAAAGAGCACACTTAGGAGGTCGTTCACAGAGGCCATTTACTACTGGGGGTACTTGAACTATTCATTTCAAGAAACAGTCTTTCTTACGTACTACTTTCCACTCCGCAGGACATGGGCGGACTGGGACGTGTCCGTTGTGCCATACTAGGTTCTCGGGGCCTAGTCGCTCAGAGGATCCTCCAGAGGGTCGTGAACCACCACTGGCTCTATCCCTCGGCAGTGATAGGCTCTCCCGAAACAGCTGGAAAGCGTATCTCCGATTTGCCCTGGTCATTGGACGAAAGGAGACCAGATCTTCCCGAAATAACCGTCAGAGAAATTGGCGACCCCGAGTCCCTAGCCGAGGACCTAATCTCAGAGGGTATTCGAATAGTTTTCTCAGCTCTACCCGAGGGGCCAGCAGAAACCACGGAAGAGGCACTCGCGGGAGCTGGATTGATTGTAATTAGCCACTCCATAATTCATAGGATGAAGGAACACGTCCCTTTAGTAATACCAGAGGCGAATCACAGCCACTTGCAAATCCTCAGCTCTCAGAATCAGTATGGAGAAGGAAGGTTGATCTCATGCAGTAACTGCATGTCCGTTCCGCTGGCGATAACCCTCTCCCCTTTGAATTCAGAAATAGGGATACGTGGCATTTCGATTTCGACCGAGCAGTCCCTCTCAGGAGGAGGGAGGGAAATGCTCTCTAGGCGCGATGATGGCAACCTGCATCAGGGGGAAATCGAAGGCGAGGCCGATAGTGTACGAAGCGAACTCCTGAGAATTCTCGGCAATACCAATTCCGAGGGATACACAAACGCAGCGATCGACATCGAGGTATGCTGTGAAAGAGTTGACAGGAAACACGGGCACTTGGCCAGGATAGATGTGACATTGGAAAGGGAAGCAAGCGCCCATGAGATTGTTCAAATCTGGTCAAAACATACCTCAAGGGCCCAGGAACTCGACCTCCCCTCGGCTTGCCAAGAACCAATTCACTTCGTCTCCGATCCCAATAACGTCGAGGACTCAAGGTGGGTGGGGGGAGTAATTCGATCCCCAGGTGACGATCTCCGCGCAGCAATGGCTGTCGCAGTTGGCGACATTCATGTTTCAGGAAATAGAATTAGCTACACCACTGTAGCTGACAATACGATCAGAGGGGCTGCCGGATACAGCGTTTTGATGGCGGAATTGCTGCTTGCAGAAGGAATGATTCACGACACCGGCCACCCACAGACAAGCTATCTTGGGCCAACCTGAGAGGGGCAGTAGTTCATCACTTGCCCCCCCATCCCCGTCCATGCGCCTGCGACAGTTGTCCATTCTGCTATCAAAGTTGGACAAGTGCGAAAATCCCGATGTAAGCCTAGAGCAATACCCAACCTCGGGAGAACTGGCCGCCAGATGGATATTCGACATTGCGGCATTCGGCGACCTTCTAGATGGTGCCTCCGTCCTTGATTTGGGGGCGGGCAACGGAATTCTCGGAATCGGAGCACTCCAGCTCGGAGCAGATAAGGCCATTCTGGTCGATTCAGACAGCAGATGCTGCGAGGTGTCTAGAAGAAATGCAGAATCATATGTGGGGCCAAAGTCATACGAGGTCCTAGAAACCGATGTCTCTACATTGGATTCCAATTTAGGCCACATTGATTTGATAATTTCTAATCCTCCATGGGGGAGGCAGAAAGAGAAAGCGGACGCACCATTTCTCGACCTAATAGAATCAATTGGGGCTGTAACTCACATCATGCACAGCTCTAACGCTAAACACATCCGCCCTAGATTTGAGGAAGCGGGGTGGGGCGTCGAAATGTACGGGGAGGCGGACTTCGCAATTCCCGCTTCATTCGAGCATCATCGCAGCTCTAGGGGAGTCACCAAGGCCGGTTTCTGGAGATTGACCCCGCCTTAGGCCGTCCGTACCGTTGATAGGGGGTCGGCCGGTCGCCCGGCCGATGACGGCTACTGTCGGTGACCTTGTCACACCCGGGACCCCTGTTGAGGTCCCAGTGGGTGCAGAGCCTGGAAATGGGCTTGCAGAAGCCAGTGCTGGCTTCGTAGCAGTGGTAAACGGGAGGATAGTTATGGATGATGGAAACATCTCAGTCGACCCTTCAAGGCCACCCATAAATTCGCCAAATGTGGGGGATCTCGTTATCGGCGAAGTTAATCGTCTGAACGAAAACGTTGCCGAAATCAGGATTCTTCATGTTGAGAGCAATGAGGGCGGCCACAGGAGCCTCCCTGCAATGAAACTCTTCGCTGATATTCATGTTTCCGAGGTCGTTGATAGGTTCACCCCGTCGCCAGGCGATGCTATGAGAATGCGTGATATCGTCAGGGCCAAGATAACTAAATCAGATCCAATACTCAAGGCCACAACCAAGGGTAGCACTAATCTCGGCGTTCTTTCCGCCTTGTGCACACAGTGCGGCGAAGATCTCGTGGCATCCGACGATAAGCCCGACTTCAACGTCAAGTGCCCCAGATGCGACTATTCGGCATACAGGGTCCTTTCTGACGGGTTCGGACACGGGCATGAAATAAGGTCCAACAAATCCAAGCTCAACAGGTCAGGGGAGAGGTGGTCCCCAGAAGCAGAGGCCGGACTTGGCCACGATGGTGCGAGACCATACCTATCCCCGCTAGCTGATTTCAGAAGAGGCGCGTCCCACGAAATGCCGGCCAGTGCAAAAGCCACCAGGGGCGGTAGAGGCGGTAGAGGCGGCAGAGGGGGCGGTCAGGGCGGACCAAGGAGAGAAATGCACAAGACAGTTTGCACCCTTTGTGGATGCGACACTCAGGTCCCATTCCAACCCACTCCAGGCAAACCGATCCGCTGCCGTGATTGTATGGACAAGGTGAAGGACGGCCGAGCCTCCAAGGAGGAGCTTGCCAAGGAGAGGGCGACGATGAATGAGATGAGGGCTAAGGCACAGGCCACAATGGGGACTAAACTATTCGTGGGCAGGCTTTCTTACGAAACATCAGAGGAAGAATTGACCAAGGCCTTCTCCGCCCTTGGAAAGCTCAAGTCAGTACAGATTGCAATGGACCGGGAATCTGGCCGCTCCAAAGGATTCGCCTTCGTAACATTCTCAGACAGGGACGAAGGACTGGCCGCAGCTAAGAAGATGAATGGGGCAGAGATCGGTGGAAGGAAGATAGTCGTAGAGGAGTCGAATCCATCGGGAGGCGGTAGGAAAGGCTCCCACAGAAGGGGCCGCGACAATCGAAATCGGTCGAAGCGGTGAAGTTCTCCCGACTCATCAGAGGTAACATGGAGCCCCTTCAGGGATGGCTGGTTCTGGATGGCTACGAGGACGAGCCAGCCGCCTTCGGAGTTCCAAATTACGTCGGTTTCCACATCAGGTACATCTGTGGCGTCCTTGAAAGTCGAGGAATCGAATACACCTACATGACTGTGGATGATTGGAGAATCAGGTTCAAGTCGAGACTATCGGACCCAGAGGGAAGAGAAGCTATTCTAAGTCAAATGGATGCTCTTTCAGGAGTGGTATTACTAGCTGGTGCGGTAGTTCCGGGGAAGTATATCAGAGGCACCCCAATAAGCCTCAGGGAAACCAACTCGTTAATCTCGACCATTCCCATGAATACCCCAATTCTTTGTGGGGGATGGGCGATTAGACATTGGAGAAACGACGGCTGGTCCCCCATGAGGCCAAACTTGTTCCTAACGGTCCAAGATACTGACGCAACCCTCGACCATCGCCTTTCAACAGGGGAGTGGTCACACAAACGAAGAACGCCAGAGCAGTGGTCGAAATGGGCGTTGTTAGGGGCCTCCTCGAAATCAGTAACTGAACACCCGGACATACTTGCCCCGGATGGAAAACACGGTCCACTGATGTATGAGATCGAACTCTACCAGGGGTGTGTCAGATTCAAACGAGGATGCAAGTTTTGCATAGAGCCGAAGAAGGGATTGCCCCTCTGGAGGCCAGAAAAGGATGTCATCGATGAGATAACCGTAGCTCTGGATTCCGGTGTCAGGAATGTAAGAATAGGCGGCGCCACTGACATTTACACCTATCGAGCAGATGGGGTCGAAGACCTAGAGTACCCAATCCCAAACCCTGAACCAATAATACGCGTGCTCAACGAGGTAAGGGATGACGACAGGCTAGATGTCCTCCACGTAGACAACGCCAATCCCTCAATTATCGCTGAAAATATTGAGGAATCAACGGAGATCACAAAGGCTCTCGTTGAGAATCTTTCAGACGGTTCCGTCCTCTCCTTCGGGCTGGAGTCAGCAGATCCTAGTGTGCACGAGAAGAACTGGCTGAATTGCGACTCAGAACAACTCATGGCCGCCATCGAACACATCAACGAATTCGGTAGGGAAAGAGGCCCAAGAGGACTGCCATCAATGCTCCCCGGGCTAAATTTCATTGCGGGACTCAACGGCGAGACTGACGATTCCTACCGGATGAACATCAATCTACTCAGAAAAATAAAATCGAAGGGATTACTTCTGAGGAGGATAAACATCAGACAGGTCGAGGGCCGAGGATTCCAGAGCGTCAACGAATCCGCCTTCAGGACATTCAAGAGAGATGTCAGAGATGAGATAGACCAACCCATGCTGGAGCAGATGCTCCCCCTCGGGACGATATTGAGGGGCTTGTGGTGGGAGTCAAGTGGGAATAGGATTAGGCTACCAGAGCACGTCATTGACCCTAAGCACAGGGACCCCTCAATACATGGCTCCTCTGGAATCACGTTTGGAAGGCAGATGGGAGCTTACCCAATACTGGTCGGTGTTCCGTACTTGATCCCCCTTGAGACTGGCTCAGATGTCATGGTTACAGGCCACGGTAAAAGAAGCATCTCTGCTGTCGAACTTGGCCTGAATTTCAGCGACGCAACGCAGCAGCAATTGGAGGCAATTCCCGGGATAGGTCGCAATTCCTCATGGAGGATAGTTAGCCATCGCGCAAAGATGGCCAGTGAAGGCGTCCCAATAGAATCACTGCAATCCCTCTTCGACGGGGCTGGGGTCCAGATTCCTCGCTATGCAAAAGAGGTCCTCACTAGTGATGCATGAGTATGCGAGTCGTAGGAATAGTCATATTGCCAATAGAACCGCTATGGTGATGTTACAGAGGGCTTTCGGACTGGTCCGACAAACCTCTTTGGCTGATACGACGCAGGAATTGGTGACTATGACGGGCTGGAATGGTAGAAAATCAAGAATCGCTATTGCTATGTTCCTATTTTCGATAATGCTAGTCTCAGTCCCTGACTCAGCCTTTGCGTACAGCAGCGGGAAAACCGGAAGCTCATCCAGTGGGTGCGGGGGCGGAGGATGCCACTCAAGTACGTCAACGGTTACCCCTGCCTTAACCGGCCTGCCTAGCTCCGGATACTCCGCAGGCTCGACATACTCTCTCTCAATAGGCGGTTCCGGTGGCCCTTCCGGTTCCAATGGTGGCTTCAATCTAGACTCAAATTTGGGCACATTCTCCAATGCTGGGTCAAACGCCAAGATCCAGGCCGGGGAAGTAACCCACTCAAACTCTAACTCCAGGTCATGGACAGTCGATTGGACTGCCCCATCGACAGGCTCAGGGGCAGCAACATTCTACCTAGTCGTCAACTTTGTTGATGGCAACGGTGGGACCTCGGGAGACGCGTGGGGCACGGACTCATGGTCAATCTCCGAGGCCACTTCGACTACAAACACAAGCAACTCAACCATCGGACCAAATCAACCGGGATCCGAAAGGGGGTCAGTTTTCAGTAATTCGATACTAGATCTGGACTCTGGTTCGCCCACCCTAGTCTTGTCAAATGGGACACTTGTCACATTCTCCACAGTAACAACAAATGGCTCAACAAGCAGCGTGGCGGATTTCACAGAAGACGAGGTCATTTCAAACGCGGGCCAATGTGCCATTCTGAAGAATAGGACTCTTAGATGCAGGGGTATGAACAACTACGGCCAATTAGGCCTGGGGAGCACCACACTGGTGAATGGAACTGTGGGATTCGGCAATAACATCCCAGTAGCTGTTTCTAATGGAAATACCCACACTTGCGCCATACTGGATGATGCCTCACTCAAATGCTGGGGGAGAAACAATCACGGACAGCTGGGAGATGGTAGCTACTCCAACAGGAACTCGCCCGTCGATGTAGATTTGGGAGAGAATAGGACAGCAGTTTCCGTATCTGCAGGCAACGACTTCACTTGCGCACTCCTAAACACTGGAGACGTGAAGTGCTGGGGTTACAATGGATTTGGAACTCTAGCAGACGGCACAACTTCCGACAGTAACACACCCGTGGTCGTGAATCACTCCACTGGTATGCGTGCGGTCTCTTTGGCAACTCCCGGATACAGCGTTTGCGCAATCTTCGAGAATGGTTCAGTTTACTGCTGGGGCAGAACCTACACGACTTCCGCCGAGAACGGGGCGGTTACGAATGGTTCGGTAAACATACCGTTCTCTACTGGGAGGTCGGCCCATTCCATTGATGGAACATATTGGCACACTTGCGCAATTCTGGACAATGGCTCCATGAATTGCTGGGGCCTGAACACACACGGACAATGGGGCGATGGGACCTGCAGCTCCTCCATTTCCAGCAGCGGTTGTACTGGAGAGGATGGCAATACCCCAGTTCACGTTAGCATAGGCGGACCCGTTCTGGCAATTGCAACCGGTGAGGAATCCACTTGCGCAATAGTACAGAACTACAGCTTAGCATGCTGGGGGGGCCAGACCGGGGAGTTCGATGGGACTAGTGATGACCTCCTGCTCCCGCATTGGATGGATTTCAGTGAAGGCGCCGACTTGGCATTCTCCGATCAGGACCATGACGGCGATGGAGTTTGGAACGTCCTTGATACACACATCGCCGGCGATGAAGACGGAGACGGCGTCCCAGTCCCTTCTGACCCATACCCATCCAATCCGGCAAGGTGGCTTGATTGCGCAGATGGGCAATGGGGCAGATTGACATGCCAGGATTCTCCCGCGGGACATTTCTCAGTTTACGGATCACTATACTACAACGAGTGCATCCCGGGCTCATATCAGCCGGAGGACGGCCAATCAGCATGCCACCTTGCATCCGCTGGAAATTACGTCTCAACTTCCGCATCCCAAGCTCAAACCCAGTGTGGAGCAGGAACATATCAGAGTGGGATAGGGCAGAATACATGCACGGATACTTCCCCCGGCAACTGGGTCAACCAGGTTTACGGAGACGCCCCAGACTTCTCGGGCAACACCTACCCGCGTGTGAATCTGTCAGATCGGAGCGCCACATACCTCGGCGAGCTTAACGCAGGCCAGAGCCCTGCAGACCACGGAGACCTGTTCGCCATAGATGTCCCGCGAAACAGTGGCTTCTCTCTGGGACTGACCAGCCCGAACGGCACGAACTTCGACCTCTCCATTTACAACTCCTCGCTATCTCTTCTAGGCTCCAGCTCAAGCAACACTTCCTCTGGCTTCGACGCCATTTCCACGAACGGAACCGGATTCTCTGGTGACTCCATAGCCTTCATCCACGTGAATAGAACTTGGGGGAGCGGTTCATACACCATGGTCCTATGGCTTTTCTCGACCGACGATGGGTCCCTGATAGGAAATTCGACATTCCAGATCGCAGTCGAAATTGGGGTTAGGCAATACGAATGCAATCCCGGTACCTACCAACCTGGGACCAGGCAATCCAGCTGTCTGGGGGCCTCGGCCGGAAACTACGTGCCATCAAGTGGCTCTGCTTCTCAGACGCAGTGCGAACCAGGAACCTACCAGCCAATGTACGGCCAGACCTCATGCGTGCAGGCATCCGCAGGGAACTACGTCCCATCCAGTGGCGCATCGACACAGACTCCAGCTTCGGCAGGATATTACGTGCCATCCAACGGTTCAAGCAGTCAGACTGCATGCCAAGCAGGAACATATCAGAACTCGACCGGACAGACCTCTTGCATAAGCGCTGACGCGGGCTACTACGTTCCATCCAACGCCTCCAGTTCCCAGACCCCTTGCTCCCCTGGAACATACCAGCCATCAAATGGCTCAACCTCCTGCATCAGCGCTGACGCAGGATACTATGTTTACTACTACAACTCCACGAGTCAGACCCCTTGCTCCCCTGGCACATACCAGCCAAGCACGGGCCAGTCAACATGCCTGAACGCCTCTCCCGGAAACTACGTGCCGTCGAGTGCATCAACTGACCAGACACCCTGCTCAGCGGGAACATATCAGCCACTCCCCGGACAGGACAAGTGCGATGGCGCGTCCCCTGGATACTACGTCGACTCCGAGGGATCCTCATCTCAAACGGCCTGCTCGCCTGGAACATACCAGCCATATGGGAGTCAGACCGCATGCCTCGACTCTCCAGCAGGCCACTACGTGGACTACAGCGCCGCGGTCTCTCCCACACCCTGCCCCGCCGGGACCTACAACCCATCAGAGGGATCTAGCGATATCTCCGAGTGTCTGGACGCGGATCCGGGCCATTCAGTCCCTTCAAACGGCTCAACATTCCAGACACCATGCACGCAGGGGCATTTCCAACCCAGCTCCGGCCAGACCTCCTGCCTGGAAGCGGACGCAGGCCACTACGTCGACTCCGAGGGATCCTCATCTCAAATGGCCTGCTCGCCTGGAACATACCAGCCATCCTCAGGGCAGGACGACTGCCTGAATTCTCCTGTCGGCCACTACGTGGACTACAGCGCCGCCACTTCTCCAACCCCCTGCCCCGCGGGCACCTACAATCCATCCGAGGGCTCTAGCTCTTCTGCAGTCTGCCTAGACGCAGATCCGGGGAACTATTCATCTTCTGACGGCCAAGCCAATCAGGAGCCCTGCTCTCCCGGCACCTACCAGCCATCATCAGGTGCGACATCCTGCATTGATGCCGACGAAGGAAACTACGTCCCAATGGAATCGTCAACATTCCAGACGCCCTGCTCCCCCGGCACCTACCAGCCAGCATCTGGCGCTGCATCCTGCCTAGACGCAGAGCCCGGGAACTACGTAGATGACTCTGGTCAGCCATCTCAGGCGCCTTGTCCAGAAGGAACCTACAACCCCTCTGTAGGGGCCAACTCTTCGGCTGACTGCACTACTTCCGACCCCGGTCACTTTGTTGCCAATCCGGGTTCTGACTCCCAGGCCCCCTGCTCCCCAGGCACCTACCAGCCCAACTCAGGCAGATCCTCGTGTGTCGATGCTGACCCAGGGCACTTCGTCAGCTCGGTTGGCTCGAGCGACCAGTCTCAGTGCCCAGCTGGAACCTACAACCCCCAAAGTGGCTCCAAGTCCCCATCTGACTGTCTCGACGCTGACCCAGGAAGCTTCGTCCAGTCACCTGCCAGCCCAAGTCAAGATAAGTGCAGCCCCGGAAGCTTCCAACCCAATTCAGGACAGACATCTTGCAATCCGGCCCAGCCCGGCTACTACGCACCAAACGACGGCCAAAGTCAGCAGACACCAGCGCCTCTAGACTTCTACGTCTCCGAGTCATCAAGCACAACTCTCGAGGAGTGTCCAGATTCTCACATAACTCTTCAGGAAGGCGCATCATCAGTGGAAGACTGCTATTCAGATATTGACGGGGATAGAATCCACGACGACATAGACGAGGATGATGACGGTGACGGCATCGAGGATAACTACGACTATTGCCCACAGGGATTGTTGGGGTGGACCAGCGACACATCGAATGACAATGACATAGACGGGTGCAACGACTCAGAAGAGGACGACGACGATGACAACGACGGATTCCCTGACTCTGACGACGCGCTTCCACTCGATTCCAGCGAGTGGGTCGACAGTGACATGGACGGGATAGGGGACAACTCCGACACTGACGATGACAACGACGGACTTTCTGATGTTGATGAGGAAGCGGCCGGCTCCAACCGACTCGACACCGACACTGACGATGACAACTTCGAGGATGGTGTAGACGCGTTTCCCACCGATCCCGCAGAGTGGTCAGATACGGACGGAGATGGTTATGGGGATAACGGGGATGCATTCCCAGAGGATCCCGACAGACATCTAGAACCAGACGGCATGGCAAAGTATGCATTCGCGGCTGCGGCATTGGTCGTAATCTCGCTGATAGGATTGGGCGGTTGGATGGTAATGCGCAGGAAGTCAGTCAGTGAGCCAGTGAAGGAGGCCATCCAAACCGAAGAAGCCTCAATAGTAGAGGAAAGGCCCTCCGTTGTAGAGGAATATGTTCCGTTCGAAACCCCGTCCCATGGTGTCAAGTCAGAAATCACTGAACCAGTGCCAGATGAACCCATCGAGGTCGAAACCGAGACAGATCAGGTGACGTTCCACGAGGAGCCACAAGCCGATTCAGAGCCAACCGCCATCTCAGCTCCTGAGGATGCAAGGATGAACGAACATGGCCAACTCGTGTGGGTAGACCTATCCGGTGCAGTCTACTGTCAGAACCCGGATGGCAGCGTAATGTCATTCGACCCCATGTCTGGGTCATGGAAGCCCCTAGATCAGTAGTCAGAGAACTATCGCGTTAGCGCCCCATGCGAGGCCGCCTCCGAATGCAGCGGTTACAACCAGTGAACCAGGTCCAACGAGGCCCTCATCAATCGCCTCCTGGAGGGCAATAGGGACACTCGCGCCAGCGGTATTGCCATACTTCTGAAGGTTCGTGAAAGTCTTGGACATGGGTAGGCCAAGATTCTCCATCCCAGCCTCGATAATGTTGATGTTGGCCTGATGAGGAATTATCAAATCCACCTCGTCAAGGGACCTGCCAACCCTCTCTAGGACCTCCCTCACAGCCTGCGGGAATGCCTCAATGGCGAAGTCCCAAACGGCCCTCCCGTCCATGTGAAAATATTGCATCCCTTCAACGAAGTCCTCGGAAGGAATGGGCGTCCTGACCCCTCCCGCAGGAATTTCAATTACCGATGAGCCCGAACCATCCGACAATAGCCACGATCCCAGAATCCCGCGACCATCCTCTACTCTGGAAATCACAGCTGCGCCAGCACCATCCCCGAATAGCACACAGGTAGTCCTGTCTTCCCAGTTGAGTATCCGGGAGTATATCTCTGAACCAACCACCAGGACATTGTCATATCCGGGCGTACCGACGTACCTAGATCCAACGTCCAAAGCATGTACCCACCCGGCACAGACTGCATTGATGTCGAACGCAGCACAATCCGTGCATCCCAATTTATCCTGGACAATCCCGGCTGTCGAGGATAGTGGGACGTCAGGGGATGAGGTGGCTAGGATGATCATGTCAATATCAGAAGCTTCAAGGCCAGCATTATCAATTGCAATCTTGCAGGCCTCTACTGCCAAGTCTGAAGTGGAAACTCCGGGGTCGGCTATGCGCCTCCTCTTCATTCCTGTCTTCGTCGTAATCCATTCGTCACTGGTCTCCACTATCTCGGCCCAGTCCTCGTTAGTCATCTCATGAGGGGGGACGTAGGAGCCGATACCAACTATTCCGACTGGTGCCACAGTGCGCCTTTCGGACAAGAACGGACTTTCACTGTTGCTGAGTCAATCATGTTTGACACACACATTAGTGGCCTCTGAGAAGAATCCCAGGCTCCATTTGCCACCCTCCCTTCCAACCCCGCTATCTTTGACTCCGCCAAAGGGCGCTCTGAGGTCTCGGTGAAGCCATGTGTTAACCCAAACCATGCCTGTGTGGATGGAATCCGCAATTCTCTTTCCCCTTTCTATATCGCCAGTCCATACGCTTCCTGCAAGCCCATATCGAGTGTTATTTGCTATTCCAATGGCCTCGCTATCCTCTGAGAACCTATGTACAGAGACGACCGGACCAAATATCTCCTCGGTCGAGCACCTAGAATCAACACTGAGGCCAGTAATCACAGTAGGGGCAATCCAGTTTCCATTCGCCAATGGCTCCGGTAGACACGGATAGCCTCCAGTAACTATGGTCCCTCCTTCTTCCTTGGCTAACTCGATGTAGCCCTCCACCTTCGTCAGGTGTTCCGCTGAAATCAATGCCCCCAAGTCAGTCTCCTCATCGGAGGGGTCACCAATTTTCATCGATTCTACTTCCTCTATGAATCGTTCCACGAATTCGTCATAAATGCCGTCTTGGACTAGCACTCTGCTGCCACATAGGCAGACCTGCCCCTGGTTCAAGAAACCAGACCTTACCACGCCCTTGACTGTAGAGTCGATTTCGCAGTCATCCAGGACTATGCTAGAGTTTTTACCCCCAAGCTCCAAGCTGATTTTCTTGAATTGTGGCGCTGCAGCCTTGGCGACCTCAGATCCCGTTGAGGTTCCACCCGTGAATGACACTAGGTCTACATCGCCATGCGAGACAAGGCTACTTCCCGCTCCCAAACCATCTCCGTGAACCAAATTCACAACTCCTTCTGGCAGCCCAACTTCATCTATTACTTCCATGAGTAGATTTGCTGTCATCGGAGTCAACTCACTCGGCTTGCATACCACAGTGTTACCCATGCCTATGGCAGGTGCAACCTTCCACGATAGCAGGTATAGTGGGAGATTCCAAGGTGTGATTAGCGCCCCGACTCCAACTGGCCTGTATGAGACGAAATTAGTTGCGTCTGACATCTCGAAGACCTCCTCCTCGTGACTTCTGATTTCACCTGCGAAGAATCTGAAATTTGCAACCGACCTATATGCATCAACCGTCCTAGCAAGTGAGATCGGTTTACCAGTATCCCTACTTTCCAGAGATGCAATTTCCTCATATCTCGACTCCAGTCCATCAGCAATGCTGTCTAGCCATCTCGCTCTTTCGTTACTACCCAAACCCCCCCATTCTGGCTGGGCCTCCCTAGCTGCACGCACCGCTGAGTCAACATCTGTTGAGTTTGATAACGGGACTCTGGCAAACACATTCCCAGTGGCAGGCTCCTTGACATCAAGCCATTTTCCTCCGGAATGCCCCTCAAACTTCCCTCCGATGTAGTTCATCAGATCCATCAGGGATCACCGACTCCCTCGTTGGAGAACGGATCAGTTCTCGTCATTGCGGAAGTATACTCCTTCCAGTCCATTGTGAATCTGTCCCTGTCGGGATCCCATTCGTCCCAAGTGACCACTTCTTCCAATGCTTCTCTGTACATTTCGGGAACAATCCCAGGTACGATGAATGCCTTCTGCCTGTGAAGGGGGTAGGGATTCCTCAGGGTGATTCCGAGTACTCCAAGTACAGCCCTCGCTACATACCAAGTTGCCTGGCTATTCCA
>CETM01037390.1_pt1 | contig 27593 bp, 22 predicted proteins | sample 361451 | NCBI WGS metagenome assembly CETM01 (sample SAMEA2622690, study PRJEB7988) | marine metagenome | isolation source: saline water (ENVO:00002010), including
TGGTCTGGGTGCGTGACCTGGCGCCCCAATCCGATTGATGCATGGGGGGGGGGATTGCGTCATGTTGTTAATGATTATGATCCTTATGTTCTTCCAGCCTTCCGGAGGGTTGGCCAGTAATGAGCAAACTAATTTCTTTTCATGTAAAGAAAAGAAAAAAAATGTGTATTAAGGAAAATTGCGTTGCCCACGGCTAGCATTTTTTCATCGCCTGCATGGGGCTTGGTTCGCAATTTGCGGCCTTTTACCCCCGCTTTCCCCCGTTACCTATTTGTAACCCGTCAGCAAAGGTTCGCTTGCGTACGGTTGAAAATGTAATGCTAAAAAACTAACAATGAGCAAAAGATAGATCAGACAGTCCCATAAAAAAAGCTGACACACCTAGTCAGACAAGGACTGATCGTTTGATAATTGTATGCCTTCGCAGGGGTCAGGAATGGTTAATGAGCAGCTCCTGGATGAAATCCAGGATTTGAATCTGTCGTATTTGCTATTGGCGCAGCGCCTACTAGCCGACGATCGGGCCACGGCCATGTTTCGGCTCAAGGTCGATGGAGAGATGGCGGACCTTCTAACCTCACTCTCGGCGCGGCAGCTGGGTCAGCTCTCACGCACTAACCAACTGCTTTGCCAGTTAAGCTTGGGTGACGCTACTCAATTGCAGGCCCTGGTTCGGCAGAGGCGCGAACATGGCCTTATTCATACGCATGCGTCAATGATTCTGTCACAGGCTCCATCCACTTCGACATGCCATTCAACGGGAGGCATGGCATGAGTGAAAAGAGCCTAGTGATGGAGATGCAGCAGATCCAGATGGCTGTTGAGTTGATTGAGCTTGGTGCCCGGCTGCAGGTGCTGGAAACCGAAACTGACCTCAGTCGCGGTCGGTTAATCAGGCTTTATAAGGAGGTGCGCGGCATGTCGCCTCCCAAGGGGATGCTGCCATTTTCCACGGACTGGTTTATTACATGGCTTCCTAATATTCACTCGTCGCTTTTTTATAATTACTACTACCGCCTGCTAGAAGATTGTGAATGTGATCGTATGGAGGCCTTTGTCAAGGCCTTTCGGCTTTACCTCGAGCAAGTCGGCCTGGACGGCGCCGAGCCGGTTCTGGGCCTGACGCGTGCTTGGACGTTGGTGCGCTTCTTCGAGAGTGAGCTGCTGGAGCTGGCTACCTGCACATCGTGCCGTGGTCAATACGTGGCTCATGCGCATACGCCGACTCAGGAGTTTGTGTGCGGGATCTGTCAGCCGCCCTCAAGGGCAGGTAAGACTCGCAAGCGTATGGCCAAGGGGAAAGACGCAGCGCCCACCTCCAGCTTGGCCACGCCTGAGCATCGTGCCGCAGCATCGCGCATGTCGTGAGTAAAAGCTTGGTGTAGGACATTGCCTCCCTGCTTAAGCCCTGGCCCGACCGCCAGGGCTTTTTCGTTGGGTCGCTCCCTGGCCGACCTTTTTTCGCTTCTGGGCCTCAAGGCCGCCGACACCTTGCCGATAGACATATAAGACGCTATTCGCCGCAGTGAAGGACGTAGCTTGTGTTTATACCTCTTGGATTTATTATCGTAACGCTATCGGTATTCGGCGGCTTTGCGCTGGCCGGCGGCAAGTTGGGCCCTTTGTATCAGCCGACCGAGATCCTGATGATCTGTGGCGGCGCCTTTGGCGCGTTTATTGCCGCCAACAACGGCAAGGCAATGAAGGCGACGATCAAGAGCTTTTCCAAGCTCAAGCGTACGGCCAAGTATGACAAGCAGACCTATATGGAAGTCATGGCAGTGTTGTACAAGCTGCTGAGCAAGGTCCGTCGCGAAGGAATGCTGGGTATCGAGCGAGATATCGATGCGCCTGAGGATAGCCCGCTGTTCACCGAGCATCCGCGGGTCGTCAATGATCCCATGATCATGAATTTTATCACTGACTATTTACGCCTGATGGTCAGTGGCGGCATGGATCCCCATCAGCTGGATGAGCTGATGCTTCATGAGATTGAAGCCTTCGAGCACGAGGCACACATCCCTGCTGATGCCTTGGCAAAGGTCGGTGATGGCCTTCCGGCATTCGGTATCGTGGCGGCGGTCATGGGGGTGGTGAAAGCACTGAGCTCCGCGGATGCCGGACCCGAGCAGATGGGGGTGATGATTGCTCATGCCCTGGTGGGGACTTTTCTCGGTATCTTGCTTGGCTATGGCTTCTTCAATCCACTGTCGAGCCGCATTGACCGTCAGGTTCAGGAAGGCGTCAAGATGCTGCAGTGCATTCGCGTGACGCTGCTTGCCAGTCTCAATGGCTATGCGCCGCAACTTGCCGTGGAATTTGGCCGCAAAGCGCTGCACAGCGACGAACGTCCCGGCTTTGCCGAGCTTGAAGAGCATGTGCGATCCGCCAAGGCCGCTGCTGGAACGGGAGGCGCATGAGTTCGCAGGGCCCCCCCATTATCATCCGGCGCAAGAAAGTCGTTCATGGTCACCATGGTGGTAGCTGGAAAATTGCCCTGGCCGATTTCATGACGGCTTTGATGGCGCTTTTTTTGGTCCTGTGGATCCTCTCTTCAGCGAGTCGAGAGCAGCGTCAGGGCGTGGCCGAGTATTTTAGTACGCCATTACTGACAGCTATCGCGGGTGGCGAAAAGCAAGCCAATACTCGCAATGTCATCCCTGGTGGTGGCCCCGACCCGACCACTACCGAAGGTGAGCGTGAGCGCATTGATCGGCGCATTGATCATCGGCCAAGCGAAATGCAGCAGCGCTTCAAGGATCTGCGCCGCAGCGTGGAAAACGCCATTCAGGCCGACCCTGTATTGCGTGAATTGCGCAACCAGCTGCGTTTTGATATGACGCGCGAGGGCTTGCGCATCCAGTTGGTCGATACTGACAAACGCCCAATGTTTGAACTGGGGAGCGATCAGGTCGCCCCTTACATGCGCCGCTTGCTTCGGACGCTGGCGCCTCTCCTCAATGAAGTGCCAAATCCGATCAGTATCAGTGGCCATACCGATAACGTGCCGTATCTGGGTGGGCTGCAGGGCTACAGCAATTGGGAGCTCTCTAGCGACCGCGCCAATGCTTCGCGCCGAGAGTTGGTCGCTGGAGGGCTTGAGCCTGACCGGCTGCTGAGAGTCGCAGGTATGGGCGACCAAGTGCCGATTCCGGATAGCGAGCCCGGTGATGCGATTAATCGTCGTATTGCGTTAGTGGTGTTGTATCAGCAAGTGGCCGATCACATCCGAAATCAAGGCGCTCGAGGCGAAAGGGTAGGGCAGCCGCCCATAAAGAATGGGCAGGGAAATTCCTTGCCGATTGAAGAATTCCTAGAGGGCGTGAGCCAGCCGGTAGGCGCTCAATGACTCCTGTCGGCCGGTTATATGATCAGTTCGGGGACGAACATGGATATCAGTGAATTTTACGAAACATTCTTTGAAGAAGCCGAAGAGCTGCTCGGTGATATGGAGAGGCATCTGCTTGAGCTGGATGTCGACGAGCCCGATCCAGAACAGCTAAATGCGATCTTTCGAGCGGCGCATTCAATAAAGGGTGGTGCCGGCACTTTCGGCTTCGATGTCTTGCAGCACACTACCCATCTGCTCGAGAACCTGCTCGATTACACGCGTCACGGCGAGCTGGTGCTACGCAGAGATATCGTCGACACCTTTTTGGAAGCCAAGGATATGCTGCACGATCAACTTGATGCCTATCGACAGGGTGGCGAACCCGACCCTGAAGCCTTCGAGCGCATCTGTCAGACCTTAAAACAACTCGCTCTTGATGAGATGGGCAAGAAGGTTGGCGATGATGCGCCGGGAGCTGCATCAGCAGCCAAGGCCGAGCCTGAACCGACGCCGCCGTCTCAGGAAGGGTCGCCTGGCGTAAGTGGTGGTGAAGACAGTGCAGAGGGGCGGTTGAGTATTGCGCTGCTGGGTATCGCCGACAAGGACCGCGAGTTGCTGGTCGAAGAGCTGGCCAACTTTGGTGAAATCATCGAGCGTCGCGGTGACAGCAGTCGCTACGAGGTGCTGCTGGAGACTTCGACCAGCGTCGATGATATCGAAATGGTGATGTGCTTCATCGTCGAGCCCGAGCAACTGGAAATAGTTGCGGCTGGCGGTCCGGCGGCCGACGTTTCAGATGCTGCGGCTCGGTCTGATGCGGCTCAGTCGGATGTGGGTGCGTCAGGCAAAGCGGCTGAGAAAACTCCTCAGCAAGGTGAGGCGACAGCAAAGGCTCAGGAAAATAAGCCACAGGAAAAACAGTCACCGGAAAAGTCGCCTGAGCCACCTGCCAAGGTGGAGTCGAGCAAGCCTGCCAACAAGGCGCAGGATAATAAGGCCAAGGCCAAACCCAAGGCGGCGAGCAGCGGTGAGTCTTCGATTCGTGTGCCGGTCAACAAGGTCGATCAGATCATCAACCTGGTCGGCGAGTTGATCATTACCCAGTCGATGCTGGATCAGACCGTCAGTGAAATGGATGCGACTCAGGGTGGTGCATTGGTCAATGGCATGAGCCTCTTGCAGCGCAATGCCCGCGACCTGCAAGAGGCGGTCATGTCGATCCGTATGGTGCCGATGGACTATGTCTTCAGTCGCTTTCCGCGGCTGGTGCGAGACCTGGCCGCCAAGCTCGACAAGAACGTGGAACTCGTCACCGAAGGTGAGTCCACTGAGCTCGACAAGAGTCTCACCGAGCGCATCATCGACCCGCTTACTCACCTGGTGCGCAATAGCCTCGACCATGGCATCGAGTCTCCGGATAAGCGCGAGGCAGCTGGCAAATCCCGTACTGGGCGCCTGACCCTCTCGGCGCAACATCAGGGCGGTAATATCCTGATTGAGGTCAAAGACGATGGCGCCGGCTTGAATCGCGAGAAATTGCTGGCCAAGGCGGAGGCCAACGGCGTTCCTACTGCTGAGAACATGAGTGATGACGACGTTTGGCAACTCATCTTCGCGCCCGGTTTCTCTACCGCTGACCAGGTCAGTGATGTTTCAGGGCGCGGTGTCGGCATGGATGTGGTCAAGCGCAACATCCAGGCGATGGGTGGCCATGTCGAGATCCAGTCTCGTCAGGGACAAGGCACTACCACCCGCATCGTGTTACCGCTGACCCTGGCGATCCTTGATGGCATGTCGATCAAGGTCGGCAACGAGATGTTCATTCTACCGCTCAGCACGGTGCTGGAGTCGCTTCAGCCGCGCAAAGAAGACATTTATGCCATGGCCGGTGATGACGTGGTGATGAAGGTGCGGGATGAATACCTGCCGGTTGTCGCCGTTCATCAGGCCTTGGACGTCGCCGAAGCCCAGACCGAGCCGACCAGTTGTATCGCTGTGATCGTGCAGGGCGAAGGTCGCCGCTATGCCCTGCTGGTTGACGATTTGATCGGTCAGCAGCAAGTGGTGGTCAAGAACCTGGAAACCAACTATCGCAAGGTCTCCGGCGTGTCCGCGGCCACCATACTCGGTGATGGCAGCGTGGCCTTGATCCTGGATGTCACTGACCTGCATCGCCTGAGCCGAACCAAAAGAGAAGCGCTGAGCGCCCGTCGCCAGACCACGCCTGCCAAGGAGGTAGAAGTATAATGACAGACCTGAATGCCGCCAGTGCCGCTGCTACAGAGGCACATAGCCGTGAGTTCCTGGTGTTTTCACTGGGGGATGAAGAATATGCCATCGATATTCTCAAGGTGCAGGAAATTCGCGGCTACGAGAATGTCACGCGCATTGCCAACGCGCCGGAGTTCATCAAAGGGGTGACCAACCTGCGTGGCGTGATCGTTCCGATCGTCGATCTGCGCATCAAGTTCCACCTGGAAAATGTCGAGTACGGCGGACAGACGGTGGTGATCGTTGTCAATGTGGGCGAGCGGATCGTCGGCATCGTCGTGGACGGGGTTTCCGATGTGATGACGCTGACACCTGAGCAGATCAAGCCTGCTCCAGAGTTCGGGGTCACCTTGTCGTCCGATTACTTGAGCGGTCTCGGCAGCCTCGAGGATCGGATGTTGGTACTGGTCGATATCGACAAGCTGTTGACCAGTGAGGAAATGGCGCTGGTGGATACCATCGACGCCTGATGCTGCCTGGTATCGCCACTTTCATCGCCCGGTCATTGCCGGGCGATGTCATTTTGATGCAATTTTTTTCTTGCCTTGCACTTCCTTCCTAAAGACCTGCCCGCTTCCGGCCGATAACCCCTTTAGATTCGACAGTACGTTGCGACAGTACGTTGCGATAGCACGCTCGACATGTGACGAGTCTGTCCATGAGCGAAGCTGATCGAAAGTGAGTCTTAGCAAGGCAATAACGACAACAACCGCCCCATCATTTCGCCCTGACGATACGGCGAGGGTTGTGGCTGCCGGCCTGAGAGGGCGGTGGTGACGCTCAATTATGGACGGCGTCAGTAGCTGGGTGACGCCATTAAAGGGAAGGGGTTTTCATGAAGTTGATTGACAACATGACGGTGCGGATGAGCTGGGGCTTGGTGTTGGTAACCTTTACCAGCCTGATCCTCGTGCTCAGTGCGCTTGGACTCTATGCCGTCAGTGACCTGGGGGCGGTGGCCGATAAAGCCCAACTGGTCGAGCTTGGTATCTTTGTTGTGTTGGGTGTCACGTTTATCACCATTGCCTTAGTGCTGTGGGGCGTTACGGTGAATGTCATTCGCCCGCTGGAACGGGCTGTGGGGCATTTCGAGCGCATGGCCAAGGGGGATTTGTCAGGAGTCGTTGAGCAGCGAGGGGACAATGAGATTGGTCGCCTGTTCGCGGCGATGGACCACATGCAGCAGAGTCTTGCGCGGACCGTCGGTAAGGTTCGCCAGGGTGGCCAGGTGATCCACCGCCACGCTCAGGAAATTTCGCTGGGCAACACCGACCTGTCGTCTCGGACCGAGCAACAGGCGGCTTCTCTGCAGGAAACAGCCTCGAGCATGGAAGAGTTGACCTCCACGGTCAGTCAGAATGCCGATAACGCCCGCCAGGCCAGCCAGTTGGCCGTTGATGCTTCTCATACCGCCCGCCGCGGCGGAGAGGTGGTGAGCGAAGTGGTTGGCACCATGCGCGGTATCAATGACAGCTCACATCAAGTCAGTGAAATCATCAAGGTAATCGACTCGATTGCTTTTCAGACCAATATTTTGGCGCTCAACGCATCGGTCGAGGCCGCGCGGGCAGGCGAGCATGGTCGCGGCTTTGCCGTCGTTGCTGAAGAGGTGCGCAACCTGGCTGGACGCAGTAGCGGGGCGTCAAAGGAGATTCGCAGTCTGATTGAAGCCTCGGTGGCCCGCGTGACAGAGGGTACGGCGCTTGTGGATCGCGCGGGCCAGACCATGGAGGCGATCGTCTCAGCGGTTCAGCGCGTCAGCGACATCATGGATGAAATTGCGGCCGCCTCCCAAGAGCAGAGCAATGGCATCGGTCAGGTCAACCAGGCAGTGACTCAGATGGACCAGGTGACGCAGCAGAACGCCGTGCTGGTCGAGCAGGCCGCCAATGCTGCCAGCGAGTTGGAGCGAGAGGCTGAGCAACTGCGCACGGCCGTTGCCACTTTCCGTCTAGGCAGCCAGGCAAGCGAGTCGGCACCTGCTTTTCGCACCGATACGGCGACAGCGCATCATCGGCACGACGATGACGCCGAACTCGCCCGCTGGATGCCTCAGCTCATCGGCAAGTCTGATCAGCCATCGAGCCGGGCTTCCAGGTCTTCGGCGTCACCTGACGATGACTGGTCGTCATTTTAGGCGACGAGAATGCCTGGTGCCGATTTAGTTCATTGAATCTGAATATAACAAACAAGTCTGTCAGGACTCGCAGGGTCCAATGCAAGGGGGAATAGATGCGCAATAACCAGCCTGTCACGCAGCGGGAAGTAGAGCTGAAAGAAGACGACTTCCTGATCTCGAGAACGGATACCAAGGGGCGCATCACCTATGCCAACCCGGCTTTCATCAAGATCAGCGGCTTTTCCCAGGAAGAGTTGCTAGGGTCGCCGCACAATCTGGTGCGCCATCCCGACATGCCGGTGGAAGCCTTCGCCAACATGTGGGAGACCCTCAAGGCAGGAGAAAGCTGGGCCGGGCTGGTCAAGAACCGCCGTAAGGATGGGGATCATTACTGGGTTCATGCCAGCGTCACTCCGATCATCGAGGACGGTGAGCTGGTTGGCTATGCCTCGCTAAGGGTTCAGGCGACGCGCGAGGCTATCGAGGAAGCGGAACGCAACTATGCGCTGATCCGCGAAGGCCGCGGCAAGCACCTGACACTCGAGCGCGGTAGATTGCGTCGTCGCGGTGTGCTGAGCCGGCTGCGGCAAGTCAATCTGCGCAGCATGCGTTCTCGCTTGACGACCATGATCGGGGTCTCGGTGCTGCTGCTGGTGGCCAGCAGCAGCCTGGGACTTTTCAGTCTCAACGTTGCCGGTGAGCGACTCAATGAGATCAACCGGGATGGCCTTGAGGACGTGGCGCGTTTACAGCGTATCGAGCAGTTGATGACCCAGGGGCGTGATCAGCTCGATGGGCCTGTCAGTAACCCGATGTCTGCCGATGTGGACAGTCTCAAAGCGACGGTCGGTGAGCTGGTGACAAAGCTTGAGGGCGCCTGGAGCGGTTTCGTCGGCGAGAGTGACAATCTCTCGGCCACAGAGCAGACCTTCGCCGAGGGGCTCGATGTCTATATCGATGATGGCCTGAATGCGGCGATAGCGGCGCTCGACTCGGGTGATTTTTACAAGGCCTATGTGGCCTTCAACGAGGTGTTGCGCCCCAAGGGCGATGAGCTCTCCACTACCATCAATGACCTGGTGGCCGACAAGCAGGCAAATGCCGCCAGCATCGCCGAGCTGGCCGAGGCCGATCAGCAGCAGATGATCTTCATTCAGGGGGTGTTGCTGGCCGTCGGGATGCTGCTGCTTGTTCTGCTGGGCGCGCTGACCATCCGGGCGCTGGTCAAGCCGCTGCGTGAATCGATGCAGTTCACTCAGCAGATCGCTGCGGGGAATCTCGCCGCCACCATGCCGGGGCATCGCGATGATGAGGCCGGGCGCTTGATGGTGGCTCTGAATACGATGCGCAAGAGCCTCGGCACGATCATCAATGACGTCAACGGCAGCGTGACGGTGGTAGGGCCAGCGGCGCGTGATATCGCGCAGGGCAACGAAGACCTGTCATCGCGCACCGAGCAGCAGGCTGCCTCGTTGCAAGAAACTGCCTCCAGCATGGAAGAGATGACCACTACGGTCAGGCAGAACGCCGACAATGCGCGTCAGGCCAGCACCCTTGCGGTGGAGAACGCCACCCAGGTGGGCAATGCCGGCGAGTTGATGAACCAAGTCGTCGATACCATGGAACGCATCACGGCAAGCTCGCGCAAGATGACCGAGATTATCGACGTCATCGATTCGATCGCTTTCCAGACCAATATTCTGGCGCTCAACGCTTCGGTAGAAGCGGCGCGCGCTGGTGAACACGGTCGCGGCTTTGCCGTGGTCGCCGAAGAGGTTCGTAGCCTGGCCGGTCGCAGCAGTTCGGCATCCAAAGAGATTCGCGGCCTGATCTCTGGCTCGGCCAAAGAAATCGACAGCGGTGCAGGGCTGGTCAAGTCAGCAGAAGAAGCCATTGGGGAGGTGGTGTCAGCCGCTACACGCGTCAACGACATCATGGGCGAGATCACCGCTGCCTCAGAGGAGCAGAGCAGCGGCATTACGCAAATCAACCAGGCGATCGCGCAGATGGATGAGGTGACTCAGCAGAATGCCACTCGAGTGCAGTCCTCGGCACGTGCCGCTTCGCAGCTTGAGCAGCAGACCCTGGTCTTGAGTACGGCCATTGCCGCTTTCCGTCTGCGCGGCGTTGGTGCCGAATCGATCCAGCGGTTACCGAATAAGGTAAGTGAAATGCCGGCCCTGGGTCAGTCCTCCGGGCGGGGTGAGCGGTCACCATCGGGTCAGCAACATTCTCGTAGCTCAAATCAGGCTTTGAAACAGAATCGTCAGTTGGCGAATGCCAACGATGATTGGGAGGCGTTTTGAACAGTCATGTACCCCGTGAGGCGGCCGGCCAGGGAGGGTGGTCGGCCTCCATGGCCGAGCGGGACCTAGTGCTCACCGAGAAGGATTTCACCCGCATTCGTGAGCTCATCTATCAGCGAGCGGGTATCGTGCTCGCTGAGCACAAGCGCGAGATGGTCTATAGCCGTCTTGCCAAGCGGTTGCGCCATCATGGCCTTACCCACTTCAGTGATTATCTGGCTCGCCTCGAGCGGCAGCCCGAGGCACGGGAATGGGAGGCCTTTACCAACGCCTTGACCACCAACCTGACGGCATTCTTTCGCGAAGCGCACCACTTTCCGCTGCTTTCTCAGCATGTGGCCGGGCGGCGAGACACCGTGCGTGTCTGGAGTGCCGCCGCATCCACGGGTGAAGAGCCTTATTCGATTGCCATGACGCTACAGGAAGCCTTGGGCGCACGGGCCGACCAGTGCCAGGTGGTGGCCACCGACATCGATTCCGATGCGCTTAACCGAGCCCGGGATGGCATCTATGCCATGGACCAGGTCGCCAAGCTCGAGGAAGGGCGAATCAAGCGCTTCTTCCAGAAAGGCAGCGGTCGGCGGGCCGGGTTTGCCCGGGTGCGCCCTGAGGTGGCGTCGATGGTCGAGTTCAAGTCTCTGAACCTGCTGGCCCCGAGCTGGCCTATCGAAGGCCCTTTCGATGCCATCTTCTGTCGCAACGTGATGATCTACTTCGACAAGTCGACCCAGGCGAAGATACTTCAGCGGTTTGCACCGCTGCTGAAGCCCGATGGCCTGCTGTTCGCGGGGCATTCGGAGAACTTTTCCTATATCAGCGATGCATTCCGGCTGCGCGGTCAGACCGTCTATACCCTCTCACCTCGCGCCTAATGCGCTGGCTGTTCCTGACTCTTGTGGTTGCCGGTGCATTGGGCGGTTAAAGCTGGCTTCATGGCAGCCGATAACATGAAAGATGCCGGCGAGTTACGCGTCCGTTGCGGCAGCCGGCACTTAACAAAGGAGATTTGCCTTGAGCTCAGCCAGGATCAAGGTGCTTTGCGTCGATGATTCGGCGCTGATACGCGACCTGCTCAGCGAAATCATTAACCAACAGCCGGATATGGAAGTGGTGGCTGTCGCCCCGGATCCGTTAGTGGCGCGAGATCTGATCAAGCAACACAACCCTGATGTGCTGACCCTGGACGTGGAAATGCCTCGCATGGACGGGCTGGACTTTCTCGAACGCCTGATGCGGCTGCGCCCCATGCCGGTGTTGATGGTCTCGTCGCTGACTCAGGCGGGGTCGGAGATAACCCTGCGAGCGCTGGAACTTGGCGCGCTGGATTTCCTTGCCAAACCCTCCATGGGTATTCGCAGCGGCATGATGGACTATGGCGAGTTGATCGCCGAAAAGATTCGCGCCGCAGCGCGATCTCGGCCACGACAAGTGCGCCAAAAGGATCGCCCGGTACCGCAAACGCTCAAGGCGCCGCTGGTATCCAGCGAGAAGCTATTGATCATTGGGGCGTCAACGGGGGGCACCGAAGCCATTCGCAATGTGCTTGAGCCTCTGCCTTCCAATGCCCCTGCGATCCTGATCACTCAGCACATGCCGGGCGGCTTCACTCGATCTTTCGCCGAGCGTCTAGACAAGCTTTGTCAGATTCGCGTCAAAGAAGCCCATGATGGGGAGCGTGTGTTACCTGGCCATGCCTATATTGCTCCGGGCGATCAGCACCTCAAGTTGGCGCGGAGCGGTGCCAACTATGTGGTGCGTCTCGATAGCGGCCCGCCGGTCAATCGCCACCGCCCCTCTGTCGATGTGCTCTTCGAGTCGGCTGCCCAGCAGGCCGGACGTAACGCCATCGGGGTGCTGCTGACGGGCATGGGCAAGGACGGTGCCGCCGGCTTGTTGGCCATGCGCAATGCCGGTGCCGCAACGGTGGCTCAGGACGAAGATAGCTGTGTGGTCTTTGGCATGCCGCGTGAAGCCATCGCCTTGGGGGCCGCCGACGAGGTGTTGCCTCTCGATGCCATCGCCCCTCGCTTGCTGAAACTGGTGGCAGCCTCCGGCCGCGCACAGCGCGTTTGACTCGTGGCGAGCCCCCAACATTTACATAGGAATTGACGGCATGATGACCCTCTTTCGCAACATCAGTATCAAGACGGCGATGACGTCCGTTCTGGTCCTGTTTGCCTTGCTCATTATTCTGGAGTCGGCACTGGGCGTAAAAGCCTCCACAATGGCCAACAATACCTTGGTCACCCTGGACCGGATCAATGTGTCACAGCTCAATGAAATCAACCGTGCAGACGCCTTGCTGAGTGGTGCGCGAGTCGATATCGCCGTCGCCTATTCGAAGCTAGTCCAGGACAGGCAGAATCAGGACCAGAGACTCACGCAAATCGTCGATCAAATTGATCGTGCCGAAGCCCGTTACGACAATTTCGTTGCTGTGCCCAGCAAGTCTCAAGGCAAGGCGCTCACCGCGCGCATCAGTGAAGACTTTGGTAGCTACTTGGGCGCTGTACGTCAGCAGGCTGAGGCCTTGTTGGCAGGTGATTTCGACCGGTACCGGAACCTGCAAGAGCGCTTGGTGGGCCTGAACGAAGCCGCCGATAAGGGAATTACGGATTTCGTGCGCTATGCCGGTGAGCGCGGCGACAACCTGATGGCAGATTATGGCGCCAGCACGGCCCTCTACGAGCGCATCGGGCTTGTGGCCCTGCTGGTGACGGCCGTTATCCTGATACTGATTCATGTAGCCCTGCGTAAGATCGTCATCCAGCCACTGAATTCGGCGGTGGTGACTCTCGAGCGCATCGCCAAGGCGGATCTCACTGAAGACATCCGTGCCACCACGAAAAACGAGATCGGCAAGTTGTTCGCCGCCATGCGCGATATGCAGCAGGGGCTTGCCAAAACGGTGGGTACGGTGCGCGAAAGCAGCAGCTCGATCCATGTGGGGACGCGGGAGATAGCAAGCGGCAACGCCGATCTGTCATCGCGCACCGAAGAGCAGGCGGCGTCACTTCAACAGACCGCCTCGAGCATGGAAGAGCTAACCACCACCGTTAAGCAGAATGCCGACAACGCGCGTCAGGCCAGCGGTCTTGCCTTAGAGGCGTCGAGCACGGCGGGCAAGGGCGGTGAAGTGGTCGATCGCGTTATCACCACCATGCAGGGTATTTCGCAAAGCTCTCAGAAAATTTCCGATATTACTGGCGTCATCGATTCGATTGCCTTCCAGACCAATATCCTGGCGCTCAATGCCTCGGTCGAGGCCGCAAGGGCCGGTGAGCAGGGCCGAGGCTTTGCTGTGGTAGCGGGGGAAGTGCGTAATCTGGCGGGGCGTAGCGCCTCGGCAGCCAAGGAAATCAAGACCCTGATCGACGACTCCGTGGGCCAGGTCAAACAAGGCTCCACCTTGGTCGAGCAGGCAGGTCAGACCATGCAGGAAGTGGTGGACGCCGTTAAGCGTGTGACTGACATCATGGATGAAATCTCGGCTGCTTCGCAGGAACAGAGCGATGGCATCGAGCAAGTCACTCAAGCCGTTGGCCAGATGGACCAGGTGACGCAGCAGAATGCGGCGTTGGTTCAGCAAGCGGCGGCGGCGGCAACTTCTCTCGAAGAGCAGGCAAGCCGTCTCGAGCAGGCGGTAGCGGTCTTCCGCCTGGCGGGCGGCATCACTCAGGCACCGCCCGCTGAGAGTGCCTCCCTACCGCCTGGTCGTACGGAAGAACGTCGCTCTGGGCTGACTCGCTCGGCGGCCGCGCACCGGGTGCCGGCAACCCGTGACAAGGCCACGACGGAAGACGACTGGGAAGAATTCTGATAACGGGCCGGCACCTTCGCCGGTCTTGATAATGACGACATGACGCAAGAGGTTGAAATGGCCAATAAGGATATGAAAATTCTGGTGGTGGATGATTTTCCCACCATGCGGCGTATCGTGCGCAGCCTGCTCAAGGAGCTGGGGTTCACGAATGTGGAAGAGGCCGAGGATGGTCAGGACGGTCTGAACAAGCTCAAGCAGGGCGGCTTTGAATTTGTGGTATCGGATTGGAACATGCCCAACCTCGATGGTCTGGAGATGCTCAAGCAGATCCGCAGCGACGATAGCCTGAAAGAGTTGCCGGTGCTAATGGTGACCGCTGAAGCCAAGAAGGAAAACATCATTGCCGCCGCTCAAGCAGGCGCCAATGGTTATGTGGTCAAGCCGTTCACCGCCGCGACGCTCGATGAGAAGCTGAACAAGATCTTCGAAAAGCTCGGCATGTAATCACGACGAGGGGCTTGCCCTCGGCAGGAGAAACGATCATGAGCGAAAATGCTCAACAGGCGTCTACCCCCGGCGGTGGCAGCGAAGACCTGGTGAAGCGCATTGGGCAGCTGACGCGCATGCTGCGTGAGAACATGCGCGAGCTCGGGCTTGACCAGGAAATCGAGAAGGCGGCCGAGGCGATTCCTGATGCGAGGGATCGTCTGAACTACGTGGCCTCGATGACCGAGCAGGCGGCGGACCGGGCACTCAATGCCATCGATCGGGCTCAGCCGCTGCAGGATGATCTCGAGTCCCGCGCCTCGTCGCTCGACAAGCGCTGGGCTGAGTGGTTCGATGCACCGAAAGAACTGGATGAAGCTCGCGAGCTGGTCATTGATACGCGCAGCTATCTAGCGGAGGTGCCCGAGAAGACTCAAGGGACGCAGAAGGAGTTGATGGAAATCATGATGGCCCAGGATTTTCAGGATCTGACGGGCCAAGTGATCAAGAAGATGATGGATGTCATCCGTGAGATCGAGCATCAGCTGGTACAGGTGCTGCTCGACAGCGTGCCCGCCGAACAGGGTCGCGACGAGATGAAGCGTCGCGCCGAAGGGCAGTGGGAGGCCGACGCCAAGCGTGAGGCCTCACTGCTGAATGGCCCTCAAGTCAAGTCAGAGGCGCCGGATGTAGTGAGTAGTCAAGACCAGGTCGATGACCTCCTGGATGAACTGGGTTTCTAAACCTTGAGCCCCGCCGGACATCGTCATGTTCGGCGGAGCTTCATGCCTCCCGTGCTGTGTTTGTCTATTTTCTTCCCTACCGCTTAAGCTTTCCCCGGCTTGGTGATATGGCGCATGCGCCCGAATAAGGCCTAATACGTCGCGCTATTTGACGCATCGCCCCTTCCTCGCTTTCTCGACAATGATCAGCATCGAATTGCCCTCTCTGGAAGTGCCCGCTGGTTATGGCTTATGGCCGATGAAAGCAGTGATGACGAAAAGACAGAAGATCCCACGCCCCGACGAGAACAGAAGGCGCGTGAAGACGGTCAGGTAGCCCGTTCGCGAGAGTTGGCGACTTTCATGTTGTTGTTGGCTGGTGTCATCGGCTTGTGGTCGATGGGCAACACCTTGTACAACCAGCTGGGCACGATCATGGAACAGTCGTTTCTGTTCGAGCGTCGTCAGGCGCTCGAAGTGATGCCCATGCTGACCCATGCCTGGACGCTTGGGCAGAATGCCTTGTTCACGCTCTTGCCGCTGTTCCTCCTGCTGGTATTCGTGGCCCTGGTCGCACCGGCCTTGCTGGGTGGATGGCTGATATCGGCCAAGTCATTGCAGCCCCAGCTTTCCAAGTTGAACCCCCTCAAGGGGCTGAAGCGGCTTTTCTCGACCCAAGCCTTGGCTGAGCTGGCCAAGGCGATCGCCAAGTCGGTGCTGGTCGGAGGCGTAGGTGCCTGGTTCCTGGTGACTCATCTTGGCGAGTTCATGTCGTTGATGAGCCAGCCCATCAAGCAAGCCCTGGCCAATGCCATGAGCCTGGCCGCGACGGCCAGTGGTTTGATGATACTGACCCTGATCGTGGCGGTACTTATCGATGTTCCCTTCCAGCTATGGAGTCATACCAAGAAATTGCGCATGAGCAAGGACGAGGTCAAGCGGGAACACAAGGAGTCCGAGGGTGATCCGCAAGTCAAGGGTCGCATTCGCTCCCAGCAACAGGCCATGGCTCGCAACCGTATGATGAGCAAGGTGCCGGAAGCCGACGTGATCGTGACCAACCCGACACACTATGCCGTGGCACTTAGCTACGACCAGGGCAAGATGGCCGCGCCGCGGGTGGTGGCCAAGGGTGCCGATGAGGTCGCCAAGCGGATCCGTGAGTTGGGCGAAGAACATCGTGTCCCGATCCTCGAGGCTCCGCCATTGGCACGAGCTCTGCACGGCCATGTCGACCTCGATGCAGAGGTGCCCATGGCGCTTTATACGGCCGTGGCCGAGGTCCTGGCTTGGTCGATGCGACTCAAGAGTGTCCGCGAGGAGGGCGGTGAGTTGCCAGAGACACCTCATGATCTGCCGGTCCCCAGCGAACTGGATGATGGGGCCTAGCCTGACGCCCCGAGCGATGAAATCACCAAGGAGCCTCGATGAGAGCGCTGACTGACTATCTGGGCCGCATGGATCTGTTGGGCGACATGCGGATGAAGCTGCTGGCGGGTCCACTGCTGATCATCATGATCCTTTCAATGATGATCCTGCCGTTGCCCCCCTTCGCGTTGGACCTGTTTTTCACCTTTAACATCGCCCTGGCGGTGATGGTGTTATTGGTCAGCATGTTCACCCAGAAGCCGCTCGACTTCGCGGCCTTTCCGGCAGTACTGCTGTTCACTACGCTGTTGCGCCTGTCATTGAATGTGGCCTCGACGCGTGTGGTGTTGATGGAAGGGCATAATGGTGGCGACTCGGCAGGCAAGGTCATCGAGGCATTTGGTCAGTTTCTGGTCGGCGGCAACTTCGCTGTTGGCCTGGTGGTGTTCCTGATCCTGGTCATCATCAACTTCATGGTCATCACCAAGGGGGCCGGGCGTATCGCCGAAGTGGGGGCTCGCTTCATGCTCGATGCCATGCCCGGCAAGCAGATGGCGATCGATGCCGACCTCAATGCCGGTTTGATCGGTGAGGACGAAGCGCGTCAGCGTCGTTCCGATGTATCCCAGGAAGCCGACTTCTACGGCTCCATGGACGGTGCCAGCAAGTTCGTGCGTGGCGATGCCATGGCGGGACTTGTCATCATGGTGGTCAACATCATCGGCGGGCTGTTGATTGGCATGATGCAGCATGATCTGGATTTCGGCACCGCCGCCAAGACCTATACCCTGCTGACCATCGGTGACGGCCTTGTCGCACAGATCCCGGCGCTGGTGATCTCCACCGCTGCCGGTGTGACGGTTTCCAGGGTCACCACCGATCAAGATGTCGGCCAGCAGATGATCGGCCAGCTATTCATCAACCCCCAGGTGCTGTGGCTGGCCGCCGGCGTTATGGGGCTGCTGGGGCTGGTGCCGGGCATGCCCAACCTGGTGTTTTTGATCTTCACCGTGCTGCTCGGCGGTCTGGCCTGGTGGCTGCAACGTAACGAGCAAAACCGCGTGACCGAAGAAGCGGTCAACACCGCACCTCCGCCCGCTCAGGAAGCCCCCGAAGCCAGCTGGGACGATGTCCAACTGGTCGATACCTTGGGCCTCGAGGTGGGGCATCGGCTGATCCCTCTGGTCGACCACCGTCAGCAGGGCGAGCTGTTGGGTCGCATCAAGAGCGTTCGCAAGAAATATGCCCAGGAAGTCGGCTTTCTGCCGCCTGTCGTGCATATTCGCGACAACCTCGAACTGGGCGCCAACACCTATGTGATTACCCTCAAGGGAGTCGAGATCGGTCAAGCCGAAGCCTATCCCGGCAAGTGGCTGGCCATCGACCCAGGCCAGGTCTCGGGGCAGCTCGAAGGCACTCGGACCGAGGATCCCGCCTTTGGGCTGCCCGCCGTGTGGATCGAGGCTGCGCAGCGAGAACACGCCCAAGTCTACGGTTACACCGTGGTCGATGCCGGCACCGTCGTCGCGACCCACCTCAACCACTTGCTGCATCAGCATGCCGGCGAGATGTTGGGACGCCAAGAGGTTCAGCAACTCCTCGACAAGCTGAGCGCGGAGGACAAGTCCCTGGTGGAAGACGTGGTGCCGAAGATCGTCAATCTCACCCAGTTGCAGCGGCTGCTCCAGCAACTTCTCGAGGAAGATGTGTCGATTCGCGACATGCGCACCATTCTCGATACGCTGGCCGAACATGGCGGCGGCCAGGTGGAGGTCAGCGACCTTACCGCCATGGTTCGCGTCGCGCTGGGACGTGCGATCACTCAGCAATGGTTCCCGGCCCAGGGCGATCTGCATGTGATCGGCCTGGACGCCAAGCTCGAGCAGGTACTGATGCAGGCCATGAACAGCGGTGGCGCCCTGGAACCCGGCCTTGCCGAGACCCTGATGGAGCAAGCCTCCAAGGCGTTGGAGCGCCAAGAGCAGAGTGGCGAACCGCCGGTGCTGGTGGTCCAGCACAGCCTGCGTGCGCTGCTTTCGCGCTTCCTGCGCCGACGCCTGCGTAATCTGGTGGTGATGTCTCAGGCCGAAATACCCGATGATCGTACGCTAAGGATCACCAGCATGGTGGGAGGTGATCGATGAGCGTGAAACGCTTCCTGGGGGCGACCAGCCGCGAGGCCATGCGCCAGGTGCGGGCGCTGCTGGGCGATGATGCGCTTATTCTCGCTAATCGCCCGGTCGAAGACGGCGTCGAGATTCTTGCCATGGCCGACGATGCAGCTGATGCCATGGCGACATCTGAGCCGGCTGCCCGTCAGGCACCGCCTGCCTCGCAAGCGACGACCACCGCTGGAAGCGACGGCGGTCTTGACTGGCGAGCCGCGCATCGTGCCTCTTCAGGACTGATGGCGCACACACGGCCAGCCGTAGAGGCGCCCTCGATTCCGCCAGCTGCCAGTGTTTCTTCGCCCCAGGACTTCGCCGCCCTCAGCCAACAACTGCTGGGTGAAATGCAGGAAATGCGCCAGATGCTCGGTCAGCAAGGCCGCGCCGGGCCTGGTCCTGGATCCGATCTGCGTCGCCGCTTGCTGGCATCGGGCTTCGGCCATGAATTGGTCGCCGAGCTACTGGCGGCTTTGCCTGCGGAACTCGCCGACACGTCCCAGGAGAATCAGCGGGCGTGGCTTCAACGCCAGTTGGTGGCCCGGCTTGCCGTTACACCGGAGCCCGAGGCCCTGCTCGACCAGGGCGGAGTGATTGCCCTGGTGGGGCCAACCGGCGTGGGCAAGACCACCACGACGGCCAAGCTGGCCGCTCGCTATGTGATGCGACATGGCCCGGAGCGGGCGGTTCTGGTCACTACCGATGCCTACCGGATCGGCGCCCAGGACCAGCTGCGTATTTATGCCGACCTGATGGGCATCGAGATGCATGCGCTCGAAGCCGACCGTCCGCTGGAAAGTCTCTTGCCGCAGTTGGTCGATAAGCACTTGGTGATCGTCGATACCGTGGGCATGAGCCAGCGTGATCGCCGGCTACTTGAACAGATTGCTCACCTGCGTGGCGACAGTCGTGACGTCCGCTTGGTGTTACTACTCAATGCCGCCAGCCAGGGCGAGACGATCGATGAGGTGGTGACCACTTACTTACAGTCTGCCCGCGCCGTTGGCGGACGCCTTGAGGATGCCATTCTCACCAAGCAGGACGAAGCCGCTAGACTGGGTGGCGCCCTGGACACCCTGATCCGCCACGGGTTGACGCTGCACTTCGTGTCTCACGGTCAGCGGGTGCCCGAAGATCTGGGGCTGGCTGATGCACAGGAACTGATTCGAGAAGCGCTGACGGCAGGCGTGCCCTCACCCTTCGCCGATGCTCAGGCCGATGAACCTCAGGCCAGTGCCAGTCGAGGCGCACCGGCATTGCTTGGACAGGGCAGGGCGCTTGGTAGTATCTGGGACATGCTGCATGCCTGTGTGCCCGGTTTCGACACTCTTGCCGATGCGTGGGCGATCAGCTCACTGCCGCCGAGCCTGCATTCAGAACGCTTGGCACCTCTGCATGCGCGGGTGCCAGCGACAGTGACCACGCTACTGTGGGCGCGGTCATCGACGCTTCAGGGCGAAGACTGGGGGCTCCCTCATCTGGCCCTCGATGGCGATGGACGCCCGGCGGTCCAACCGTTTCCCGAGCACCGGTTGATGGCGGGACAAAGCGCTCGCATGGAGTGGGCCGAGACGACGTTGGGAGTCAGCGCTCATTTGCTGCCCCGGCTGCCGGATGCGCGGACAAGAGCCTGGCTTCAAGCGCGTGGCAGCGGCTGGTTGAGCCAGGCACAGGGCAATAGCCGCGTGCTGTATCGCGGCGAGCGGTTGCCTCTTGCCGGGCTTGCCGATGAGGCACAGGCCATTGAGCCCGCATTGATTCGCTATCGTGGCCAGGCGGCCAAGGTCATGCTGCGCCGACTTGAGGTCGTAAGCTACGCTGCCGGAGAGTCCGGCGGCGATGCCTTGTGTGCCTGGTTCGCCGAGGTGCGTGGGCGTGATAGCGGTACGATGCTGACCCGTCGTTACGCCTTGTCGCCGACCTGGTGGTCGATCGACTCTGGCCGAGCGGCATTGCTCGAGCAGCTTTACAACGATGAACTGCCGACACTTGCTCGCCAGGCATCACGGCAGCTCGCCGGGCATGGGCCGCTTGCCATCGACAGCGAGCTCCGGGTGTTCATGGCGACGGGCATTGCCGCCTTGGCCCTGCATCTCGAGCATGCCGAAGAGGATTGGGCCATGGACGTGCGTGCGCATCTGTTGCGATTACAGGCGGGTCGTCGGCCACGCCGTGCCAAGAGCCTGTTGGAAGGCTTGATACAGGTGTTAGATGCCCGTGAGGCGATTCGCCACTTCAGTGAACAGACAGGGCGTTGACTATGAGTGACCAGGCAGCTGGCCTGCGCCGCTGGGCTCAGGAACGCGTCGCCTCTGGCGATGAAGCCCCGGATGAGACCGTCCGCTCCGATGATCAGCCGTTGGCTGATGCCGCCGCCAATGTTTCGGATGATTCGGCCACACTGGGCCCGAGCGAGGCGTCAACACCCGAGCCGACACCGGAACCCCAGCCGGAACTGAAGCCAGAGCCAGAGCCAGAGCCCTCCCCGACCATTCCGTTGATGGTGCTGGGGCTTCCCAAGGTCGATGGCATTGAGCTTGCACAGGCGGCGTTGGTCAGTTGGTCACGGCAGGGGAAGCGCTGGGTCGGTGATCCAGCCGCTTGGCAGGTCGTTGCCTGCGATGCCCACAGCCCACGACTGGCCCAACTGGCCAGCCAGGAAAAACGCTGGGCGTTGTGGGTCGAGACCGACGGCGACGGTTTTCGGCAAGCCTTCAATGTGATGCGGGCCGTCCGGCGTGGCGGCGGGCCCCGGCGCATGTTGGCACTGCATCCGCCGGTGGCTTCGCGGCGCGGCTTGCTCAACAATCTGCAGCAAATGGCTCGCGAGGCGTTCGATATCGACCTGCTGGTGCTGGCGCCATGAGCCGGTACTGGGCAATTCGATTCGTCTGCATCGCCATGATGCTGGGAATGGCGCCAGCCTGTCTGGCGGCCGGCAGTTGGGTGGCCAATGCCCCTTCGGTGACCGTGGCCGTTCCGGGACGGGTGACAAGCTCTGAGGCGCTCTCGGCGGCTAACCCCTCACGGCTGGTGGGCCGACAGGTCAGCGAGGTCAGTTGGCGGTTTCGCTTACCCTCTGACCGGGCGGTCCGGGCATGGCTGTGTCAGGGTAGCGAGTGCCTGTCCCTGACGTCTCCTCGGGGGCGGCGTACCGCGCCCATGTCCTGGCAGGCCGCTAGTGCGCTGCATTTTCGCTTCCTACTGCCCAACGGTCAGCGCCGGGCGGTCAAGGTCCAGGGTCTGCAGGTGATCGTCAATTACCGAAGTCGAGGCGCTTCATCAGTGAAATAACCGCCATCATTAGGGGCTATTTCACCCTTCTGCCAGGCAGGGCAGGCTTAATAATAGAGTGTATCGAACTCCACAGTTTTCGGAGCCTCGTCCTAACCACGCTTTCCGGCTCCATGTCGGTCCTTGAGGCAACAGGATGTACACGGCACAGGGCAAGATCGATCAAAATGCAATGCTTGAGCAGTACCTGCCTGTGGTCCGGCGCCAGGCACTCTCGCTGCAGGTCAAGTTGCCGGCAGCGGTCGAGCTGGATGACCTGATTCAGGCGGGCATGGTGGGGTTGCTGGATGCCCTGGGGCGCTTTGACGCCAAGGCGGGCGCGAGTTTTACGACCTTTGCCAGCCAGCGCATTCGCGGCGCCATGATCGATGAACTAAGAACCCGCGACTGGATGCCGCGCAGCGTCAGGCGCAATGCCCGCAGCGTGGACGCCAGTGTGCGCCGTCTCGAACAGCAGTTGGGTCGGCCACCGGAGGAGCGGGAAATTGCCGCCGATCTCGACATGCCGATGGATGTCTACCGCCAGCTGTTGAGCGATACCAATAACGGCCATCTGTTGCCTTTCGAAGAGTTGGTAGCCGAAAGCGGCGAACCCCAGGCCGGAGCTGGTGGGCCGCAGTCTCCTTTTGCGGCACTGGTCGATAGCCAGCAGCGCGAACAGCTGGTAGAGGCCATCGGTGCCTTGCCGGAGCGTGAAAAGCAGCTGATGGCGCTTTACTACCAAGAAGAACTGAACCTCAAGGAAATCGGAGCGGTGCTCGGCGTGACCGAGTCTCGTGTCTGCCAGCTGCACAGTCAGGCCGTGAGTCGTCTCAGGGCTCGAATGGCTTCCGATAGCTGACCCCAGCCAGCGTCGTGACTCGCTGGTGGCGCTTTTTTACCCTGTCCCTACTGATTTTGGTTCCTGCAGCGCGGTGATGTGATCCACGCATGCGCAGGAGTCGAGCCTTGTCCGGCACCGCTTATCGAAACCTCTGGATGATGGTGGCTGTCAGCCCATCCCTTGTCTTGCCACCGCTGCGTGCCTTGAGAGCTGTTGTCACAGAGCGCACCCGCTGGGTGCGCCCTTCGTCAGGGAGGGGTCACTCCATGCTGCTGAGCTGGCGCCCATTCTTGCTGTCGCCCTCGCTGAGATGCGCGTAGTCGAGCAGAATTTCCGCACTCTCGATGAGCTGGGCCCGATCGATGGGGGCGGGCTCTTCGCTGTCCAGTGGCGCGGCAGAGGGTGATTCGTCGGCGGCACCGCGGGCATCACTCCAGTCTTCGAGTTCATCGAGCCCCAGCGCGCGACGGCGCTGATTCTCGAGCGACAGCTGCTCGGCTTCCTGGGCCTGCATTTCGCGCTGTCGCTGCTCGCGGTTCAGGCTAACGCTGGTCTGCTGGTCGCGCAGCTGGCGGGAAAGTTCGGCCTGTTTTTCCAGGTAGACGAAATTGGGATGCGAGCCGATGCGCTCGCGATGCGACGCGGCCAGGGCCTCAAGGTGCCGCCACGGAGTCCCGTAGAGGCGGTACTGCACTGCCCGCACGGTGTCCCAGGGCAGGGCATTGTCCAGGCTGCTCTCACCGATCACGTCCGGGTCGATCAGGCTCGGGAAGCTAATATCGGGTTCGACGCCACGGTGCTGGGTGCTTTCCCCGGAGATGCGATAGAACTTGGCTCGGGTCAGCTTGACCTCGCCGTGGCTGAGTTCATTGAGGGTCTGCACGGTGCCCTTGCCGAAGGTCCGGCTGCCCACTATCAGGCCACGGCCATAGTCTTGAATGGCCCCGGCCAGGATCTCGGATGCGGAGGCCGACAGACGGTTGACCAGCACCGTCAGTGGGCCTTCATAGAGAACGCCACTGTCGGTATCGCCATACAGGCTGATGCGCCCGCTGGCGTCGCGTACCTGTACGGTGGGGCCACGGTCGATGAACAGGCCGATCAGCGAATTGGCTTCCTGCAGGGCGCCGCCACCGTTATCGCGCAGGTCGAGTACGATACCTTCGACGTTCTGCGCCTTGAGGGAGCGGATCTCCTTGGCCACGTCGCGGGTCGTGCTGCGGTAATCCTCTTCCCCGGCCTGCCAGGCGTCGAAGTCGACATAAAAAGTGGGAACGTCGATCACACCGATGCGGTGAGTGTCGTCTTCGCGTTTGACCTCGATGACCTCGCTGCTGGCCGCCTGGTCCTCGAGGTTGACGGTGTCACGCACGATTTCGACGATATGCGAACGCGTCGTGTCCACCGACTGGGCGGGCACCACGTCCAGCAGCACCTTGGATCCTTTGGGGCCACGAATCAGGTCGACCACGTCATCGAGGCGCATACCGACCACATTGGTCATCTCGCCGTCTTCGCCCTGGCCGACGGCGACGATGCGGTCGGCAGGCTGAAGCACGCCGGCCTTGTCGGCGGGGCCACCCGGCACCAGGCTCGAAACCTTGACGTATTCACCATCGGCCTGCAAAAGGGCGCCGATACCCTCGAGAGACAAACGCATCTGGATATCGAAGGATTCGCCCTGACGCGGTGACAGGTATTCGGTATGGGGGTCGATGGTGCCGGTAACGGATGCCATGAAAAGGCCGAAGATATCCTCGGCATTGGTCTGACGAATGCGGTTCAACTGGCCTTCAAAGCGATCACGCAGCGTTTTTTCTACCTCGGCTTCCTCCTGACCGCTGAGCATCATGGTCAGGGCCGAGTTCTTGAGGCGCTTGTTCCACAGCTGGTCGAGGGCATCTTGTTTCTCGGCCCAGGGCGCTTCCTCGCGGTCCAGCGCCAGCCGCTGGTCGGTATCGTAGCGGTAGTCGAGGCCATCATCGAGCTTGGCCAGAATCCATTCGAGGCGTGCCTCGAGACGTTCCTGATAGCGCTCGTAGAGCGCGAAGGCGGGCTCCAGGTCGCCGTCGTAGAGCGCGTCGTCGATGCGGTTGCTTAGGCTGTCGCGGAATTCATTAACGTCGCGCTTGAGCAGATAGGCCCGCTGCGGGTCGAGAATATCCAGGTAGCGCTGGAAGGCGCGCTGCGACCAGCTATCGGTCAGGCTGACATCCGCGTAGTGACCGAAGCGAAGGGAGTCGGCGATTTCTGGCGCCACCTGCTGTTGCGCCTCGCTGGGGTGCAGTTGGGCCATCGCCATGGCGCTCAGCGTCATCAGCATCAGGGTGATGGCGCTTATCCGCCCAATGGCTGCAATCCGTCTCATCAATGAAGCACTCCCGATTTCATGTACACTTCGTCCCTAGCTGAACCCGGCTCGTCACCCGCCTCTCGACAGCTGAGCGGCCATTGTAGCAGCCTGTGTCGCCAGACACAGACCCTTCAAGAGGATGAACATGCATCACGCCTCCCCCGTGGATCGCCTGCTCGACTTTCTCGAGCGCTCGCCAACGCCCTGGCATGCAGTAACCAATATGGCGGAACGCCTAGAAGCCGCCGGCTATCGTCGCCTGGATGAGACCCAGCCCTGGACGCTTGTCGCCGGTGAGCGAATCTACGTGACGCGCAACGATGCGTCGATTATTGCGATGCAGCTGCCCAAGGGGCGGCTCGATGCGCTGCGCATGATCGGGGCCCATACCGACAGCCCGGGGTTGCATTTGAAGCCCCACGCCGCCCAGCGCAGCGCTGGCTGGCTGCAGCTCGGCGTGCAGGTCTATGGCGGGGCGCTGCTGGCGCCCTGGTTCGATCGCGACCTGGGGCTTGCCGGCCGGGTTCACCTGCGATACCCCGATGGGCGAATCGAAGGCGTGCTGCTCAACGTCGACTGGCCAGTGGCAACGGTGCCGAGTCTGGCGATTCATCTCGACCGTGAGGCCAACAGCGGTCGCTCCATCAACCCTCAGACCGAGATGGCGGCGGTTTTGTTGCAAGGGGGAGACGGCGATGACTTCAACGACCTGCTGAGAGGCTGGCTCAACGCGCAGCATGGCATCCAGGACGCCGAACCGCTGGATTTCGAACTGGCGCTCTACGATACCCAGCCCCCGGCACGCGTCGGCGCCCGGGGCGAGCTCATCGCCAGTGCTCGTCTCGATAACCTGCTGTCCTGTTTCATCGGCCTGGAGGCACTGCTTGATTGCGACGGTGAGCAGGGCGCTGTGTTGGTGGCCAACGACCATGAAGAGGTGGGTAGCGCCAGTGCCTCCGGTGCTCAGGGACCCTTCCTCGGTGATGTGCTGCGTCGCGTCAATGCCCAGCTCGGTGAGGCAGGCGATGAGGGCTTCATCCGCTTGATCCAGGCATCGAGAATGATCTCCTGCGACAATGCCCATGCGCTGCACCCGAATTTCCAGGACAAGCATGATGCCGGCCATGGCCCCGCTATCAACGGGGGGCCGGTGATCAAGGTCAACGCCAGCCAGCGCTATGCGACCAATAGCGCCACCTCGGCGCTGTTTCATGACCTCTGTCGAGAGGCCGAGGTGCCGGTACAGACCTTCGTGACCCGTGCCGACATGGGCTGTGGCAGTACCATTGGGCCGATCACCGCCACCGAACTCGGTGTGCCGACCCTTGATGTGGGCGTTGCCCAGTGGGGCATGCATTCAATCCGCGAGACCGCCGGCAGCGAGGACGCCGAGCGGTTGATTCGTGTGCTGACCGCCTATCTGAATCGCGCTGAGCTGGTTTGAGAGGCGGGTTGACTGGCCCCGCCCCGACTTAGCTAAGGGCGGGGCCCGGGCGCTCTATTCGGTTGTTTGCTCGGGGTGAGTCGGCTCGCCTTGGGAGTCGCTGGGCTTGGTCGCGTTGCTTCGGGCAGCATTGGTCTGGTTGGCCGCCGGGCGGTCGAGGGCCAGCCCCGCCACCACCAGGGCGGCACCGATGATCATCGGCAGCGTCCACTGCTCGTCGAACAGCAGCCAGGCCATTACCGCCGCGCAGGGCGGGACGAGGAAGAAGGTGCGGGCGACCTGGTGTGCCTCGCCGCGGGCGATCATCATCATCAGTAACCAGATGGCACCCACCGAGATCGCTCCGACCAGCCAGGCAAGTGTCAGCAGCAGGCGAGGGGTGGGGTCGAAGGCGAAACTGCCGACCCAGGTGGCTGCGACGCTGAATACCAGTGCCGCCCCCAGGTACTGGAAGACCAAACCTTCGACCATTCCCATGCCGCCGCTCAGTCGCTTCTGCCACAGGGTGGCGCTGGAAATGCCGACCAGGGCCACCAGACACCAGGTCAGGCCAATCAACGGCCATCCTTGGGATACTTCCATTCCGCCGCCCAGCACTAAGCTGGCACCCAGCGCGCCCAAGGCAAGGCCGCACCATTGCTTGGCGCCTAGGCGCACCCCGAGCAGCGGCAATGACAGGGCAGCCGTCGCCAGTGGGTGCAGGCTGACCAGCAGTGCCGTGAGCCCGGCGGGTAGCCCCGCCTTGACCGCGGCGAAGACGCCGCCCAGGTAAGCACCGTGCAGTAGCATGCCCACGCCCATTTGGCAGCCTCGCTGCGCGCGACTGCCCCATTGGCTTGGTGACCGGCGTGCCCACAGGATGATGCCCAGCACCGGAAGCACCAGCAGGCTGCGTACCAAGAGCAGGGTAAAGGGCTCGGCATCCATGGTGCCCAGTCGGGCGCAGATGAAACCGGTCGAGAAGAGCAGCACGAAGGCCAGCGGAATCCACATCGTCACAATCCTTTGTATTGACTCGCACGCCAGCCTGAGCTCGTGGCGGACGCGCATGCAGGGCTAGGTGCTATTGATGTCACGTCTGCTTGAAGGGGTCAAAAAAAAGGTTCATCGCAGATCAGCGTGAAACGGGCAAGGCGCAAGAGGACAGG
>CETM01095714.1_pt1 | contig 27589 bp, 26 predicted proteins | sample 361451 | NCBI WGS metagenome assembly CETM01 (sample SAMEA2622690, study PRJEB7988) | marine metagenome | isolation source: saline water (ENVO:00002010), including
GCCCCCACATGCAGCTCGGAGAAAAAGCTGTCGCGCTCGCCCAGGTAGGCCTCGACCCGCTGCCACAGCGCCTCGAAGGCGGCCGCATCGAAGGGGCGGTTGACGCTGCCCCAGTCGATCTGGCTGCTGGTCGACGGCTCATCAACGATAAAGCGATCCGCCGGCGAGCGCCCCGTGCGCGCCCCGGTGTTCACCACCAGAGCGCCGTTGTCGGCCAGCCGCCCCTCGCCGCGAAGCAGGGCATGCTCGACCAGCTCAGCGCTGCTCAAGTTGGTGAATTGCTGATGGCTGACGGTCGCGTCGACGCGAGGCACGGCTTGGTTCGTGGTCATTTAGGTGTCCTGGGCCCGAAGGCACTTCTCTCTCGATGGCCGGCGCGTCATGACGCGCCCTCTGTGTTCGCACCGGCGCCGGTGACAGGTGAGCCTGTTCTTGTGGGGAAACGGCGCCGGGCGGCTCGAATGGTCGAGCATTATGGCAAAAAGGGACGCCTGGGAAAACGTCCCGTTTCGCTATCGTTCGTGTAGTTTTTCTACTACATAGAAGCACTTATCCGACGATGGCGTGAATCGCTCAATGCAGGGTCGGCGAAGGCGCATCAGGCGACTCGATCAGCGCCTCGATTTCCGCGGCACCAAAGTGGTAGCGGGTATGGCAGAAGTGGCACTGGGTGTCGACGGCCTGCTGCTCCTCGAGGATGCTGCGCAGCTCCGCCTCCCCCAGGTTGTGTAGTGCCCGCGCAATGCGCTCACGAGAGCAGCTGCAGGCGAAATACAAGGGTTTGGGATCGAAGACCCGCACGGTTTCCTCGTGATAGAGGCGATGCAGCAGCTCACGCTGCTCCAGGCCGAGCAGTTCTTCATCCTTGAGGGTGCTGGCCAGATGCACGGAGCGTTCCCAGGCGTCCTGGTCCTGGTTCTGGCTTTCATCAGGCAGGCGCTGCAGCAAAAGCCCACCGGCCCTGTGCTGCTCGGCATCCGCTGCCAGCCAGAGCTTGGTCGGCAGCTGTTCGGAACGGGCGAAGTAATCTTCCAGGCAGCCGGCCAGGCTGTCTTCGGTCAGCTCGACGATGCCCTGGTAGCGGTTGCCCTCTTTCGGGTCGAGGGTGATCACGATACGGCCATCGCCAAGCAGCTCGCGGAAACCGGCGCCATCACCAGGAATGGACTGATCCTCGGCCAGCCGAGCGATACCGCGCAGCTCTCCGCCGGGGCTAGACTCGGCCATCAGCAGGCCCAGCGGTCCGTTACCGCGCACCTCGAGGCTCAGTGTGCCGTCGAGCTTGACGGTCTCGGTGAGTAGCGCAGCGGCCCCCAGCAACTCGCCCAGTAGTCGGGCCACCGGCGCCGGGTAGGTCTGGGTATCGAGCACCGCCGCATAGGCGGCGTCGAGGGTCATCAGCTCGCCGCGCACGTTGGTGTCGTCGAGCAGGAAGCGTTGAATCTGATCGGTCATGTGAAGATTTCCGGTAACGTCGAATCTGGGGAATGCGGACCCTGTCGAGGACTGGCGGCGCCTAGTCGCCCGAGTCGCGCATGAAGCGTTTGATCTCGCGCCGATCGCGGCGGTCGGGCCGCTTCACTGGGTGCTGCATGGCCTGGTTGGCCAGCCGGCGCTGCTCGGTTTCCTTGGCACGGCGTGCAGCGCTTTCTTCGGTCTCGCGGTATAGGGTGCGCGCCTCCGGGGCGCCGCGACGCTGGCCGGAAAGCTCGAGCACCTCGACCTCATAGGTATCCCAGCCCTGCGGCACGCGAATCAGAGCCCCCACCTCTACCATCTTGCTGGTCTTTGCACGGCCACCGTTGTAGTGCACCTTGCCACCCTCGACCGCCTTCTTGGCGAGCTGGCGGGTCTTGAAAAAGCGCGCCGCCCACAGCCATTTGTCGAGCCGTACGTCGGCCATGCTCAGCCCTCCCCTTGCTGTTGAGACTCGGTATGGGACTCGTCGCCGGGGCGCTCGCTGGGCAGGATGCTCGCGAAGCGATCCAGGGCGATAAATTCCTCGAGATCGCGTTCCGGGCGACGGCTGTCGGGCTGCTTGATGCCCAGCAGATGGCGGATGCCGAACTCGCGGGCGCTCTCTAGCACCGCCGGATTGTCATCGATGAAGAGCGTCCGGGCGGGATCGAAAGGCTCGATTTCCTGCAGGGCGAACCAGAATTCCTGCGCCTCCTTGGGAACGCCGACATCCGCCGAGGAAACAATCGCATCGAGAAAGTCCTCGAGCCCGGTCAGCGGCAGCTTCAGCGCCAGGCTCTCGCGGTCGGCATTGGTCGCCAGCACTACCCGAGGATGGGCATGCTTGAGCCAGGTAAGAAAATCCATGGCGTCGCTGCGCAAGCCGATCAGGTGCTGCACCTCACGCTTCAGGGCGACGATATCGACGCCCAGCTCGCGGCTCCAGTAGGCCAGGCTGTACCAATTGAGGGTGCCCTGCTCTGAAATGATGCGCGAGCGGATTTCCTCCTGGCTGGCGGCATCCAGGCGGTGCAGCTCGACATAGCGCCGTGGCAGGTGCTTGAGCCAGAAATGGCTGTCGAAATGCAAGTCCAGCAGGGTACCGTCCATGTCCAACAACACGGTATCGATGGCGCGCCAGTCGATCATCGGCCAAGGGCTCCGCAGCAATGAATAGAGTGCTATTGTACCCCTTCACGCCATCGCTGCCCACGGAGCCCCTATGCCACAAGACGCCGACTGGCCACAGAAACCCCGCACTCTGGCACGCCGCGAGGTGGCCAGGAGCCGACTGTTCGCCATCGAGGAAATGGAGCTGCGATTTGCCAACGGTGCCGAGCGCACCTTCGAGCGCCTGATGCCACGCGGCAACGGCGTTGGTGCGGTGATGATCGTGGCCATGCCCGACCCCGAGCATGTATTGCTGATTCGCGAGTATGCCGCCGGTTTCGACGACTACGTGCTGACGCTGCCCAAAGGGGTGGTCGACCCCGGCGAGGATATCGTCGGTGCGGCCAATCGTGAGCTGATGGAGGAATGCGGCTTCGGCGCCCGTCGCCTGGAACCGCTGGTCGAGCTGTCGCTGGCGCCCAACTACATGCATCACCGCATGCAGGTGATGCTGGCGAGCGACCTTTACCCTCACCGGCTGCCCGGCGACGAGCCGGAACCGCTGATCGTCGAGACCCACGCCATCGAATCATTGCCGAGCCTACTTGCCCGGGAAGACTTCCATGAAGCCCGCGCCATCGCCGCGCTTTACATCGCCAGAGACCGGCTGCGCGAGGACAGCCCGTCGATGGATCTCTGGTAGCCCTGACACCTCAGGACGGCGAAACGGCCCTTGGACTAGCGCTGGCGCATGCCAGTGCCCTCGCGCAATTTGACCCAGCGCTGCTGGCGATAGCTGTCGAGGCCTGCTTCCAGCAGCATCATCACCTTGATGGCCGAGCCGGCATCGACTGGATTCTCCGCCTGGCCCGCCAGCGCATCAGCGATGCCCTGATAATAGGCCAGGTAATCACCGGGCAGCGTCGGATGCTCGTGGGCCACCAGGGCCTGCGACGCTTGGTCCCACGTGCGCAGCGTGCCGTGGTGGGTATCGACACCCCACGCTGGCCCCGGCGTTTCGCCGGCCTTGAGGCGATCTTCCTGTGGGTCGAGACCATACTTGAGGTAGCTGCCCTGAGTCCCGTGGGCGGCGAAGCGCGGCGTCGGCTCGGCGATCAAGGCACTGGCCTTGAGCGTCACGCGGCGCTCCTCATAATCGAGCAGCGCCACGAAATCATCATCGGTCTGAGCACCGTCACGACTCACCGCCAGGTCGAGCAGGATGCGCCGCGGCATGCCAAACAGCTCCAGCGCCTGGTCCAGCAGGTGCGGCCCCAGGTCATACCAGATGCCACCGCCGGGTTGGGCCTGCTCCCGCCAACGATCGCGCACGTCGGGACGAAAGCGGTCGAAGCGTGATTCGAGTGATACCAGGCGACCCAGGTCGCCAGATTCCAGCAGCGCCTTCAAGGTCAGGTAGTCGCTATCCCAGCGGCGGTTATGGAATACCGACAGCAGCCGGTCGCTCTCATCTGCCAACCCGCGCAGCAGCTTCGCCTCGGACAGGGTCACCGTGAATGGCTTGTCGACGACCACATGCTTGCCGGCGGCGAGAGCTGCCTTGGCCAGCGGAAAGTGGCTCTGATTGGGCGTCGGGATCACCACCAGATCGATGTCGCTGCGCGAAAACAGCTCCTGTGGCTTCGCCTCCACGGCCATCTCGGGCAGGCTTGCGTGCACCTTGTCGGGGTCACTCGAGGAAATCGCCACCAGTTCGAGATTGGGCGTGGCCTGGATCAATGGCACGTGAAAGGTCTGGCTGGCAAAGCCGAAGCCCACCACGCCGACCGTAAACTTCTGCTTCATCGCGGATCCTTGAGGTATGTCGGGAAGATAAGCGCCCTTATGGGCCTGAAGAGGTCGCGACCGATAGAGCCGTCGCGCCCATGCATATCATCAAACGGTCAGAGAATCGTCATATCGACCTTGGTCGAATCAACCATACTGAAGAGTGGCTGTTGTTTTCCACCATCGTGGTTTTCCATGATCAAGGGAGGCTGGTTTGATGTGTTACAGCGAGGAAAGTCTTTCACTGCTGCTGCTGTGGTTTGAATTGGAATGTGAGCTATATGCGCCACTGGAAGAAGAAGAGATGATTCCCGAGGCGGCGTAAGGCCAGGATCTGCCGAATTTCATCAAGGCCCGCGCCGGAAGGTGCGGGCCTCATTATTGCAGATAAGCGCATTAGGGTTGGCGAGCGCCTCAATCGAGCTTGTCGAGATCGCGCACCGCGCCCTTGTCGGCGGAGGTAGCCAGCAACGCATAGGCCTTCAGCGCCGCCGACACCTTGCGCACACGCTCGATGCTCGGCTTCCAGGCCTGCTTGCCGCGCGCCTCCATGGCTTCGCGACGCGACGCCAGGGTGGCGTCATCCAGCAGCACGTCGATGCGGCGACTGGGGATGTCGATGCGAATCGGATCGCCCTGTTCGACCAGGCCGATGGCACCACCGGCCGCAGCCTCCGGAGAGACGTGACCGATGGAGAGGCCCGAGGTCCCGCCGGAGAAGCGCCCGTCAGTCAGCAGCGCACAGGCCTTGCCCAACCCCTTGGACTTCAGATACGAGGTCGGATACAGCATTTCCTGCATGCCCGGTCCGCCCTTGGGCCCCTCGTAGCGAATCACCACCACATCGCCCTCGCTGACCTTGTCGGCAAGGATATGTTCGACCGCCTGATCCTGGGACTCGACCACATGGGCGCGGCCCTCGAAGACCAGGATCGAGTCATCGACGCCGGCAGTCTTGACCACGCAACCATCGACGGCGATGTTGCCCTTGAGCACCGCCAGCCCACCCTGGGGTGAGAAGGCATGGGCGAGGTCGCGAATGCAGCCGGTGGCACGATCACCGTCCAGGCTCGGCCAGCGAGCACTCTGGGAAAATGCGGTCTGGGTGGGAATACCGCCGGGGCCCGCGCGGAAGAACTCCACGACCTCGGGGCTCGGCGAGCGCATGATGTCCCATTCCTCAAGCGCCGCGGCCAGGCTGTCGCCATAGACGGTCGGCACACGGGTATCGAGCACCCCGGCCCGATCCAGCTCCCCGAGAATCGCCATGATGCCGCCGGCCCGATGCACGTCCTCGATATGATACTTCTGGGTGTTGGGCGCCACCTTGCACAATTGAGGCACTTCTCGGGACAGCCGGTCGATATCGTCCATGGTGAAGTCGATCTCGGCCTCCTGCGCTGCGGCCAGCAGGTGCAGGATGGTGTTGGTTGAGCCACCCATGGCGATATCCAGGGTCATGGCGTTCTTGAACGCCGCCTTGGCACCGATGGCACGCGGCAACAGGTGCGCCTCATCACCCTCGTAGTAGCGCTTGGCCAGCTCGACGATGCGGTGGCCCGCGGTCTCGAACAGCCGCCGGCGATCGGCGTGGGTGGCCAGCATCGTACCGTTGCCGGGCAGCGCCAGGCCCAGGGCTTCGGTCAGGCAGTTCATCGAGTTGGCAGTGAACATGCCTGAGCAACTGCCACAAGTCGGGCAGGCGCTGCGCTCGACCTCGTTGAGCGTCTCATCGTCGACGCTGTCGTCGGCGGCCATCACCATGGCATCGACCAGATCCAGGCCGTGATCCAAGAGCTTGGTCTTGCCGGCTTCCATGGGTCCGCCAGAGACGAAGATTACCGGCACGTTGAGGCGCATGGCGGCCATCAGCATTCCCGGCGTGATCTTGTCGCAGTTGGAGATGCAGACCAAGGCATCGGCGCAGTGAGCATTGACCATGTACTCGACGCTGTCGGCAATGATGTCGCGACTCGGCAAGGAGTAGAGCATGCCGTCATGGCCCATGGCGATGCCATCATCCACCGCGATGGTATTGAATTCCTTGGCCACGCCTCCGGCCTTCTCGATCTCGCGAGCCACCAGTTGGCCCATGTCCTTGAGGTGCACATGGCCCGGCACGAACTGGGTGAAGGAATTGGCCACGGCGATAATCGGCTTGTGGAAGTCGTCGTCCTTCATGCCGGTGGCGCGCCACAGGGCCCGGGCGCCAGCCATGTTGCGGCCGGCGGTGGTGGTACGAGAGCGATATTCGGGCATGCAATCCTCTGTCTTCTTGCGCGTCTCGTGGCTCGAGACGTCGTTTTCGTCGTCCTGGCGCCGCGGTCGTTGCCGGGCGCTCGGTGTCCAGTGAACCGTCGATTCTTACATGAGCCTGGGACGCATGGAAGCCACATGGCAGCGCCCACCCCTCTCTCCAGCTCTCTCCAGCACTCTCCAGAGCTCCCCAGCACTTTCCAGACGATCTCAGCCGGGCTCTGCACAAGGGCCTTGGCAAGTACGGCCTGCGGTCGCTGCTAGGCTGTTACCAGCCGCCCATCCAGCAGCTGCAGACGACGCTGGGCCAGGGCGTCGACGTCTTCCGGATCGTGGCTGACCAGCAGCACCGCGACGCCACCCGCCTGCTGGCGGCGCACCAGGCCCCAGAGCGCCTCGCGATTGTCGCGATCCAGGCCGCTGAAGGGCTCATCGAGCAGCAGCACGCGGGTCTCACGCAGCAGCGAGCGCAACAGCGCCACCCGTTGCTGCTGCCCGCCAGAGAGCTCGCCAGGCAAGCGATCATGCAGCCCGCCCAGGCCGACCTCGGCCAGGCCATCGACAATGCGCGCTCGCTGGGCGTCCGATAGCTTGAGGTCCGGCGCCAGCCCCAGGCCGACGTTGATCCAGACCGGCAGGTGTTCAAAGAGGTTATGGTCCTGAAAAACCGTGGTCATGCCGCGTGCCCAGGGCGGTTGCTCGACCAGGTTTTCGCCTATCTCCTCGTTCAGCCCCTTGGGCAGGCCCTCGCCCTGCCCCTCACCGAACCTCTCACCCACCGCCTCATCAACCCAGCAGAGCCTGCCCGCGCTCGGGGTGAGGAACCCCGCCAACAGGTTAAGCAGGGTGCTCTTACCCGCCCCGGAGGGCCCGGATACGGCCAGGCACTCCCCCGGCGCCAGGCGAAAGGTGAAAGCGAAGTCCGGCGTCTCGCCCGGATCGCAGCGCGTGTAGTGAAAACTCAGATGATCGGCACAAAGCATCAGGGCTCCGGGCGGTCGTTGGCAGGGGGCTGAGGAAAATCCGGTCGATGCGGACAAGCAAATGGATAGCGCGGCAAGCGACGCGTCAGCCAGGCAAAGCACATGAACAGCGCCGCCACCGTTGCCAATAGCACCAGGGCAGTCGCCGCCGCGGTCTGCCAGCGATAGCTGCCAAGTTGCTGGTAGAGCAGCATCGGCAGCGTCGGCGCCGAGGGGCTGCCGAACAGGGCAATGACGCTGAAGTCGCCCAATGACAGGGTCATGGCATAGGCAAGAGCCAGCGCCGCCGGTCGCCGCAGCCGCGGCCATAGCAGCCAGCGAAAGCGCGCCAGGCCTTGAATATCGAGCTGATCGGCGAGCCGCCGCTGCGCCACCGGCAGGCCAAGCAGCGCCCCGCGCAGCACCTGCATGACGAACGGCAGGGCCATGAAGCCATTGACCAGCACCACCAGACCGTAGCCCTGCCAGCCGCCACCGAGCCGCGGACGCAACAGCAGGAAGAGCCCGGTCCCCAGGACCAGCGCCGGCAGCACCAGAATCAGCTGTCCGCTGCCCTCCATCAGCCCCGCCGTCAAGCGCTGCCCGCGTGCGGCCAGCCAGCCGCGACCGGCGAGCAGGGCAAGCCCCAGCATCAGCGCCAGGCTCCCCGCGCCGGCAGCCATGACGAGACTCCGCCCCAGCGCCGGCCACAGGCTCGACTGAGCGGCGAGATCGGTCACACCCCCGAGCCCCGCCAGCACCACCGCCGCCAGGGGCGGCAGCAACAGCAGTGACAGGGCCACGAGCCAGCAGCCATCCGTGAACCGCGAGACGCCCAGGGCGTCGCGGCGCTGCCAACGCCCCTGGAGCGGCATTGCGCCGTCGCCGGCCACCAACGACGGCGCCCCGCCCTGACTGAGCGCCAGGGCCCAGAGCCCCAGGCAGATCGTCAGCTGGACGAGCGCCAGGAGTGCCGCCAGCGCCAGGTCGTTATCGAACTTCAGCGCCTGATAGAGCGCCACCTCAAGCGTCGTCGAGGCAGGGCCGCCGCCCAGGGTCATGACGATGGCGAAGCTGGTGAAGCACAGGGTGAAGATCAGCGCGGCGAGTCGCGGCAGCAGCCGCTTGAGGGCCGGCCATTCGAGGGTGCGCCAGATGGCCTGGCGTTGGAGGCCAAGCTGCGCCGCCAGCCGCCAGTGGGCGGCGGGGGCGCGTTCGAGTTCCTGCAACAGCAGTCGCGCGGCCAGCGGCAGATTGTAGAAGACATGGGCCAGCACGATGCCGGAGAGACCATAGAGATAGCCCGCCGGCGCACCCGTCAGCGCCTCCCACAGCGGCGCCGCCCAGCCCTGACGGCCATGCACCGCCACCAACCCGAACAGTGCGATCAGGCTGGGGACCACCAGCGACAGTTCCATGGCACGCAGCAGCAAGCGGCGCCCGACAAAGCGCGGCCGCCTAGCCAGGGCCACCGCCACCGGCACCGCCAGAGCCAGCGAGACAAGCGTCGAGAGGCTGGCCTGCCAAAGGCTGAAGCGCAGCACGCCAGCCAAGTAGGGCTCCCGCCACAGGCTAGACGGCGAGACGCCGGGTGCCTGCACCAGCAGCGCACCAAGACTGCCAAGCCCCAGCCCGACCAGCGCCGCCAGCGCCGTGAGCCCGGCCCACAGCGGCAGCTGGGTCAGCCGCCGCTGGCCGTGAGGCGACGCCTTGCCCGCTGTTAGCGCCTCAGATGCCATGGCACGCGGCCAAGACCTGAGGGGGCCTGGTCTTCACCCGCATCATCGGGTACTGGCGTTGAGCCATTCACGGATCCACTCGCGGCGATGGGCCTGCACCTCGTCGGGGGTGAAGGTGAAGCTCTCGGGCTCGATCAGTCGATCAAAGACCGCCGGGCGCTCCTCGCCGAGTTCGATGGCCGGGTACATGACGTTGCCAAGCGGTATATGGCGCTGGAAGTCCGCGGTCAGCACGAAATCCAGAAAGTCGCGAGCGAGCGCCGGATGCTCGCTGGTCTTGAGCATCGCGGCGGTCTCCACCTGCAGGTAGTGGCCCTCGGCGAATTCGGCGGCCTGGTAGCGATCGGTGTTCTCCACGGCCATGTGGTAGGCAGGCGAGGTACTGTAGGAAAGTACCATCGGCGCCTCGCCGTTCATGAACAAGGAGAAGTAGGCCTGGCTCCAGCCGCCGGTGACGGTCAGGACGTGATCGTTGAGTTTCTCCCAGGCGGCAGGCGCCTCGTCGCCGTAGACCCGCTTCATCCACAACAGCAGCCCAAGACCGGTAACGCTGGTACGGGGGTCCTGAATGATCACCTTGAGATCATCCGGTGCCGCCAGCAGCTCGGCGAAGCTCTTGGGTGGATTGGGCAGGGCCTCGCGGTCATAGACGAAGGCAAAGCGCCCCCAGTCATAAGGAAGAAAGACGGGATCGTCCCACTCGACCGGCAGCGACAGGCGCGACAGGTTCACCTGGTGTGGAGCCAGCAGGTCCAGGTCGCGGGCTTCGGCCATCAGGTTCATGTCCAGGCCAAGCACCAGGTCGGCGGCACTGCCCTCGCCTTCCAGACGCAGCCGCTGCAACAGGTCGACGCCGCCCGAGAGCGCCACGAACTCGAGCCGGCAGTCGCCGCAGCGGGCCTCGAAGGCTTCCTTGATACCGGGGCCCGGGCCCCATTCGGCGACGAAGGAATCGTAGGTGTAGACCGTCAGGGTGCGCGGCTCGTCGGCCATCGCGGACACGGCGGCGAGCCCGGCCACCACCCCCAGCGCCGTGCGGATCGGCTTGGCATTCATGATTGTGTCGGTTCCTCATGCGCAGGGCCCCAAGCGGGGCCCTCTCATGGTGATAGTGCGGCCAGTGGCTGCCCACGGCCGCTAGATAGCAGACCGGTTGCTAGAAGACGACCTTGGCCACGTCCTTGTACTGCTTGGCGAAGTGCACCGTCATGCCTTCGCGCAGGTAGTCCGGCAGCTCGGCGTAGTCGCGACGATTGGCCTCGGGCAGGATCACCTCGAAAATGTCGCTGCGACGGGCGGCGATGATCTTCTCGCGGATACCGCCTACCGGCAACACCTGGCCGGTCAGGGTCAGCTCACCGGTCATGGCCAGAGAGCGACTGATGGACTGATGGCGCGCCAGCGAGAGCAGTGTCGTGGCCATGGTCACACCCGCCGAGGGACCATCCTTGGGCGTCGCTCCCTCCGGCACATGCAGGTGGATGAAGGCGTCATTGAAAAAGTCAGCATCGGCACCGAACTCCCCCAGATGACCCTGCACATAGCTGTAAGCGATGTTAGCAGACTCTTTCATTACATCGCCGAGCTGGCCGGTGAGCTTGAAGCCGCGATCCAGGGCATGCACCTTGCCGGCCTCCACCGGCAAGGTCGCGCCACCCATCGAAGTCCAGGCCAGCCCGGTGACCACACCCTCTCCCTTGAGCACCGTTTCCTTGCGGAACGGCGGCGCGCCGAGGAATTCCTCGAGGTTGTTGACCGAGACCTTGACCGTCTGCTGATCGTGCTCGAGCAGCTTGACCGCCGCCTTGCGCACGATGCGGTGCAGCTGTTTCTCCAGTTGGCGCACGCCGGCCTCGCGGGCATAGCCCTCGATCACCTGGCGAAGCGCCGCATCGGTCAGATTGATGCGCTTCTTGGGGATCTTGTCGCGTTTGAGAAGTTTCGGCCAGAGGTGGTGCTTGGCGATGGCCACCTTTTCCTCGGCGATATAGCCGGACAGGCGAATCTGCTCCATGCGGTCGAGCAGCGCTCCGGGAATCGAGTCCAGGGTGTTGGCGGTGCAGACGAACAGCACCTTCGACAGGTCCAGCCGCACATCGAGATAGTGATCGAGGAAGTCGACATTCTGCTCGGGGTCGAGCACTTCGAGCAGCGCCGAGGCCGGATCGCCCTGGAAGGACTGGCCGAGCTTGTCGATCTCGTCGAGCATGATCACCGGATTCTCGACTTCCACTTCCTTGAGCGCCTGGACCAGCTTGCCCGGCATGGCGCCCACATAGGTGCGACGGTGGCCCTTGATTTCGGCCTCATCGCGCATGCCGCCTACCGAGAAGCGATAGAACTCGCGGCCCAACGCCTCGGCGATGGAGCGTCCCACCGAGGTCTTGCCGACCCCGGGCGGCCCCACCAGCAACAGAATCGAGCCGCCCACGTCGCCCTTGAAGGTGCCCTCGGCGAGGAACTCGACGATGCGTTCTTTCACATCGGCGAGGCCGTCATGGTCGCGATCCAGTACCGTGCGGGCGTGCTTGAGATCGAGCTGATCCTGGCTGGTGATGCCCCAGGGCAGCGAGGTCAGCCAGTCGAGATAGTTGCGGGTGGTGCCATACTCCGGCGAGCCGGTCTCGAGCACCGAGAGCTTGTCGAGCTCATCGTCGATGCGGCTCATCACCCGCTCGGGCACCTCGAGCTCGGTGAGACGCTTCCTGAAGGTGTCGACGTCGTTGTCGCGGTCGTCCTTGGAGATGCCCAGCTCGCGCTGAATCACCTTCAGCTGCTCGCGCAGGAAGAACTCGCGCTGGCGGTCCTGCATCTGGGCGTTGACCTGATCGCTGATCTCGCTCTGCAGCTGGGCGACCTCGATCTCCTTGCGCAGCAGCGGCAGCACCTTCTGCATGCGCTCCATTACCGGCCAGGTCTCGAGAATGGACTGCAGCTCAGGGCCCTTGGCGGAGGTCATGGCGGCGGCGAAATCGGTCAGCGGACCCGGCTCATGAGGGCTGAAGCGGTTGAGATAGTGCTTGAGTTCTTCGCCGTAGAGCGGATTGATGGGCAACAGTTCCTTGATGCCGTTGATCATCGCCATGGCATAGGCGCGGGTCTCGTCCTCGTCGGCGTTGACCGGCTCCTTGGGATAGCTGACCTCGACCAGGTAGGGCGGCTTCTTCGACAGCCAGCGCTGGATGCGAAAGCGCCGCATGCCCTGGGCGATGAACTGAATCTGATCATCCTCGCCCTGCACCTTGTGCATGCGCACGGCGGTGCCGGTGACCGGGAAGTGGCCGTAATCCAGTTCGTCGATCTCGGTATCGCCCACATAGGCGAGGCCAACCGTATGATGCGGCGTATTGCCCACGCGCTTGATAGTTTCTTCCCAGCGCGGGCGATGAATCACCAGCGGCTGTACCTGCGCCGGAAAGAAGGGACGGTTGTGAATCGGCAACAGGTAGATCCGCTCGGGAAGGTAGTCTCGAGTCGGCACCACTGCGCCACTTTCGATGTGAGCATCTTCGTCCGGCGTCCCCTCGTCGGAGGCCCGGTCATCGCGTTCATAAAAGACTTGCTGAAGATCGTCGTCGCGCTCGCTCATGATCCATCCTGTGATCCGGTTGGCCATATGACCCTAGGCCATGGAATGCGGGCGGCGGCGGCGAACTTCAAGTCATGCACTGCTTCGGGAACGAACTGGGCCCAGCCAATGAGCTGGGCCCGAGTGCCTCACAGCAGTGGCGGCAGGGGACGGCCATTGACGCTCGGCCGTCCGTTTTCGATGAGGATATTCAGGCGTTCGGTGGTCATCGGCAGGCCCAACTGCATCACCGCCATCGGCGGCACATCCTGCCAGTCGAACTGGCCATTGAGTCGACGCACCCAGCGCAGGCGCTGCTTGGGCTGGTCCAAATCCTCGAACGACAGGTTCTCGGCGCCTTCACCGTCGAAGGTCAGCTCACCACTCAGTTCGGTGTCCATGGAGAGCATGTCGCTCTTAACGGCGAGATGATCCAGCGTCAGTGTTGGCGAGTCAACGAATAGCGCCAGCAGCTGGGGCTCAAGGCGCTCGAGCAGAGCGGAGAACTCGGCATCGTTGAGCTCTTCGATGGGCGTGCCGCCAGCTGTCTCATCATCGAGGGCGGTCTCGAGGGTGCGGACCGCGTCAGCATTGATCTGCGACAGCGAGAAAGCGAGCTCACCGGAAAGAAGAGGCTCATCGCCGACCCGCGCTTCGCCGAGTTTGAAGGTACCGCCCAGCTGCAACTCCTCGGCACCGAGACTCAGATCGCCCTGGTAACTCAAGTCGACGAGTTCGACCGTGGGGTTGTAATCCCGCGCCATCGTCAGGCTATCCAGTGCGAAATTCGCCTGCTGATCACGCTCCTGGCCCGTTTCGTCCTGTTGGTAGCGAGAAGTCAGCGTCAGGCGCCCCAGCTTCAGGCTTCCCTCCTCGTCACGAAACTCCAAGGGTGCAATCTCACCGTCCAGGTGCACGTCGTTAGGCTGCCCCTTGACGGTGAAAAAGCCACCTTGGCTGATCAGCCGGTCATCGGCGTCCTGGATGTCCATGGCGGAGAAATCGAGGCGCCCGGTGAAGTCACCGCTCAGGGTCTCGATCTCGGCGTGCCAGCGCGGCGGCGCCGCTTCAAGCTTATCGGCGAACAATGTCTGGTCGTCCGCAACGACTTCCATCTCGCCGGAAAGCCGCGTGCTGGTAAGCCCGTGGTTGGCCGTGTAGGGAAAACTCAGGCTAAAGCGCTCATCGCGCTTGAGGGTGAGAAGGATCTCACCGCTGGAGGTGAACCAGCCCTGCTCGATGTTCTTACGCTCGAACGTGACATCCTCGCTTTCCTCGAGGGACTTCAGGCCCCGCGCCAGCTCGTCATCGAAGCGTTCGCTCGAGTAGACCTGAGCGGCGAGATAACCGCCCCCCACTAGTACGACCGCCGTCACGACCACGAGTCCCTTGCGCATTGTGTTCCCTCACTGGCAATGCTCATCGCTTGGCGATGATGAATGAATGTCGATCGAGCGCTCTATCAGCGCCCCACACTGGCTAACTGGCTCACGCGGCTAGGCTGTGTTTGAAAAGTCGACGAGCGCAGTACTTTTCAGACATTGCCTAATGCAACCACAGCCAAAGATGGATGGTACTCCAGGCATAGATGCCGGCCAGCACGTCATCGATCATGATGCCGAAGCCACCGGCCACACGCCGGTCGGCCCAGCGAATCGGCCAGGGCTTGTAGATATCGAAGACCCGAAAGATGGCGAAACCCCATAGCGCCGCCTCCCAGGAGAACGGCACCGCCGCCATGGTGATCCAGTAGCCGACGAACTCATCCCAGACGATACCTGAATGGTCGTGGACGCCGAGATCCCGCGAGGTGCGATCGCACAACCAGATCCCCAGAAAATAGGCCACGACCACGACGCCCAGGTACCAGGACAGCGGCAGATCCGTCATCAACCAGTAGAAAGGGATCGCCGCCAGGGTCCCGAAGGTACCTGGCGCGAAGGGAACGACGCCGCTGCCCAGACCAAAAGCCAGGAAATGGCTGGGGCGTCGCCAGACGCTGCCCGGTGCACGATTCATGGCGTTGCTCCTGAAAAGTGTTGCCAGCCCCCGGGGCCATTCGCTTCCACCCCCTGAATGCCGGGTGTGGCAGTGAAGCGTCCAATGACGGTCAGCGGCACCCCGAGAGCGTCGAGCGCCTGGCGAGCCGGCGCTAGGGCCTCTAGCGGCAGGCCGAGCAGCAGTTCGTAATCGTCACCGCCGCTAAGCGCCGCCTGGCGGGCGCCCTCCCCCAGCCGCTCGACCAGGCCCTCGGCCAGCGGTAGTGCCTCAACCTCCAGCTCCACACCAAGTCCCGAGGCATCGCAGAGATGCTGAAGATCGGCGAGCAGACCATCGGAAACGTCGATTGCCGCACTGGCCAGGCCGCGCAGCGCTTGCCCGGCAGCAAGGCGCGGCTCGGGCAACAGGTAGGCAGCCAGCAGCGGGTCGTCAAGCGAGCGCTCGCCTGACTGCCAGGCGGCCAAGCCCCCGGCCCCGCCGCCCAGCGAGCCGGTGACGGCGAGCAGGTCACCCTCAGCGGCACCGTGGCGAGTCAAGGCTTCGCCGGGCGGAACCTCACCCTGCACGGTGACGCTAACCGAAAGCGGGCCGCGGGTCACATCACCGCCGACCAGATCGACTCCGGCGCGGACACATAGGGCATCGAAGCCTTGGGCAAAAGGCTCGAGCCAGGCATCGTCGGCATGGTCGAGAGTCAGTGCCATCAGGCACCAACGGGGAACGGCGCCCATGGCCGCCAGATCGCTCAGGCTGACCGCCAGCGCCCGGTGGCCGATGACCGCGGCGGGCGCGGCATGTGGGAAGTGGACGTCAGCCACTGACGTATCGACGCTGACCGCCAGCTGATGACCGGGTGTAGGCGCCAAGAGGGTGCAATCATCGCCCACCCCCAGCACCACGCCGGTGCGGCGCGCGGGACGCGTGAAGTGACGGGCGATCATATCGAACTCGCTCGGCGAGGCACCCATGGACAGGCGTGGCGTCGGCTTTTGCATCGCGAGTGACATTTCAGCGACGGGCGCTGACCTCGGCATAGCGCAGACGCGCCGCGAGCTTGTCGAGCAGACCGTTGATGTACTTGTGACCATCGGTGGCACCGAAGGACTTGGCGAGTTCAACACCCTCGTTGATCACGGCCCGATACGGGACCTCGAGGCGCCGGGACAGCTCGTAGGTACCCAGTCGCAGGATCGCCAGTTCAATGCTGTCGAGATCCTCGAGACGACGATCGAGCAGCGGGCTCAGCGACGCATCCAGATCCGCCTGGAAACGCACCACGTTGTGGACCAGCTCATGGAACAGCGCCAGGTCGGCGATCTCCATGACCTTGTGCCAGTTTTCATGGTCCTCGAGATCTTCATCGGCGATCTGGCTACGGAACTCAGCCTCGATGGTGCTGACCGGCTTGCCGGTCATCTGCCAGGTATAGATGGCCTGAACAGCCAGCTCACGAGCCGCATGGCGGGAGACCTGGCTCTTCGACGGCGCCCGACGCTCATTGTTCGAGGAGCGGCTCATTCTTCACCTCCGAAATGCTTGAGCAGCGAGACCATTTCCATGGCGGCCATGGCGGCCTCGGCGCCCTTGTTGCCGGCCTTGGTGCCGGCTCGCTCGATGGCCTGCTCGATGGAATTGACGGTCAACACGCCGTTGGCGATCGGGGTATCGAACTGCAGCTGCAAGGAGCCAAGCGCGGTGTTACAGCTGCCGGCGACATGCTCGAAGTGCGGCGTGCCGCCGCGAATTACCGCGCCGAGAGCGATCACCGCATCCGGGCTAGCCACCTGGAGGGCACGCTTGACCGCTAGCGGCAGCTCCCAGGCGCCCGGCACATGGACGATGTCGATATGTTCGGCGTCCACGCCATGGCGAACCAGGCTGTCCACGGCACCTTCGACCAGGCTGTCGACCACATGGTGGTTGAACCGGCCGACCACGATCACGTAGCGGCCATCGACGTCGGTGAAGTTACCTTCGACTTGGGAGATCGGTTGCATGCTTGTCTTCCTGCTTGAATCTTCTACGCGCCCAGGAGGGCACTTCTCGGGTGTTGCGTTCGTTGCCGGGACGCCGCTCACGTCGAGCGGGCGCCCCGGGTATTACGATATCGAGGGCTCAGGGGCTCAACCGCTCGACCACTTCCAGGTCGAAGCCGGAAAGCGCCGAGAACTTCCAGGGCGAGCTCAAAAGGCGCATCTTGCCGACGCCCAGATGACGCAGGATCTGTGAGCCGGTGCCGATGGTCAGGTAATTGCCGGCGCCATCGGAGTCGCTCGAGCGCGGCGCGCGCTTGCGCTCGAGCAGTACATCGAGCTGATCCTTGAGATCAGATGCCTGACGCGCATCATCCAGCAGCACGAAGACCCCGCTGTCGGCCTTGGCGATCTCGGCCAGCGCCTGCTGGGCGGTCCAGCTCTGACTCTCCGGGCGAGTAAGCGCCAGAATGTCCCGCAGGGTGTCGGCCAGATGCACACGCACGGTGGTCGGTTCCTCGGCGCGGGGCGTGCCCTTGACCAGTGCCAGATGATGGGCGCCCTGAATGCTGTCGCGAAACACGTGAAGGGTGAGCTCACCGTAGGCGGTCTCCACGGGCGTCGCCTCGAGGTGATCCACGGTCTGCTCGTTATGAATGCGATAGTGGATCAGATCGGCAATGGTGCCCATCTTCAGGCCGTGCTCGGCAGCGAAGCGCTCGAGCTCCGGGCGACGCGCCATGCTGCCGTCGTCATTCATCACTTCACAGATCACGCCGCTGGGGTCGAGACCGGCCATCGCGGCAAGGTCACAGGCCGCTTCGGTATGGCCGGCGCGGCGCAGCACGCCACCTGGCTCGGCCATCAGCGGAAAGATGTGGCCCGGCTGGACGATATCGGAGGCCTTGGCATCCCGCGCCGAGGCGGCACGCACGGTACGGGCGCGATCGGCAGCAGAGATCCCGGTGGATACGCCCTCGGCGGCCTCGATGGACAGCGTGAACTTGGTGCCAAAACCGGAACCGTTGTCGTGCACCATCAATGGCAGCTGCAGTCGCTCGCAGCGTTCGCGGGTCATCGGCAAGCAGATCAGGCCGCGGGCGTGGCGAGCCATGAAATTGATGTGTTCGGCCTCGACCTTCTCGGCGGCCATGATGATGTCGCCTTCGTTCTCGCGATCCTCATCGTCCATGAGGATCACCATCTTGCCCTGACGGATGTCCTCGATCAGGTCCTCGATACGTGCCAGATCGCTGGCCGTCTCGTTCTGGTCGTCCGCGGTCTGGGAAGACAGGTCATTGGAAAGCGCCATGGGGTCTCCGAATTACTGTGCGTGCTGGCGTCAACGGTAGGCGCCGCATACCGGGGCGCCGCTGCAGAAAGCTGGCGCCGATGGGCTGCCGATGCATGATGCCGGCAGCAGATCGGCGCTCAGGGTACCTTGGCAAGCCGCGCGGCGCCAGCATTGGGCCGTCCTGCCACCAACTCTCGAAGCGACCTTCAGGGCGACTGGCGTTGGGGACGCGCGATGATTCGCCAGTCGCGCCCCACGGCCCGCATGTCGAGTATATCCAGCGGCCGCTGTTGCGCCATGCGCTCAAGCCCGGGCAGTGCCACCAGCGGGCGTGCCTCACCGCCGAGCAGGGTCGGCGCAACGAACAGCTGCATCTCGTCGACAAGCTCGGCATCCAGCATGCCACCGGCCAGCGTCGCCCCGGTCTCGAGCAACACCTCGTTGGCCTGCTCTTCGCGGGCCAGATACTCGAGCAGCGCGACCAGATCGACTCGCCCATCGGCTCCCGACGGCAAGCACAGCACCTTGGCGCCGGCCGCCTCGAGCCTTGTCCGGCGCTCGGCGTCACGGCAACAGGTGGCGACCAGCGTGCGTCCCGGCTCGCTCAGGCAGGCCGCCGCCAGCGGCAGGCGCAGGGAGCTGTCGACGATTACTCTAAGCGGCTGGCGGCGGGCGATCGCCTCGCCGTCATCGAGATCTAGCTGGGAGGCGCGCACCGTGAGGCGCGAATTGTCGAAGATGATCGAGTCGACGCCACTGATCACCGCACTGGAACGGGCGCGCAGGCGCTGCACCTCAGTGCGTGCCCGTGGCCCGGTGATCCATTGCGATTCACCGGAGCGCATCGCGGTGCGTCCATCGAGGCTCATCGCCATCTTCATGCGCACGAAGGGTCGCCCACGGGTCATGCGCGACACAAAGCCAGGGTTCAGCGCCCTGGCCTCGCCCTCGAGCAGCCCGCATTCTACTTCGATCCCGGCCTCGCGCAGCATGGCGAACCCCTGCCCGGCCACTGCCGCGTGGGGGTCCTGCATGGCAGCCACCACCTTATTGATGCCGGCCTCGATCAGCGCCTGGGCGCAGGGCCCAGTGCGACCGTGATGAGCGCAGGGCTCGAGAGTGACATAGGCGGTGGCGCCACGCGCGGCGTCGCCGGCCGCGGCCAGGGCATGGATTTCGGCATGGGGCTCGCCGGCCCGGACATGATAGCCCTCGCCGACGATCTCGCGGCGTTTGACCAGCACGCAGCCGACCCGCGGATTCGGATCGGTGGTATAGAGGCCGCGGCGTGCCAGGGTCAGGGCACGGGCCATGAAGGCTTCCGGAGTCGCAGTGGCCATGGGTATCCTAGGCAATTGAGCGGGCAAGAGGTGTGCGGCGTCAGTGATCGTCCTGGGGCGAGAAGCTCGGCTCCTGGGCCAGGCGGTCGATTTCTGCACGAAACTCGTCGATATCCTGAAAGCGGCGGTAGACCGAGGCGAAGCGGATATAGGCAATCTGATCCAGACGCTTCAGGGCATCCATTACCTCCTGGCCGACCTCAATGGCCTTGATCTCACGCTCGCCCCGTGCCCGCAGTCGCTGACGAATGCGCTCGACGGCGGCTTCGATCGATTCGGCACTCACCGGACGCTTCTCCAGCGCCCGCAGCATGCCGGCACGCAACTTGGCCTCATCGAAACTTTCCCGTGACCCGTCCGCCTTGACGACCCGCGGCATGACCAGCTCAGCGGTCTCATAGGTCGTGAAGCGTTCACCGCAGGCGGCGCACTGACGTCGACGACGAACCTGGTCGCCCTCGACGACCAGGCGCGAATCGGTGACCTTGGTGTCATGGGTACCGCAGAAAGGACAATGCATCGGCTGGATTCCGGCCTGTTCGACACAATAACTATTATTCTATTGTAACGATTTGGCCGCATGGCGCCCAGCCACTCTTCACCTTTGGCACGAGCCCTGCATGATGCCAAGGATATGCCCCACCGCCCGCTAGGTGCGCATTCCGGCCCTCGAGGAATTGACCATGAGCTCATCCATGCCCCCCACGCCACCACGCCAGTTGGACGAAGCCGGCTTCGTCCATGCCGCTCGCGCACGTCTCGAGGAGGTCTACGGCCCCCGCAGCGACGCGATCCTGCGCCGTTTGGTCACCTTGATTTCGCACCAGCGTGGTGCCATCGATGCCACGCCGCGTCCATTATGGAGCGAGCGCGACCAGTGGCTGATCACCTACGGTGACAGCCTGCTCGACGGTGATCGTGCACCGTTGGAAGTGCTGAAGGGGTTTCTCGATGAGCGCACTGGAGACATCTTCAGCGGGGTGCATGTGTTGCCTTTCTTTCCCTGGAGCAGCGACGATGGCTTCTCGGTGGTGCACTACCGGGAGGTCAACCCGGAACTCGGCGACTGGCCGGATATCCGCTCGCTGGCCGATCGACGGGACCTGATGGTCGACCTGGTGATCAACCATGTGTCGCGAGACTCGCTGTGGTTCGTCGACTACCTGGCCGACAGCCAGCCCGGGCGCGACTACTTCATCGAAATGGACCCGGCGACCGACCTGTCTCAGGTCACGCGGCCGCGCAACTCACCGCTGCTGGTGCCGGTCAGCACCCGCCGCGGCACCCGCCACCTCTGGGCGACCTTCTCGGAAGACCAGATCGATCTCAACTTCGACAATCCAGACGTACTAATCGAATTCGTCGGCATTCTGCTCTTCTACCTCCAGCAGGGGGCCCGCACGATTCGCCTGGATGCCATCGCCTACCTGTGGAAGGAGGTCGGCACCACCTGCATTCATCTACCCCAGACCCACGCCATCGTGCGACTGCTGCGGGCCGTCGTCGATTACGTGGCGCCGGGCACGCGGCTGATCACCGAGACCAACGTGCCGCACCGCGAGAACATGAGCTACCTGGGGCTCGAGCGAGCGACCATGGAGGGGACGGCGCCGGACGAGGCGCACCTGATCTATCAGTTCACCCTGCCTCCACTGCTGGTGCATACCCTGACCAGCGGCGATGCCACGGCGCTGACTCAATGGGCCAAGAGTCTGCCCGCACTGCCGCCGGGCTGCAGCTATTTCAACTTTACCGCCAGCCACGACGGCATCGGCGTGCGGGCCCTGGAAGGGCTGCTGCCGCAGCATGAGGTCGAGGTGATGCTGGATCTCATGCATCGCTTCGGCGGTTTCGTCAGCATGAAGACCAACTCGGACGGCCAGGACTCCCCTTACGAGATCAACATCACCTACTTCGATGCCATGAAGGGCACCCGGCGCGGCGCCGACGCCTGGCAGGTCGAACGCTTCCTGCTGAGCCAAAACCTGCTGCTGGCTCTGCAAGGCATTCCCGGCATTTACCTGCACTCGTTGACCGCGACGCTCAACGACCACGAAGGCGTGGAGCGCAAGGGCCATCTGCGAGCCATCAACCGCCGCCGTTGGCAGCTTTGTGAACTCAACGAGCTGATCGACAGCCGCAGCACCCCGACCCGCGAGGCCTTCGGGTCGCTCAAGGAGCGCCTCAAGCTGCGCGCCGCGGAGCCCTGCTTTCACCCCGAGGCACCTCAGCGGGTGCTCGAGACGCCACCGGGGATCTTTGCGATTGAGCGCGGCCCGCTGCCGGACGGACGTCGACTGCTGGCGATCTATAACATCAGCGACCAGCGCCAGCCGCTCAGCATGCCCGAACTGGATCAGGGCCAATGGCTCGACGTGCTCGCCGACGGCAACCTCTGGGCACCGGAAGAGCCCGAGATACTGCGCCCTTACCGCAGCCTGTGGCTGGTGCAGCCGGGCCCGAACTAAGCTCCAGGCAGACTTAGGCTGAGAAGGCTAAGCCGAGAGGACTAAGCCGAGCGGACTGAGCCAAGCCAAATTAAGCCGCGGCTGAACCAGACCACGCCGAGAACCTGGCGATTATCCCAGGCGCCTCGCCAGCCACCAGCCGGCCACCATCGCGGTCAGCATGGCCGCAAGCGGCAGGCTCAGGCCTGAAAGCGAGGCGACAGCCGGCCCCGGACAGTAACCGGAGAGCCCCCAGCCAATGCCGAATAGCGCCGCACCACCCAGCAGTTTGGCATCCAGGTCACGGCGCGTCGGCAGTTGGAAGCCCCCCGCGAAGAGTGGCGCACGGCGGCGCAGCACCCACCGGTAACCGATGAAGGTGGTCACCACGGCGCCGCCGAGCACAAACATCAGCGTCGGGTCCCAGTCACCGGCCAGGTCGAGAAAACCGATCACCCGGGCAGGGTCCGTCATGCCGCCGAGTGCCAACCCGAGTCCGAACAGCAGGCCGGCAAGGTAGCCCGCGATGGGCTTGAGCATCGCTGTCGTCATGCCCCACCTCCCCACAGATGGCGCATCACATAGACCGCCACTATGCCGGTGACCAGGAAGGTCAGGGTCGCCGCCAGTGAGCGTGGCGAGAGCCGCGACAAGCCGCAAACGCCATGGCCGCTGGTGCAGCCGCTGCCGATGCCGGTACCGACCCCCACCAGCAGGCCGGCGACGAGCATCAACCCCACCCCGCCGGCTGGGGCGCCGATCACGGCCCCCGGCTGACCCGCGACATTACCAAAGGGTCCCAGCGCCATTAGCAGCAAGGGCCCGCTGACCAGCCCCAGCAAAAAGGTCAGACGCCAGGCGGTGTCCCCCTTGGGGCGCTCCAACACCAGCGCCGAGAGAATGCCGCTGATACCGGCGATACGGCCGAGGGCCGCCATCAGCCACACCGCCGAGAGACCGATCAATACGCCGCCGGCCAGGCCATGCAGACTCGAAGTCCCATCCAACATCATCTCCTCCGTCGCTTCCCGTTACAGATTTACCTGAGCCATTGCGTTACCTCGGTGCTCAACATCAGTGCTCAGCGCCATTGCGCTTGGCGGCCATTTCCGCAGTGGCACAAGCGAAATAACCGGCAGACCCTCGAGCAACAACATCAGAACAGATTGAGCGGCACCTTGAGGTAAACCTGGCCATTCTCTTCGGCCGGAGGCATTTCGCCGGCGCGCATATTGACCTGAACAGACGGCAGGATCAGGCGTGGCATGCCCAGGGTCGCGTCCCGCTCGGTGCGCAGCTTGACGAAGTCCGCCTCGCTTACGCCTTCGTGGACATGAATATTGTTGGCGCGCTGCTCGGCCACCGAGGTCTGGTGATGATAGGTATCGCGCTCCGGGCTCTTGTAGTCGTGACAAAGGAAAAGCCGCGTTTCACCGGGCAGGGCCAGCACTTTCTGAATCGAACGGAAGAGCGTGGCGGCATCGCCACCGGGAAAATCGCAGCGGGCAGTGCCGTAATCGGGCATGAACAGGGTGTCGCCAACGAAGGCGGCATCGCCGATCACATAGGTCAGGCAGGCCGGCGTATGCCCCGGGGTATGCAACACTCGGCCTTCCAGACCACCAATGGCAAAGGTATCGCCCTCTTCGAACAGGCAGTCGAACTGACTACCGTCCCGGGCGAAGTCGAGTCCGGCATTGAAGACATTGCCGAAGATCTCCTGTACCTCGGTGATACGGGCACCGATGCCGGTCCGGCCGCCAAGCTTCTGGTGCAGATAAGGCGCGGCCGACAAGTGATCGGCGTGGACGTGGGTTTCCAGAATCCAGGCGACCTCGAGCTCATGCTCCCGGATGAAGGCGATGATCGCATCGGCACTCTTCACATCGGTGTGCCCGGCGGCATAATCGAAATCCAGCACCGAGTCGAGAACCGCACAGGCCCGACTCGCCGGATCCTGAACCACGTAACTAAAGGTATTGGTGGGTTCGTCAAAGAAAGACGTGACGATCGGGTTGGTCATCGCGGATACCTCTGCCATCAGAAAACACGGGCAATCCACAGCGCGTGGATAGCGCAACTGACCTCAGGATAACGCAAAAAATATTCTAACGTTATACGGTTTAACTATATAAAAGAGACTATCTGAACTGGCCGACAGGAGATCTCCACGCCATCCGACAATGTCAGGCGCCGCTTGAGTTACGTCAAGCGGCGGGAGGAGCAACACAGGTCCAAGCCGACCACCTGCCGACAGCCCCAGAAAGTTCAATATCGTTATCAGTGCTGCCTCCGGCTGCCGAGTGTACGCACTCAGATGGCCGAGTACGCGATCAGGCCAAGACAGTTAGAGCCAGGACGGCCACGGCGAGTAAAGTTAGCTCAACTCAGATGCACGACTACACCTTGCCATGATTGTCGAGCTCCACCGCTTCATGCATTCGCTCCAGCAAATCGGGAATCGCCGCCTGCACCCGGTTCCAGCTGGGGATGAAGGGCTTGTCGCGGGGATTGTCGAGGAAGGCCGCCCCCGCCTCCATGATGTTGGAGGCAAACAGTTCCACCGCCTGCTCCTCGCTGTGCCGGTCAAGCTTGAGACCATTCATGGTGGCATCGTTGTCGTAGGCCTCTATCAAGTCCAAGGCGATGCGGTAGTAGGTGGCCTTGATGGTACGGAAGGTCTCGGCATGGATCTCGATACCCAGGGTCGCCAGCTTGCGATACAGCGCCTTGGCGATGTCCAGGCTCATGCGGTTGAGACCGGTGGTGGCATCCTCCTCTGAGACCGCCTGATGCTTGTGGTCATACACATCGGCGATATCGACCTGGCAAAGCTGCTTGGTGGAGTAGTTACGGTGCACCTCCGAGAGCACGCCGATTTCCAGCCCCCAGTCGCTGGGAATGCGAATGCCATCGAGCACATCGGTGCGCATCGAAAACTCTCCGGACAGCGGATAGCGATAGCTGTCGAGGTAGTCCAGATACGGTAGCGGGCCATAGATTTTCTTCAGGGCTCGGATCAAGGGGGTGACCATCAGCCGTGCGACCCGACCATTGAGCTTGCCTTCGGCGATGCGCGAGTAGTAGCCCTTGCAGAATTCATAGTTGAACTGCGGGTGCGCCACTGGATAGATCAAGCGCGCCAGCAGGCCACGATCGTAGGTGACGATGTCGCAGTCATGCAGGGCAACCGCTTCGGTGCGCCGCGAAGCCTGGACATAGCCACCGCAGAACCAGACGTTGCGCCCTTTGCCAGGCTCCTGAGGCGAGATGCCCTTCTCCTCCAACTCCGCATCCAGCGCCTTGAGCCGCGGACCATCGTTCCAGAGGATTCGATGGTGCTGGGGCAAGCGGGAAAAGAACTTCCGAGCGTGCAGAAATTGCTCGCGATCGGCTCGGTCCAGCCCGATCACGATCTCGGAGAGGTAGGGCACCTTGGCCAGCTCATCGACGATATGGGACAGCGCTGGCCCTTCGAGCTCGGAGAACAACGAGGGCAATATCAGGCCCATCGGCCGACGCCGAGAAAAGCGCACCAGATCGGCCTCGATGTCTTCCACTGGGCGCCGCATCAGGTTATGAAAATTGGTGATGATGCCGTTCTGGTAAAAGTCGCTCATCCGAGGCTCTCCTGATCATGGTGCTGGTGACTGTTGCTAGTAGGTACGTCTTGTCATCGTGCTTCGTGATCGTGTCGTGTGCTGGCGACTAACCTTCGTTGATCGGCTTGGGAAGCTCGTCTCCCCACCAGTAATCAAGCCCTTCGGCCCAACCCATGGGGCCAGGGTGTCGTGCATGATATTGGTGACTATTGGAAAGATGCACCGTATGGCCATGGTGGCCCGGAATCAGCACGGCTCTATCTACTGCCTCGAGCAGCGCTACGTCGTTGGGCCCATCGCCGAGCCCCAGGGTCAATGGACGATGGCCTCGCAGGGCCTGATAGCGTTCAACCAGCCAGCGAACGCCGTCGCCCTTGTCGAGCTGGCCCATGGCATGCCAGAAACGCCCACCGCGAAGCAGACATAGTCCGTCCGCCTCCAGCGCCTGGCGAAAGTCTACGAGCGCCACCTCAGTGTCATCCCAGATCAGCGGCTCGCAGCCCTCACGAACTCGGGCCAGGCGCGCCTGGGGTTCCGGCAGGCCGGTAAGCGACATGATCTCGTCGATGCCGAGCTCTCCCATGCTGCGAAAGCGGACGCCGAGACGCTCGCGCATCACGCCAAGTCGGGCGCGCAGAAAACTGATATCGATTCCCGGCGTCTTGATCGCCAGGCCATCGACAAAGCGCGGATCACGATCCAGACGGGCGTGCTGCCAAGCGGGTGGCAGGCCAATCACCGCCCCGTTCTCGGCAATGAAAGGCGTATCTTGCAGGCCCAGTTCGCGACGCAGCGGCATCAGCTCAGCCCGCGTCTTGCTGGTAACCGGAATCACCGCCACGCCAGCGTGACGGAGACGTTCAAGCCAAGGTACGGCCGGCTGCCACTCGTAGCTGTCGTGATCGAGCAGGGTACCGTCGAGGTCAGTAAAGACCAGGCGAGGCAAGGAGGACGAAACGGAAGACATGGGCGTTACCTGCTGGCTGGCATGAGCATGCCAATATGGAAAACCCTAGCACGCAGCGTGCCAGACTAATGCATTCGCCATGGCGCATGGCCCAACGCTGGATGCCGTTGAGCCCGACAGACTCCTTGAGCACCATAACAAGGCAGTCTTTCAATAATTCACCGCCACCTTGCACTATTTTAGGTCAGGAAGTGGCCGTGTACCGCTGGTCACCGAAAAACACACCGAAAGCATATGCCTAATGAGGCGTTGAAATGCCATCATGGCCGCACCAGGTTGGCAGATGAAATCGTCATATTACCACTGGCCATCAATGGCTAATTTTCGCTATTATCTCCCCAAGTTCACCGTATTATTTATCGAGAAAAGCGCATGAACACCTCGCCACTCACTCTACTCGTCATGGGCGTTTCCGGATCGGGAAAATCACATATCGGAAACCTTCTTGCCCAGGCAGTCCATGCCAAGTTCATTGATGCAGACGACCATCACAGCGAAAACAGTATCGCCAAAATGGCGCGGGGAGAGCCGCTGAACGATAGCGATCGGCAAGGCTGGCTGCTGACACTTGCGGACCTTTACCGCGACTATCGCGCACAGGGAACGGATGTCGTCATCGGTTGCTCAGCACTGAAGCACCGCTACCGTGAAGTGCTACGCCAAGGCGCTCCCGAACTGAAAATCCTCTATCTTCATGGCTCAAGGGAAGTATTGATGGACCGCCTGGGCGGTCGTAGCGGCCACTTCTTTACCGGCGAACATATGCTGAACAGCCAGCTTGCCGACCTCGAGATGCCTGACGAAACCGAGGCCGTTCGCCTGGACATCCGTCAACCACCTAAAGACATTGTGATGGAATTTCTGTCGCGATCCGGCATCCAGTGCTGAGTGATTATTCAGAGACAAGCCCCTAATAAGAAGAACCTCTAGGAAGGACCTCCAGGAAGGACCTCTAGGAAGAACACCGAGACGAATATTTCAGCAAACCTTCAGCCCAGTAGCGCCATGACTTTTCACGTGGCGCCTGCCTTTAATTTGGTTCATCGCAGATCAGCGTGAAACGGGCAAGGCGCAAGAGGACAGG